>RHMF01000707.1_pt1 | contig 14602 bp, 23 predicted proteins | sample 5365151 | NCBI WGS metagenome assembly RHMF01 (sample SAMN10266501, study PRJNA497801) | feces metagenome | isolation source: feces | host: Bos taurus | place: China: Prairie of Fairy Mountain | collected 2017-08-14 | reverse complement strand
GTTGACGGAGCGTGATGACGATTGGCACATCGTCGGCATGCAGTGCGTGAAAGTGGACGGCGAGGTCATTAAAGCCGACACGTGGTACAGACTTGTCGGCGGGCAGGTAATAGAATCCGAGTAAAGCTCTAAACACTCATTTCATCCGTCGTTCCATTGCGGGGGCGGCGGGTGCTTGTTTTATTAACCATTTAAATTCTAACAATTATGCCAAATCATGTAATGAACATCGTCCGCATCAGCGGCAGCGAGGAAAGCATCGCAAGGTGCAGTGAGCAAATCTTCAAGGGCGGGGAGTTCTCGTTCCAGAACATCAAACCCATGCCGGAGGATCTGGACATACCAAGTGGCTCCATGAGCTACACCGCTATGGAGTGGATGAAGGCCGACGAGCGCACCCGCAGGCGCATTGAGAAGAAGTACGGACTCGACAACGTGGAGGGGAGAGCCAGAATGCAGCGCTACGCAATCAATGTGGCCTTGTACGGATTCCCGACGTGGTACGAGTGGCGCCTTGAGAACTGGGGGACGAAATGGGACGCCTATGAAATCTCGGTAATTCACCGTTCAGACCGGGCTATCCATATCGCGTTCCAGACCGCGTGGAGCACTCCGCAGGCGGTTATCGAGACTCTGGCCGGGCAATATCCCGACCTGGCGATTGATGTGGACTTCGCCGACGAGAATATGGGCAACAACTGCGGCTCATACAGTATCATCGACGGAAATCTGTGGGAAGAAGTCGGCGACTACGACTTCGCCTGTGAACTGTGGGGCTACGACCCGATGGAGGAAGCGGAGAGCGAGGAAGTCGAAGCGTCTTGACGCGTGGAGGGCAGCGCGGCTTTGCCGCCGCGCCGCCCGCAACCAACATTTGTTTAACCAGTAAAATTTTGAGATTATGGAAACAAAGAACAGAAACGTCTGGATGCGTGCAGGTGTATCGCTCAACATGACCGAACAAGAGTACGACATCATCATGTCAGGGAAACCCGAAGGTGACAATCTTGTAAAGGAAATCTTGCGTCGGGGAGACTTTGAGTTTAGAGGCGACTCGTATATTCCAGAGTCGGAAGTCGAGAAATGTAACCTCGCCTACGACAGCGTTCACGAGATTGGGGACATTTCGTTTGACCTTTAATCCGCAATGCTATGACACTCGAAGAAATCCTGCGAGAGTACTTCGGCTGCAAGCGCCCGTTCAACAAGGACGGCAGGCTGACCAAGCACGGCGACATCGCCGTACAACGCCTAATCAGCCTATTGCACGACCTCAACGCCATCGGCATCATCAACGGCTCATGGAATGCCGAAAAGAGAATTAACGACATCATCGACAACGATTGACTACACAGCGCACTGCATTTTGCCGTGCAGGGCGCACAGTTTTTAAACACTAAATTATTATCATCATGGACAACTTCTTTCAAATTACGTCACTAAAGTATGATCTGGAAAACCAAGCCATCAAGGAACGTGCGTTGAAATATGGGATAATATCTTTGGCATACGAAATGATGCACCTTTGCGAGAACCTGCTATTAAATGGAGTAACTGGTTTCTTCCCTGGCCTTGGATATTTCAGACTTGAAATGCTCGGCAAAAAAGACTGGGCGTTATTGGCAAGAGTATGGAAATGGCTTTATCAGGAACCAAATCCGAGAATTGCCCACATCATCGCCCGCTTCTCTTAAAACAAGCCCCTGCCAGATTAACATTTGGCAGGGCGCACAGTGAACTATTAACCAATTCAATTCAGTGAATTATGGAAGGGAAGATGTACACCATCCTGGTCAACAACGAGGGCAACGGGTGGAAAGAGTTTGACGACATTTGGCGCACCGAAAAAGAGGCCAATAGGGATTTAAGAAATTACCGACGATGGACGAAAGGATTTCACATCAAATTCCGCAAGAAACTTGTATATACAGGGCCAATTATGACGATTAGCGGCATATCAGTACCCGCTTCATCTGGTTGCTGACCGACCGCCCATTGCATCTAATCATGCGGTGGGCACAATAAAACCGATTTATTCACGTTATAAACTTAAAATTCAGTTATTATGAAAACTATCAAATTCGTTAAGTCGCGCTTTGAGGCCATGTGGGGCTACCAGCTCAACGATGGCCGTATCATCGACAGGACAAACCTGCGTTACGACACACCTTTCAACCTCGAAACGGGGGAAATCTACACGGGCAACGACCTGCAACGCTCTGGCAAGAACGGACTGCCAGACGATGTGCCCGAAGGGTTCACAACCTTGAACAACCTCAATGCGCAGAAACTTGGCCACGAGGTGTATTGCTATGATGAGTACAACATCAACTTGGGCAACAACCCTGCAATGGGCGACAAGGATATTGATGCCATCATCGCAGAGTTTAAGGAGGCTGGATTCAAGGTGACAAAAGCGGCCATCCTGCACAACTACTACGCATGGACGGCAGACCGCAAGTCTGGCTACCGTGACGAGAAGAACGGCTATCACTTGTTCACCCCTTGCGGCTGCAATCCGTTCTCATTAAGAGCAACAACGCTGCATGAGCTGTGCAAGGACTGGCAAACCACCTACGAGGCATGACACGACAGGAAGCTCTGCAAATACCCGACCTCTGCATCAAGGTCACACCGCTGATAGAGGATTTCTTCTACTCCATGCTGGAGGGCAAAGGGGCAATCAAGCACAGCGGGGCAAACGACCGCATCAAGGCTCTTTCCGAAGACTACCTTAACGGCAAGGTCAAGGAACTGCCGCCGTTCATGCAGGCCGTAGAATCGGCACAAAAGATGTACGAAAACCTGCAAAAGTACGGCGTGGCCTGCGCCGAATGGTGTCCAGAATGAAAACAGCCCGTGCGGACTTGAACATCGGCACGGGAACTAATTCGTATTTATCAACCTAAAAATATCAAGATTATGGAAACAACAAGAATCTTTTATGTCAACACAAAGCAGACGTTTGCGGGTTCAAGTATTTGGAGCGAGGAACTGCTTCGCCAAAAACTCGGCGATGGAAAGTGGGAAGTTTATTGGACGAATTACACGGATGTACATCCCGAAATCCCCCTGCACAGACCAGAGGGAGCAATGTCGCCAGACGAAATCTTCTCGTTGATTAACCACTACCGTGATAACACCGGAGTCCTTCACCTCCATCAAGGAGCGGACGATTCAAGCGTGTTCGCTTTTGATTCCGACTATTGGATTTCGCCAACACAACTTTGTGTCAGCAGCGCAACTACACGTGGGGTTGACAAGAGCGGGTATCTTTTCAGCCTTGTTGACAGAGCAGAGAAATTTCATTGCGGGCAGTTGTACCGCACAATGAGATTGAGCGAGATTTTTGAACTTAATTTCTTTGAGGAACTGGTTTGCGAACCATACGTTTCCGGAAGGGAAAAATTCTTTATCCACAAAGAAGACATTGTTGAACCTGACGGTAAATTCTATCAATTCAACCAGTACACCATCGACAAGTTTACCGAAGAGTTCAATGTAATGGTTAAGTGCCACTAATCGCTTGGGAACGTCTTGCATAAGTTCGCAGAAATGCGTACCTTTGCGGCGAAATTCAATGTAACATAACTGTAATTAGAACCGTCCTGAGCCGCGGCGCGTCTTTGCGGACGCGCTGCCCGCAATCTACTTTTGTTTAACCATTAAAAAAAACAGCAATTATGAAAAAGGAAATCTTCTGGACGCGCCAGGGCGCTCTCAGCGCCGCGCAGAGTTACGCACAACAATACGACAACAGCCGCATCACCGACGGCGTGATTGACGAGCGGGAGTCACCCGAATTGCCCGCCGGTCTTGATTCCTGGAGCGGGGAATGCCCCTGTTTCAACGTGGAGGACGGCGACTTCAACACCGTCGCCAAATTCGGCTACTACGATGCCGCGCTCGATGACGTGCTCCATCGGCTGATAGCCATCGACGGTGCGGTAACCGACATCACTTTCTGCAAGCCGATAGCGCACAGCGCCGAGGGGGCACGCCTCATCAAGTTCTCCGCGGGCGGCTTTGAAGCAGCAGCCGTCATCTATCCCGACGACAACGGCGGCTACGCCGACATGTTCGTCACCGACGACTGGCAAGCCGCCCAACCCAACGCCGACAGCGACCTCTCCGAATGGCAATGGGTCGGCGGTCACGGCCGTGCCATCGTCATGAACGGACTTCCGAGACACGGCGCCCTCTGACACAACGGAAATCCCTGCCTGCCGAGCACTCCACCCCACGGGGCGGCGCGTTTGCATACGCCGCCCCAGCCATGTTATCAACCAAAACACAAAATTATGGACTATGCAGTATTACTAAGCACCAATGACATGAACGAGAAACTGGCGGCGAATGTATTGAAGATTGACTCCGATTTCATCGAGGAATGCCTTCTGAATCGCGACGGAGTGCGACGGTTTGAATATCAAAAACTTTTCGGCGGGCCTCGCTACGGATACCCCGAACCGAAATACAAGGACTACGGCAGGTTCACCACCACTACGGCGATGATAAACTGGCTCGGCGAGCGCGTGTTCACCGACACCCCTGACTTCCCCGCCTGGTACACGGCGGAGAAACGCCGATGGCGCTCCGAGAAACTGTTCGGCGTGAAGCTGCGCAAAATCCTCATGGTCGAATACGGAACAGGCGAAAACACGCAGCAGGTTTTTGACAAAATAGCAGGCTTCGTTCTCGACAGCATTCCTCGCATTTCCCGCGTAAAGCCCGTCTCAGAGGTGTACCTGCGCTCTTGCGTCAAAAAAGCGCTGATACACTGTGTGTGCGGCGACACGGGAACCGACGGAGACTGATTCCATGGCGCGGCATGAAAAAAACATGACGCGCCGCAATAAAACTGAAAAACCAACGTTCTGTTAACAACGACGGCTTTTGACAACCGCGCAACAACAAGGGACTGAAGAAAAGCCCGTGAGGGTGTAGTAATCATAATTGATTTAAATGGTTAGGGCGGGGCGTTTCAAAGCGCCCCGCCTGTCTCTTCTACCAACCAAAAAATGACTATTATTATGAATGAAAGTATTTTGAACGAAAACATGGGAAAACTCACGCAGGTGCTCGACAGTTTCAAAATCGGTCACGACGCAATGAAGATGACCGACGGGCCTGCTGTGACGCTCTACGAGTTCACCCCGGTCACGGGGACGAGGCTGTCTAAAATCCGCAATCTGAAAGACGAGTTCTCAATCACTTTGCAGTCCTCAGTGCGTGTCATAGCACCGATACCGGGCAGGGGAACCGTCGGAATCGAAGTGCCGCACAGGGAGAAAACGGCGCTGCCGATTGACGACATACTCAACTCGCATGAGTTCCTGACGACGGGCGAGACGCTACCGCTGGCCATCGGCAAGACCATCACAAACGAGGTCTTCATCGCCGACTTGGCCGACATGCCGCATCTTCTCGTCGCAGGCGCCACGGGGCAGGGCAAATCGGTGTGCCTGAACGTGATGCTGATGTCTCTGCTTCACAAGAAGACGCCCGACGAACTCCAACTGGTGCTCATCGACCCGAAACGGGTCGAACTGGACGTTTACTCACGGCTCGACAAATCCTATCTCGCGGCGCCTGTGGTGACCGAAGAAGCCGACGCCGTGCGGGTGCTCCGCAAACTCTGCGACATGATGGAGAACCGATACAACATTATCAGCGGCGCAGGCAAACGCAACATCGCCGAGTACAACTCTCTCGGCGGAGAACACCGCATGCCATACGTCGTCGTGGTCATCGACGAGTTCGGCGACCTGATAATGACGGCGGGCAAAAATGTGGAGAGGTATATCTGCCGACTCGCCCAGAAATCAAGGGCGGTGGGAATACACCTCATCATCTCCACACAACGGCCCTCGGTGTCAATCGTCACAGGAAACATCAAGGCCAACTTCCCCACGCGCATCGCTTTCCGCACGACAACGGGCACCGATTCCAGGGTCATCCTCGGCTCCGTGGGAGCGGAGAAACTGACCGGGAACGGCGACATGCTCTATTTCGCGGGCGCCGAGACGCAGCGGGTGCAATGCGCCTACACAAGCATCGAGCAGGTGGCCGCCACGTGCGACGAGATTGCGGGCTCTTACGAAGACTACGAAAACGAAGGAATGACCAGTCTGAGACCGAAGTTGGTCAAAACGACTCACCCGGTTGTTGCCCGGACGATAAGCGTTGCTTATAGCATGGCGGAACGAAACTGCTCCTTGTCCGAGAAGGAGATAAAGGGGTTGAAAGGCACATTTTTGGGAAATACCATACAGACATTTATCGAGGTCGGCCTATTGGTGCGTGTGACCGGAAAATACGGCAAGCGTCTCTATGTCCTCGCCACACGCGACAAAAAAGAAATCTACGACACGCTGGAGCCCTACGTCCTTAAGACCGGGAAAGGCGGATGACCCATGTGAGGCGGCACGCGGACAGACACCGCGGGCCGCTACTGATTACCAACCAACAAAAAAATGCGATTATGAAAACAGAAATCTCTTTTGAAAACGAATTTATGCGCAAGCACCCCGACAGGGGGCAGATTGTCGCCATGATGAGGGAATCTTTCGGTAAACCGGACGGGGAAACGGTCGGGTGGGCCGACCTGACCACCTTCAACCTGACGCGGTTCCGCGACCTTGTGTGCGACAGGGTGGCAGGCAATTCGGCGTGCACCTATCTGGCCATCGTCAAGTCGTTCCTCTCCGTCTATGCCGAGGAGTGCGGCGTGCCGTGCAAGACGTATCAAAAAGTGCTCAAGGCGAAGCATGTGCCCTCGCAGCATATCGCGCTCACCGAGGAGGAGGTCATGCTGATTGACGGCTACCGGCCGAAATCCGACACCGAGCGCGACGTGAAGATACTGTTCATGCGGGGATGCCTGACGGGCGCCAGAAGTTCCGACTGCAAGCGTTTCGACGGCTCCATCGTCAGCGGCGGCTTCATAAGCTATGTGTCGCAGAAGACAAAAACAGAGGTGTCGCAGCCTATGCACGTGCTGCTGGCCAAATACCTTGAAATGCAGCCGTCCAAGACGCATAACGCAGGGGTATGCAACAGTACGATAAGGCGTATCTGCCGAAACATCGGCCTCAACGACACCGTCACGCTGTTCGTCGGCGGTGCGATGCAGACGGGACCGAAATGGAAATTCGTGTCGATGCACACCTCGCGCCGCACGTTCTGCTCGTGCCTGGCGTTGCGCGATGTGCCGATAGGAACCATAAGCAAGCTCGTGGGGCACCGCTCCACGGCGGTGACCGACAGGTATATCTGCATCGACACACGTAAACCGGGCGACAAAGCGATGGCGTTTTTCAACGCCGTCTGACGTCAAGGGCGCGGGTGCTTCGGGGCGCCTGCGTCCGCACGCTTTTAGTTATCAACCAAAAAAAACAACAAGAAAAATGGAAAGATTCATCTATCAACTGATGCTGCCGGGCGACGTGCGCCAGAACGCGGCATCCATCAACGCATGGCCGCTTAACGTGGAAAAGGTGTCCGACATCGACGCGGCATCCAGACAAAGGGCCATTGATTCGCTACGGCGCAGACTGCCGGAGGAGTGCTTCACAATCCACGGCGACAAACTCACGTTCAAGGGCGACCTGGGCAAGTGCGCGCAAGACTACGGGGAACAGCTTATCGACATCGCCATCAACGTCAGGGCGCACGGCTTCGCGGCCACCCGGCGCGATTTCACACAGGTGGTCACGGAACTCTACGGCATCCGCGACATGTTCTTCATCGGGAACAAAGCCAACCTGATGAGCATCGTGAGTCTGCTGTGTCTGCTTGACGACCACAAGTACGGGCGCACGGCGTTCACGATAGGCTCGGTCACGCTCATCGAGGACTGACCGGCGGGACGGGAAAGTGACAGCGCCTGATGCTGAAAAAACGGACGCGCGGCGGGAAACCGCGCATCCGTCCAACAAAACAACAAAAATACAATGATGTTCAGATTGATATGGCCGGGAGCATGTTGCGCCAGTGCGAGGTGCGTTGGTAGCGTTCCATCTCCTCGAAACTGCGCCAGTAGAAGGCCTCGTACCGTTTGAACGCGGGCAGGTCTTTCGACCGCATTTCCATATACGCGAGCACGGAGTAAAAGAAGTCCACGTCGTTGTCAAACCCGAACAGCGGCATGCAGTCGTCATAATCGCCGTAGTCGCTGTAGCAGGGGAGAAATGTGTTAATATACCACTTCACATCCTCTGTAAGCGGACATCTCAACTCCGGCAGTGGAATGTCCCACAACGACTGCCCGAGGCCGTCAGCGTGGCTTAAAGAGAGCAACAGCAGCCTTACGGATGCCGAGCCAACGGCGAAGCCGAGCTCCTTGCATCGGTTCTCCAGATAACACTCCGGCGTGACGCCGGTTCTGGCGGCCTCCGCGTTGACGCAACGCTCCAACGGCTCGGAACCGCCGCCGCTCAGGTCGTGCAGGTCATTGAACAGCGCGGACAGTTCCCAATTGCGGGCTGTGCCCGCACCCCTCTCATGCGCATCACCGAAGCCGAGACTCACAAAAGCACGCCGCACAAACCAATCACGCGGGCTGTCACCGAGCACACCGCGCATCTCCGTTATCCCCGTGAACCCGTCGCCTTTCATTACGAGCGACGCAAACGCCGCGATTTCCTTGTCGGCTTTGGCACGGTAATACGACGGCAGGAGATAGGAGGCATACAGCGGATAGTCGCCGCGTTTCTTGTACCGCGACACGGTTTCCGCGCTCCACCCTCTGTGGAGTTTGCTGAACTCCGAAAACCAGTGGCGTATGTTTCTCATGCGGGCAATCGTTTCCTGGTGCTCGGTTATCCGCCGCATGACTTCCTCTTTCCGCGCGGCCTTGCCGCCGGTCAGTCCCTTCTTCTGTGCCATTTCAGTTTGTCGTTCAACGCGACGACGCGTAGGTCTCTGTGGCTGTCCGCGTATTCTTCAATGTCACGCGACGGGACATTCTCGTCAGGCGCTTTCATCACCGTGTAGAAGAAGCGCTTGTTGTGCGATTTCAGGTGTTCAAACTCGGTGATGGCTTCGCGGTAAGCAAATCTCCTCGCGGCATCGCTCGTGCGCACAAGGCGGAGCCTGTTGCCGCCCTCCATGCGGGAGTAGTATTTCGACACGCCGCTGTTTCTGCTCTTGCACACGATGATGAACTTCTGCGCCGCAAGCACGTTCCTGATATTGGCATACACGGCGAAGGTGGTTATCTTGCCATTGCAGCGCATGCGCAGAAGGGATAGGGCGCTTTCAGCATCATCCCCGTCAAGGCAAAGCTCCGCCTGGCGGATGTCGTTCGTCCATACCGCAGTGCCGCCTATCGTGTGCGAGTAATATTCATCTTCGCCGCCGTTTTCTCCAATTCTTGCCGTCACCCAGAACACATTATCTTTGTGCTCTGCGGCAAACAGACCCATGTCACAGACGGCGCACCGGCACAAGGGGAAGTCTTTCTCTGCGCGTGCAAGCGCTTTCTCAACGGTCCGGGTGTCGCTGTCATCGAAAAGAAAGGCGTGCGATATGTCGGTGGTGTAACTGATTTGCTCGCGGCGGAAAATTCCGCGCGGCCTGTATGACCCGACGAAACGGATGGCGTCCGCCTCGGCTGTGTTGTCTATATAAACGATATAGCGCATGGCCCGTCACGCTGTATGCACAATCTTTGTTTCTTTCACACTGGTGAGCTCCAGGTCCGACACGGTGCCGTCAATGCGCTCGTGGAATGAATCGGTGGCGCTCTGTATGTCCGGCGCTTCCGCAAGCACGCACCGCGGCTCTCTTGACTCTTTGGCGGTCACCTCGTCCAACGAGACAACGGCGTATCTTATCTCATAGAAACGGAGGTCGGCGTAGCCGCCCTGCCACGGCAGAATCTCGTCATAGGGCGCTATTTTCTCGCCGATAACCTCGAAATCGCCTGATACATAAGGCCGCATCCCTTGGATGGCGCGTGCCTCGGCTTCGGTGAATGTGGACGCTTTCACGGCGCAAATCTCGTTGACGGCCTTGATGACGCCGTTCTCGTTTGTGCGGTCGTACCGCACCTTTACTTCAAAAAATCGCATAGTATGGTTTATTTTTTTACTTGAAAATTAAAAATTCGTGATGTCTATCTCTTTTTCTACGGTCACCACAAGTTTGCCCTTGTAGCCCCGTCTCGCCAGTTCTTCCATAAGTTCCCTTCCAGTGTAATCCTGAAGGCGGGTGTTTCTCGCCGCTACTATTTGTGACTCAAGGTCTGAGCGGATTTTTTCGCCTTTGTTCTTCTTCCCTTCTTTCATACGCAAGGCCATGCACTCTTTGCAAATACTATGGCGCCCGCCCGCGCGATTTCTCTGAAACTGGTCGATAGGCAATTCCCGACCGCAAATCTTACATTTTTTAAATTCTTGTTCCATAATCAGTTATTTTTAATTATTTGCTTTAAAATTATAAAGTGGCTTAATTTGTTTAACTATCTCCACAGTATCACCTATTGAAGTAATGATACTTTCCATGGGTTTATATGCCATAGGCGCTTCATCAATAGTATCAGTGTTGACAGAGGTGGTGTAAATACCTTTCATTGATTTCTTAAAATCTTCCATATTCAATTCAGATTTTGCCTTAGAACGACTCATTATACGGCCCGCTCCATGAGGTGCTGAATAATTCCAATCAACATTTCCTTTACCAATACATATTAACGAACCATCTCTCATATTCATAGGAATAATTAGTGTTTCATTATAGTTTGCAGAGACAGCGCCCTTACGAAGCATCATTTGTTCTGTATCAATATAGTTATGAGTAGTATAAATGTGTTCATCAAACGTAATACCCATATATTTGCCAATGATGTATGCAATGGTTTCATGATTAAGTCTTGCAAATTCCTGACAAATCACCATATCGTGAAGATAACCTCTGAAATCGTCAGGTTCTATATTCAAGTCAAGATATGCCATTTCATTGTTTATAGCAGGACGTTGAATCTTTTTAAGTTCTGACTGTATTTCTTTCTCACGTCCTTCAGCTTTCAAACGCTTAATAAGTTCACCAACTTCACCTTTCTTAGATGTTCTATTTTGAATTGCCTTAGTTTGCCAGTATTTGCATACTTCAGTACCTAAATGACGTGAACCACAATGAATGAGTAAATATGCTTCGTTTGTTTCTTCACACCATTCAACTGAAATGAAATGATTTCCACCACCGAGTGTTCCAATTGAATATGCCGAATACTTGATATTTGTTGGTGCGATAAGTTCTCCGAGAATCTGTGAAATTCGGTCATTTGTTCTCTTGGGAATATTATCAATGGTCTTTCTGATGTTCATCCCTGAAGGAACATTTTCATGAATAACAGTATCTAATTTTTCTTTAATTGTGTCAAACCATTGCTTACCATTCACCTTATTAGGTAACTTAATACGATGTGCAGATACTGTGCAACCAATGTCAACACCAACGAAATTTGGTGTAATCTTATCGGTTATCAGCATTGTGGTACCAACGGTACAGCCTTTACCTGCATGACAGTCAGGCATCATACGAATAATGTTGTTTCTATAAGCGTCTGATTTTGCCATTACATAAATCTGGTTAAGCGCCTCAGGTTCTATTATGTCAGCAAAAATCTTTAAAGTTTCCATATTATTTATGATTCACCAAATATAGTTAGTCGTTTAATCGTAGTGCCATCGGGCATCTTGATTATTCCTTTACACTCTTTCTCAAAACGTTCATTACCTTTTTCAAAGTATTCTTTATCAAGTTCGCAACCCCAGTAGTCAACACCTAATTTATATGCGGCGATTCTACTGGACTGACTTCCCATCATTGGGTCGAAGAGTTTACCCCCCCCTAATTTCAGTAGGTAGTTTTCAATTAACCAAGAATATAATGCTACTGGTTTCTGTGTTGGGTGTATTTTACCTCCACCATCCACCCTTGCTGAATAGTGCTTGAATATTCTCAACTTCCTGTGAATAGAACACCATGCGAGTTCACCTTCTGCAAAGGATAAATTCGGGTTTATCTTATCCCATACTATCCAGTTGTCACATAATGGCAAATGGAAATAATTCCCACCCCATATAATTTGTTCTTTGCTTACCCGAAAAAGTTCATCAAAGAAATCTTGATTAGGTGCATTAAACTGCCATTCGTGGTGCATTTTGCAGTTTTTCTTGCCACTTCCCAAACCATTGCCAATATCAATCCCATACGGCGGGTCTGCAATGACGAGGTCGAAGAACTTGTCGGGCAATGCCCTCATGAACTCCATACAGTCGCAGTTGTAAACATTACTAATCGGTTTCCCCCGAACATCTTCACTCATAACCTATTCACTTTGATGCACTTGTTGTTATTGCTATTTGGCAATTCCAGGGTTTCTCCTTCTTTCAATAGTATCTCTCCTGTTTGGAAATCGTATCTTGGATAATGACGTCCATGGTGATCCCGGACACACCGAAAAAATAATAACGGGTATCTCCACCCGTTCGCCTTCACAGCGAAGTAACGCTCATAGGCTATATTTTTAGCTCTTTCGCTGGTGTCTGCGCTAACACAGAAATCAACGTACCTGCTCCCGAAAAAGCTCCGTACTTTCATCACATACTCACCGGAACGGCTACTATCAGAAATACACGGAAAAGCCATCGCTCCGCCTGTGTTTGAATTTACTGTCACTTCCCACATCTGCGGTTTTGTACGAATATCTTCCTTCATTGGATGGTGGTTTTCGCTGCTTCTGACTTCCCGTTTAACTCCTCGCCAGTGCGAGGCTGAAACATAAAGTCAGCCCATTCCTCGATGAATTGCCTACCTGCGTAGGCTGCGAGTTCACGAGTTCTGAAGGCAAGCCGCGAGCCGAAGTAGGTGAACGAGTGCGAAGCATCGTTATACGCGCCGCAGCTCACGAAGCCGTAGTGCGAGTTCGTGCTGTAGCCGGAGCGAAGAACACAACGCCCTTTTTCCTCGTCGTCTAACTCGTCGTACTGTTCTTTGGTATAGAGATAGAACCAAGGGTAGTAACGGAGTTCGCCTTTCTCGAACTTCGGTTCCCAACCCTCATTGAGGGCAGCGACGATGATACGAAGTTTGAGGTAAGCGACAACATCTTCAAATGTGTTTACGGTCTTACGGTTCCCTTTGATACAATTAAATTGCATTACAAAAGGATGCTTATCACCAAGCGCATTGCAAGCATCTTCAAACGTCTTGATACGTTCCGTGATGTCTTTCTTTACGAATAGTTCTTTACCGAACAGATGTTCTAACATCTCACGACCGTTAGCATCTGTGTTGTCGTAAGCTGCGAGAGCATTCTCACGACTGATTGTTAGATTGTTGTTATAAAGTCGTTGTTGTTTCACCATCGCCGTGTTTGGCCCTCTCGTTCTCAGCGCCGGCCTCCCACGCTCTCTCCAAGTCGGCGATGGTGAACAACGGCACCTTCTCCAGTATCCTGCGACTCACAGCGGCACTCTCGCCCCACAGGTTGAGCTTCTTCGCCATCACCTCGCACTCTATATATGAATCCCTTCCGGCGGTGCGCAACGACTCATCATCGTCTATCAGCGCGAAATAATATCGTCCGTAAACCCTGTTGCGCCTCGTCAGACTGTTCTGTATCGTCTTGTACGGTATGCCCATCTTGCGGCTGCACTCCTGGATGGAGCGGTACACGATGCCTGTCTCGACGCAAAGCACTCGCCGCACCCAGTCGCCTTTCCCTTTTTTCTCGCCCATGTGTCTGCCCTTAAATTTACAAAACTTCTTTAACCAATATCCCGTGTTTCTCCCACATCAAATGGATGCGGAGGCGGTAGGCGGCCTCTTTGCGGGTGGCGGCACTCTTCACATCCTCCACCACCGTCTCACCGTCCTTCTCATACACGAAGTCTGCCGTGTAGTGCGCCGGACTGAATACGGTCTGGGTTTTGTACTTGGGGAACTTTGTCTCGAAACGTTCCACCTTCTTCATCGGCCAGCCGTTGCGGCGGCAGTAATCCTGCGCCTGCGACTTCTTGCCGAATGTGTGGCCGCCTACGCACCACAGCAGCACTCTGCTCTCGCCGTCGGGGACCTCGCGCTTGTAACCGTCAAGAATCCGATACTCCACCTGACGCCGCAGACCGCTAATCTCTCCGGCACGTTCAAGCATCTGCAACTCACGCCATCGGTCAAGTTCCTTCTGGGAGTCGTAAATCTCCACAGTATTGTAGTCTATGCCATTTTGTTCGCAGTAGAACTTCGCATCATGCTCGGTTCTGAATTGGTGGTTGGTGCCAGGAACCAAATACACTTTCTTATTTCCGAATTTCATCATATTCTTTAACAAGGCCGAGCAACCAATACTCGCCGTTTCTGTAAACCTGTTGATAATGATACACCGAGGCATGGTTGCGGCCTATGTACGCGGCCACTTCAATCTGCCTGAACCCCTCTCTGGTGGCCGCCACGCAGAACAACGCGCGGGCTCTCACCACGTCGAATTTCCTGTTACGGGACAACACGTCGGCGACGGATACACCGACATGGGAACACACATTGCGCAGAAGGCCGCTGAGAGCCTCTGTGCGCTCTTTGGGGAACAAATCCG
>RHMF01000706.1_pt1 | contig 14604 bp, 24 predicted proteins | sample 5365151 | NCBI WGS metagenome assembly RHMF01 (sample SAMN10266501, study PRJNA497801) | feces metagenome | isolation source: feces | host: Bos taurus | place: China: Prairie of Fairy Mountain | collected 2017-08-14 | reverse complement strand
ACTTATATTTCTGATTGGGAAGTATTTGATAAAGTCAGAAATTGGACAATTAAACAGCAATTTACTCTTAAGAATGGACAAGTAATTAAGTTAAAAGATTATTTGTATTATCCAAATCTAACTAAAGACGAATGGGATGAACACGAAGCTGTTTATCATCAAAATCATCCCGATTGGATATACGAAGTAGTTCTTTGGAATACTCCAATTTATGTAGATATTTGGCTCATTCGTAATTGTCAATTTGAAGAAATTCAAAATAGACTTAAAGAACAATATGGTGGTGGATGGTCAAAGACTGCATTTACTGATCATAATTATCCGGATATGTATGAGCAAATAAAGAATGGGACTTCTATTTATGATACTTATCAGAGGGGTGGATTGGGTTGGAAAAGTAAAGTAAAGTTCCATACTTATTACGGTTCTCCGATCAGAGATAAGAAATGTTTATATTGGATTGAAGTAAATCCTTATTGGTTAGGAGAGAAAAGAACTCAATTTAATAAGACTCCTTGGTACAATGAATATGATAACATGTGGTATTGGGATGAAGAAGCAATGCCTTGGACATCTAGTAACTTAATACATCGAGGATATCTCTCCAAAAAGAAGATCGTTCGCATGATTAAGCGTTGGAATCTTCCAAAAGGCTCTATTGTTAAGTTTGAGTGTTCTTATAAGAGATATCGTGCACATGAATTTTATTTTACTGTAGAATAAACTGTTACCAATACGGTATAAAGCAAGCTTTAAGGACGCGTAAAATGTAGTGATAGAATGTACCGCCCACCGAGACAAATCACTGCTTGAGCTCGGGGCCAGGTTAGCTTCACCTGGCAAATTTGCCATCTTAGCTCAATTGGCAGAGCAGCTGATTTGTATACTGTCAACGAAAGACAGAATAAAATGAAAATACGTATTGGTGTAATGGAAGCATAAACCGAAGCCAAGGTTAACGTATGCCACTTTATAGTGTAATAGGTATAAGTTCGAATCTTATATACGTATCAATCAGCAGGTTGATGGTTCGATTCCATTAGATGGCTCCATATCTCTAATATTTTTTATGTTAGAAACAATCGGGGTGTAGTTCAGTTGGCTAGAACGGGGCATTTGGGATGCTCAGGTCGCTCGATCGTGCCGAGTCACCCCGACGAAACCTTAATTAAAACTTAAATGTCATAAAAGAGTTACTTCGTAATTACTTTTATAAATTTTGACCAAACAGTATGATTTTGTAACGTTATTTTCAATTAGACCTCTTGTAGATGGGCTTCATTAGCCTTTACGGTGTCTCTTTGGAGGCGAAGGAATCTACACGGCTTGTATCGTTAGCAATATCCTCTTTTAGTTTTCTTTAAGTTTTAATTATTTGGTAGGGTGGCAGAGTTGGTCTATTGCATTTGCCTTGAAAGCAAACGTATCTACGGATACCAGGGGTTCGAATCCCTTCTCTACCGCTTATAATAAGCATCGTTGGTGTTAGTGACAACATATCAGACTTCCAATCTGAAGTGGCCAGTTTGAATCTGGTACGATGCTCCATTTATTTAATTTTTAACAATTATGCAATCTTTTAATGTAATAAATTACGATTTTAACAGAGAGAAGTTTGAATCATATGATGTAATGCCTTATCTTGTAAGAGCATATAATGAACGCATTGAAAAAGCCAAAGAATATCCTGATTCTGATTATTGGAAAGTTCCAAAAACATTTGATGAATTCAAAGAATTTGTTCAAAGAGAATCTCAATATCAATTTTGGGCAAGATGTGAATACGAAATAGTATTAGGTCCTTGGCCGTATATACCTTCACCAAGCGAACGATATAATAAAGAAGGAGAGGATGATATAAATGCTTGGAAAGAACATTGGAAGAAGCATTTGGCTAGTTGCGATAAATGGGATGTTCATGAACAAATAATGATGAATCTTGACATTGTTACAAGAATTCTAATGGAAAATGTTAACCAATAATCTAAGACCTGGAACTATATTTTATTGTGTTCCAGTTTTAACATCTGGAGAAACGCCTGATACAATGGAGATTTATGAATTCAAAGGTATTGAACCAACAACCAAAGATGTATCGTATAATATAGTTCTTGGTGATCGTTTTACTTGTAGATTTCCAGATGTATGTGATTTAGATACTGGGTTTTATGGATATTACTCTGACTTTTGCATTTGGTTCTTTACAACTAATGATGATATAGCCGCAGATGTTTATAAACACTTTCTAAATAAAGATTATATAGAAATTCATTTAGTTTATAGCATTTGGGGTAATGAGTGGAAAACTGTAGATATTTATATTGGAGAAAAAGATGATAACGAAGGAGAATTTTAGTAAAATAATTCAAAAAATTGAAGAATACGAACGCTTTCTTGATAAAGCAGGACAATATCTTCAACTTGAAAAGGTAGATCAACTATTTATTCCTGGTGAGATTCAAGATACTTTCTTTAAATCTTTGTTTACTGAAAAACAAGTTGATTTAATTAATGCATATCTTTATGATTATGATTATTTTTTAAATCAGGTTAATGAAGATATTTCTACACCAGAAGGACTTTATGATTATTTGATAAATGAGGCGAGTTAGGTTGACATCTAGCTGTCTTAAGATCAGTCCAGTTTCCTAGTTCTGTAAAAACTAGGATTAAATTTTATATAAATTTTCTTTAGATTAATTTGGAAAACTAAAAATTAATTACTAAATTTGTTTACCGTTACGGCTCGGTGGTGGAACTGGTAAAGTGTTTGCCCATCACAATGTTGATGTATATCTCTTAAATTCGGTATCAGTTAGATAAGGAATTTCACGAATAAGCTGACTAAGAAAGCCTGAAGGTCCAGAAATGGATAGCTGGGTAATACCGAACCAAGATTTACTTTTGTAAATAAGGCGTAGAGACTTGATAGGAGACATTCTTAATGAATGAAGGTAAAGTCCAGACATATACGAAAGTATATGAGTATCTAAGACACAACGGACTTAAAATCCGTCGGCCTGTAATAGGCTATGCGGGCTCGTATCCCGCCCGAGCTACTAGTAACAAAAAGTAAAATATAGGTTTAACAAATTAAAGTATTGATTTATGGCAAAAGCAGATTGATCTAAAGAAAATTTATCTAAAATTGTAGCAGAAAGTTATTCTAATGCAGAAGTTCTTAGAGCATTAGGACTTAAAGAAGCTGGTGGAAGTTATTCTCAACTAAAAAAGCATATTGAGAAATATCAATTAGACACTTCTCATTTTACAGGTGCTTTATGACACTCTAATCCAAAATTATCAGCAGAAGATAAGAAATTGAATAAATTAGAAGATATTTTAAAAGAAGGCACTAATTATGGTTCTGATAATTTAAAGAAAAGACTTATAGAAGCTGGATATAAAGAAGCAAAATGTGAAAATCCAGAATGTGGGATAACAGAATGAAATGGTAAACCAGCGCCTTTAGAGTTACATCATATAAATGGTAATCATTATGACAATCGATTAGAAAATTTACAAATTCTGTGTGCAAATTGTCATAGACAAACAGATACTTATGGTAAAAGAATGTCTGTTAGAAAAGATCCAAATACAATACACGAAACTAATAAACCAGAAAGAATAAGTAAAGAAAAGGCGTTAAAAGAAACAATTTGTGCAAATCCAAATTGTGGAAAAACTTTTATCCCAAGTAAAAGAACTCAAAAATATTGTTGCCAAAAATGTGCATCAGAAGGTAGAAAAATTGAACTTGGAAATACTAATTCAATAGAAATTACAGAAGAAAATGTTCTTTCTAAGATAGATAACTTTAATAATATAACAGATTTAGCAAAAGAGTTTAATACAAGTCGTACTACAATGAGAAAATATTTAGAAAAATACGATTTATTAGATTCATTTAAAGAAAAATTTGATTTTAGAGGAAAACCTGTTCAGCAATTAGATATGGATGGAAATTTAATAAAAGAATGACCGTCTATATCTGATGCAGAACAAACGCTAAATCTAACTGACATAGGAAAATGTTGTAATCTTCAAAGAAAATCTTGTGGAGGATATATTTGAAGATTTAAGAAATAAAGCTTAATCTATGATTAAGTACAAAAAATATTACTTCATCCCCGGACGGCTGTGAAGTCCTCCGGGGTTTTATTTTTAGAATTATTATTTTAATGAAAGCAAGAATAAATAAACTTATTATTTGGGATGGTAAAGAATATGCACATATAATAGAAGATGAACCAAATCAGTTTTGTGATTTGTGTTCCTTTTCTGAATTATGTGGTAAGGTAGTTCGTAAAGAACTTGCTTTTGAAGATTCCCCAATGAAATTATGTGAAGAACTTTGTAAACCTGACATACATTATGCAATGTTTATTCCAAGCGAAGTTGCAGAAAGTTATATCAAACATGTAAATAATGAAACCGAAAGACTTAAATAAAGGAGATAAGCTATTCTTTATTTATTGGGATTGGATTGATTTCACACCTTACGTTCAGATTTCAGAAGTAGACTATGTATTTGATAGCAAAGACGATCATACGAATATACGACTTTATTCAATTATTGGTGATGAGGATTATTATATTCTAGATAGTAAAATGGATCTGAGTAAAATTAATGTTAAAAGATACTATGATTATGAATTTGTTTTTATTACTGCAAATGAAAAGTTATTTACTGAATTAATGTATTAGTTAATTCACAATAAAACTTATGATAAAAGTTTAGTACGTCGAGTATATCATTATTAAAATATGAAAATTGTTGAAACAGAAGGATGTATAGTTAGTGGAATTACTATCGATGGAATTGATATTCATAGTATTTCAGAAGAACAAAGAGATAAAATATTTAAATGGATGGAATCAAAGATGATAGAAGATAGAGCTACATTTTATGATATGTTATCTAATATTCTTTCTATTTATGGTGATTATAAGTATCTTTATACTTGTGAACAGTGTGGAGATTCAGTTTCAGAAACAACATTAGAAATATAATGATTAAGAGATATACAAACAAGGGCTTTGTAAGTCCAATGATTATTGAAGAGAGAAAATTAAATACTGCATCTGTTGATGTTTTCTCTCGTTTGATGCAGGAAAGAATCATCTTTCTTGGTGATGAAATTGATGCTGAAGTAGCCAATACAATCCAAGCCCAGCTTCTTTATATGAATGCTGTAAGTAATGACCCAATCACTATTTATGTGAATTCACCAGGTGGTTATGTAATCGATGGATTGGCTATTTATGATACAATGAGATTTGTTAAATCAAAAATTATTACAGTTTGTACTGGAATGGCTGCTTCTATGGCAAGTATTATTCTTGTCGGTGGTGATGAAAGAAAGATTCTTCCAAATGCAAAAGTTCTTATTCATCAACCTTGGGGTGGAATGATGGGAACGGCTGCTGATTTAACAATTGAGGTTGATGAAATTAATAAGGATAAAAAGAAACTCTATGAGATTCTTGCTAAACACACAGGACAGTCTTATGAAAAGATTGTAGAAGATTCTCAGAGAGATTTTTGGCTTAATGCAGAGGAAGCACTTGCTTATGGATGTGTCGATGAAATTATAAAACCTTCCAAATAATGTTAGAGAAAGGTGATTATCTTTGGATATTTTTTGATGAATATTATTGCATAATGGAACTTGATCAAATAATTCCTTTGTGTTATCCTCCAATTAGTAACGGATTTCAATTACTTGGATTTCCTATTATTGGAAATATTTCAAGTTTGTTTGTACCTAACTTGGATTTACGTTTAGAAGTGCACCACACCCTTATTTGTGATATTACTGCTTCTGAAGAATTAGCACTAAAATATATTGAAGAATACTATTAATGGAAGATACACATATTTATTTTTGAAACGATGAGACAGATAACAAGACAGGTTTACCAGAAGATGCTTCAGAACAATTGCAACAAAAACAAACATCATCTGACAACCAATAAATTTGGAATCACTTGGTGTGTTATTTGTGGACTTCTTTCAAATAAACCAAGTGATAAAGAATACGAATCTTTATTAATAAATGGAGAATCTTAACACACAAGAGATTTTGGATAACATCCTATCCAATCTTTGGAAATCAGATAAAGAGAAACTTGAACAGGATTGGAAACCTTTAAAAGAATACAATTCAAATAAGTAACTAATTATGACGCAAAAGTCCAAAAGATCGCAACATATGCTTGTTTATGCGAAAGAACCTAAATAAATAATATAATAACATATGATAAAAATTATTTGTAAGGGAACGAGGATTTAGTTACTTTATATGTTGGCGGTAGCTTAGCTGGTAGAGCGGGAGAGTGTGGTTCTCCAGGTCGTGGGTTCAAATCCCATCCGTCAACCAATAAAAACATACATACAATTTATTATTAACCTTTAATTTTTAATTTTAATAAAACAATTGTTACTGTCAAATGCAAAAATTCCAGTTTGTATGTTCTGGAAGATATCGCTGTCTATGCGATTGTTCAAAAATAGACTTTGGATTGATATACCTAAGAAATTAAAGTATCAGTAGACTCTCTATACTAGAACTAGAGCGTGCAGGTTACTACGATACAGAGCCGGTTTGCTAACTCGCCAGAAGTTAGTCGTTTTTGATTATGGTACAAAGATTAACGGATAAAAGCTTGTACAAGTCTCCTTGAACAAGAGGCGAATTTTCCGGGTATGGGGAAATTGGTAGACCCAACACGTTTAGGCCGTGTCGCGAAAGCATGTAGATTCGAGTTCTACTACCCGGACTATGACACTTTAATAACTTAACAAATTAAAACTATTTAAAATGATGAGATTGTGGCGCAGCGGTAGCGCAACTGACTTTTAATCAGTAGGTCATGGGTTCAAATCCCATCGGTCTCACTTAATTCGATTATTTTTACTTTTATGATAACTTATGAAGAATTTGTAAATGATGTTCTTACTTTAATAGGAGAATGTCCTAGATATTGGCGTATGGGCCAATCAGTATTTAATATTGTTGACGCTCGTTACAATGTAGCAAGAACTGTTCAATTTGGATACGGAATTGATTGTTTTTATGACGATAATCAAATTGAAGAATTTCTTCGAAAGTCTTATGATGTTTTAAAAGAATTACAAAATGAGCATTAATATGACACCAGAAGATAAAGATTTACTTTTAAAAGACCTTTGTGCGAGATTGCCGTATGGGGTGTATGTTGACATATATTCTTGGCAAAAAGATTCTCCAAAATTACTTGTTGAATGCGTACCAGGATATGTTGGTGAAGAGGTTGTCCTAAAAAACCTTGCAGGAAGACATTCAATAAAAGAAGTCAAGCCTTATCTTCGTCCAATGTCAAGTATGACTGAGGAAGAAAAGAAAGAGTTATTAAGATACGGTGCTGTAAATAGACTTTCAAATGAAGAAGTAATTGATGTTGCTTGCGTTGGTTTTGAAAATCATGCTAATGTACAAGATTGGCTCAATGCGCATCACTTTGACTATCGTGGATTAATTCCTATGGGTCTTGCTCTTGAAGCACCTAAAGGAATGTATAAAACTGAATAGATATGGATGACAAGAAAATACACGAACAGTCGCTTGCTCTCGCAAGGCAACTGATTGAAAAAGACCCGTCCTTACGAGATTGGGTTGTTGGTAAATTCCCCGAACTTGCAGAAAGTGAGGATGAGAGGATAAGGAAAGAACTGATAGACCAACTGCAATACATCATCCCGGAAGAAGGTGAGTATGATGAAGAGGATCTTATCTTACCGAACTATCACGAACGTATTAATCGGTACAAAGCTTACCTCGAAAAGCAGAAAGAGCAGAAGCTCAGCCTTTGTGACAAGTGTGAGAAAAAACCAACCTGCCTTGATACCAAATATGGCGATGATAGAGCCGTTGAGCAATGCATAAACTTTGTTGAGAAAGAGCAGAAGCCTACTATCTGGACTGAAGAAGATGAAAAAAATCTTTGTGAATTACTTGCATACGGAGAAACTCGTTTAGGTCTTCGTCATTGGATTGCTGGTTTATCAGAAAAGATAAAAGGGTTACAGCAGAAGCCCGCAGAGGAAATCAAGGACCAGCGGCAAATTTACTTTATGATTGAAGATGGTCGGAGATGCGGAGTGATTGAAGGAAGAAAACAAGTTATTGATAATCCAGAAAAGTATGGATTGCAGAAGCCCGCAGAGTGGAGCGAGGAGGATGAAGTTTATCTGCAAGATGCCTTATGGTGTGTAAAACAAGCAGAAAAATCTTGTAAAGATGGGAATGACAAAGGTGCCTGTTGGTCGGCAGAAAGGTGGCTCAAATCCCTCCGTACTTTTTGGAAACCCAGCGAAATAAATCCAGAAGAAATAAGATTATTAGACACAACTATTTCATTCCTCAAGGATTTTGCTGACAAGGGGTATGAGAACGCATTTGAATGTATTGACTGGTTAAAATCAAAAAGAAATGGCACTGCTCGTAAATAAAATGAATCGGGAAGTGAAAGTCATTATCCCGAATATGCGTGAGTTCCGTGTGTTCTATTCCGATAATGAGGGTTCGGTAATGTTCTTCAAGCGGGATTGGAGAGAAGAAAAGCAAGAAGAACATTGGAAACCCAGCGAGGAGCAAATGAAAGCACTATTTGAAACGCTTCACAAGGGAAACACAAAAGTCCTTTCTTCTCTTTACGAAAGCCTTAAAAAACTTTAGAAATGAAAATAATCATCGGAATAGTATTTCTTCTTATTGGATTTCTTGGGTTCACAATCTCTCAATTCAAGGAAGACGATAAGAAAACTCGTTGGAAAATGTTAGGAGTTGCAATAAGCGGTGCTCTGGCAGAAGGTGGTTTAATATTGTTATTTTTGTAAAAATGAAAGCACCAGATAAGTTATACATCTTCGAGGATGGAGATAAAGAATGGTATTCTCCAGAAAAGTGAGAGACACCACCTCCGGGAAAGATTGAATACATCTGCAAGGATGCTCTGCTGGAGTGGACAAAGAAAATGAGAATTGAAACTCCTGTGTTCACAAGAGGGACTCTCGCATATCTAAGTGGAAGAATCGTTGGCAGAACAGAAATCATTGATAAACTCCTTAAAAATTGAAATCGTTATGACACAGATAGAGAAAATTAAAGATGAAATTGAGGCGAGATGGAAAACTTGAAAAGGTGTTTTTCACACGGGAAGCCACATCCTATGCCAAATCAACATGTTCTTGAATCCTTATATAATGACTTAAAGAATGGTTTTTAAATCTTACAGAGAATCAGGTCCTATTCTATACTGCATATATGAACAGATTAAAAACACCATACCAATATGAGCAAATACATTGACGCAGACCTCCTACGGGAAAAAATAGCAGAACAAATGGAATCTCTCCCTCGTGAAGTAGGAAGGGGTGCTGGTACAATTACATCCAAGGGTTATGGCATGATGGAAGCATTTCAAATAATGCGTTCTATTATAGACTCTCTCCAGCAGGAGCAGCCGGAGGTGGATTTGGAGAAAGAATACAAAACTTGGTGGAATTCTATATCGAGTAAAATAAATGTGGAGCACATAATGGAGTGGTATATGCACGAGACGGCCCACCACTTCTATGAACTTGGTTTTGGTGCAAGAGAAGATGTTCCTAAGATTAAAGGCTGGGTGGCGAGAGATGAGGACGGAACTTTGCACTTCTTTAGTTCGGAGTGCGGCGATGGTGAGCCGCTTTATTATGAAGATTCCGGTACTTGGTATACTGTAACCGGGGATATGCTGGAAATAGTTCATCCAAACGGAGCATTTGGCAAACTGTCTTTTATTGACGAACCTGTTGAAGTAGAACTAACAATCAGAAAAGTATGACAAAAGAAAAACAAATAGAAGTACTTGCTCATATTATTTTCACAGCAGCCAAAAGTGGTTATATGCCATTTAACACAGATGATGAAACGTGTGCGATGAAAATTGCTAAAAATGAAATAGATAAATTCATTCCTTCTCTTCCTTCCAATGTGGACGAGGCGGCAAAATATGCAATTCCAAAAGAACCCGCCTATTTTGCAGATGAACTTACTAACGATGGTCCCAAGAGTGAACCTGCATATAGCGTAGAACAGATAATTGAAATGTTCAAAGCCGGAGCCGAGTGGTACGACAACCAAATGAAAATGCCAAACTCGTCCGAATTGATTTCGGCATGGCGCGGAGTAAAATCTATTCTTCAAGAAAAAGACTTCCGTGGCGACGAATGGAGGTTGGCATACAATGCTTTTATGTTTGGATTCTCAAAAGGGCTTAACACTCAAACGAAAAAGAAATGACAATAGATGAACAAATTAAGGCAGCATTGAAGGAGAAGATAGAACCGGCGATGCTTGAGCACAGCGATGCGATTTTTAAAATAATCTGCGACTTGTGCGAGAAAGTGTTTATGGAGGGTATAGATATGGGAATAAATCTGGTTAAGAAATGAACGGCATCGGAAACGGCCCGTGGAACAAAGGCTACGAACCCAGCGGGATGACAAGAGGAGAACACTACGCCAACTCCAAGTCGTGGGCGAAAGGAAACTACCTTACTCCCTATGTGGCGCAAGCGTACAATGATGGATACAAGGACGCGATTGATAGAGCTTGCGACACCTTGTTCTCCGTGCTCCCGATAATCGTTTCCTATTACACCGAGGACATTCACGAACACGCGGACAGGAGCGATTTCATCAAGGCTTTCCGCAAAAAGATGGAGGAAGAAAACAATGGGTAAAATACAAGTAGCAGCAGTAAAAGCGCATGACGAAATTCTCAAAAGGAGAGGCGAGATTACTTTCATTGACGCTTTCGTAAGTGGATACAACCAAGCCGAGAAAGACCTTGCGCTCACCTGGCGGGACGTGAAGAACATCGTCACGATTGCTGACTCCATGCTCACTCACACCGCCTGTGATGACATAGACCATCCCGATGAGCAGAAATTCTATGAGGAAGTATTACGAACCTACAACAAGATGAAAGATGGACAATAAGACCGCACTCTCCTTGCTTACGGAATACCAAGAATGGCGCAGATACAACGGGCCAATCACCGACTCGCCGCCAATGCCAGACCCGAAGGTCATAGGACAAGCAATAGATGTGGCAATCGACGTGCTTCAGTCCGTTACAAATGGAAACAAACTGAAGGAGTATTATGGCGGATAATATCTTAAACACGAACCAATTATGAAATATCGAAATCAAAATTTGAAAACTATGAGAAAATTGGTTTTAGGAGTCTTAATGACTTTGATGGGACTGATTGTCCCTGTGATTTGCATCGTCAAATCGATTCAGTTTAACCAGCAGTGCGCAGGCTACCTCAAACAAGCCGCCGACGCGAATACGGTAGAACTGGCTTTGGAGCGAGTCAATCTTGCTCTTGATTACATCGAGCGGAACAATCTCACAGAAGGATACACTTCTGTCTTATGGAAAACTGAGGACGAGAATGTCGGCTATTGGTATCGGAACGTTAAGGCGTGCCAGGGCGAGCTGGAGTCGTGCCTTGATGCTACCCCTCTGGAAAAATCAAATGTATTGATGAAAGTGCGGGAGTCTTTGACCGACAACGGCGAGAAAGGAACGAGTCTTACCATTCCGTCTGGCATCAGCAGATACCCGTCCAACGCAGCGTGGGGCTGGGCTCGGCTGTTTAGCTATCTCCTCCTGTTAGCTGGTGTCATTCTTTTCATTCACGTTTGGAGCGAAGAGATTTAGTTATGGCAATAGAACTATATCATGGCGGGCCAGTCCAAGGTCGCGGAAAACTCTTTATCAAGCCCTACAATCCACTTGAAGCGAACTGGCAGGAATTGAGTAACGGACTTTCTTCTTCAGACCTTATTATCGAGGAGAGCGAGGCTCCATTTGCCAAAATAAAGATTATTTGTTTTCAAGAGACATTGATACATTTTATGAAAATTGTGCAGAAGCAACTATTAAGTATTGTCTTTAAAAATTTGATTTAGATATGACAAGAGAAGAGTGTGAGAGTAAAATTCGTAAAATCTGTCAAGATGCGATACAAGAAACACTTAAAGAATACGGACACATTGTTTCTCCTGAGATTATAGGACAAATATTATTTATTGGTTTTGATATAGGCTTGGGTTGTGTTAAATACACAGTTTATGATGATTAGAGAAATTACTAACTTAATGCCGTGTTCTGGTGAAAACTGTCCTTTACATATGACATGTGCCAAATTTTTAGCTTTTGTTGAATCGGACGATGATGTATCCCCCATAATTCCAAATTATCATGATGGTGGGTGTATGCATTATGAACAAATTGAATTCTACGGACAGTAATTAGGAATACAAAATCTGATAATCCTGCAAAATGGAGAAATGCGGGAAAAACAGGGATGCCACTCCATTTGGCTGCAGTGACAGTATTCCGTGTACATGGTTAATACGGCTGCGGAGGCGGAAAGAGTCCTCTTAATTCAAACTCCTGGGAAAGTGCACGAGTACCAGGAGTTTTTATTTTAATATTATGAAAGAAATTAAATATGTTTTAGGAAGTCAGTTCGGCGATGAAGCCAAAGGTAAGACAGTACAATATCTATGTAAGAAGGCACTTGATGAAGGTAAGAATCCTCTTGTAATAAGATATTGTAGTGGTCCTCAAGCGTCACATACTGTAATGAACTGTGGACTCACACATGTTTGTTCATCATTTGGATCTGGTGTATTATTGGATGTTCCAACTCTTATAGATTGTCTTACAGAAACTTACGTAGATCCGATAGCAATTAAAGCCGAATACGAAGTTCTTCAAGATAAAGGAATTACACCCGAATTATACATTAGTGATGCTTGTAGTGTAATTACTCCATATGATGTAATCGCTAATCGTAATAATCAGGAATCTCTCGATAATGGAACTTGTGGTTGTGGTGTATGGGAAACTAAAAATAGAGAATCACACTTTATAGGATGGTTTAATCTTTTTGAAACCGCAACATATACTAAAGAAGAATACATCGTTGCTGTAAGAGATTACTATGGTTATGAGGAGAACAAAGAACTTGAAAAGAGTTTTATTGAAGCTTGTGAGTTTATAAAGCAATTCGTAATTCCAGATGCCGATGAGTTTGTTGAGAATTATGATGTTCTTATAATGGAATCTTCTCAAGGATTATTATTGGATGGGAGTAGAGGATTAAAACCTTATACAACGCCTTGTAAGATTAGTTTTCTTACTACTAACAATGAGATATTTGATTACTATTCTAGTAAGAATGATAATGTAGAAAGAGAGGTTTATCTCTGTACTCGTACATATACTACAAGACATGGTGCTGGATATACTCCAACTAAAAGTGATTACATAGAACTTCCAGCGTTTGAAACAAATAAAGATAATGAATATCAAGGAGATTTCAAGACTGGAATTCTTGATATAGACATGATTAATCGTGCAATTGACAGACATTGTTTAGACAATATTGAAAATTGTAAGTTTAATCTTGTAATTAATCATGTAGATTGTGTTGGAACAATGTTTGAATATATTAAAAACAGAAAGATTTGTATGACTCCAGGATTTAATACAGTTAATACAATCCAACATAATATACGATTGAAGTTTAACAGTGTGCTTTGGGGAGATTCTCCAGAGTCTTATTTTCATGAAGTATGAACAAGATCCTAATATGTGGAGATATACATTGTAGAGACTTTTATAAACCTATTCTTCAAGTAAAAGATACACCAATTATCTTTCTTGGAGATTATATGGATCCCTATTCTTATGAAGGAACAACTGATAAACATGGTATAGAAAATTTCGAAGAAATTATAGATTTTGCTAAATCGAATCCAAATGTAATACTTCTAGTAGGTAATCACTGTTGCTCAAGTATTTGGTCTTATCATGGAATAGAAAGAACTGATTATAAGTATTATCCGAGTCTCCATAAGTTATATAGAGATAATATTGACTTATTTAAACCTTGTATGAGAATTAATGATGTTTTGTTTACTCATGCAGGTGTTTCTAAGGGTTGGATTGAGACAATGAATCGAGACTTTGAGTGGAAAGGATCTAGTTTTAGGATTACACAAGATAACATTCATGTTTATATTGGAAATGAATTTCAAAAAGAATTAGAATTTGATGAGTGTGAACGTCATGGAATGAGTTACCCTCATTTGCGTTCTCATATATTTGATATAGGATATGCTCGTTGGGGTGATTCTCCTTATGGTGGACCATTTTGGAGTGATTTCCGTGATGAATATTGGGATCCAGAAGGTTGGAATTTAATTCAAATATTTGGCCATAGCCAACGTGAGATAACAGGTTCTATCGGAATTAATGGAAATGGTTATTGTGTTGATTCAAGAGCAATTTTTGAATATGATATCGAAAATCAAATTGTTTCTAAGTCGGATCTTCTGTAAACACAAATGGGTTGAAATTGGATATGTTCCATTAAATGGAAAACCAATATCAGTTAAAGTCTGTGTACATTGTGGTAAAGCGAAAACGAAAGCGTTTGAAGGAAAAGTTAGGAAAAGTAACAGAAAAAGACATAATTCGAATATCAAGTATA
>RHMF01000705.1_pt1 | contig 14620 bp, 22 predicted proteins | sample 5365151 | NCBI WGS metagenome assembly RHMF01 (sample SAMN10266501, study PRJNA497801) | feces metagenome | isolation source: feces | host: Bos taurus | place: China: Prairie of Fairy Mountain | collected 2017-08-14 | reverse complement strand
GGCCATGCAGGAGCTGATGGGCAAGATCAAGGGCGCGAAGTCCGAGACCAAGGCCATGCAGATCGCGTCCGAGCTTTTCGGCAGCAAGGCAGGCCCTGCGATGGCGAAGGCCATCCGGGAGGGGCGGCTGTCCTTCGATGCGTTTACGAACGCGGTGGAGGATTACGGCGACAGCGTTGAGAACACCTTCGAGGCAACGCTGGATCCCATCGACCAGTTCAAGACCACGCTGAATGAGCTGAAGATCGTCGGCATGGACCTGGTCAACGCCGCCGCGCCGCTGATCAAGAGTCTGGCCGGTGGCCTGAAAAACGCGGTGTCCGGCTTGCGCGCCGCCTGGGAGGGCCTGTCGCCCCAGATGCAGGAGACGATCATCAAGCTGGCGGGTGTGGCCGCTGCCGTTGGCCCGGTGCTGGCGGTGGGCGGCAAGCTGGTGAGCGGCATCGGGAATCTGATGCTGCTGGCCCCGAAGCTGGTGAGCGCCTTTGGGGCGGTGAAGACGGCCATGACCGCCCTGTGGGGCGTGATGGCTGCCAACCCGATCGCGCTGATCATCGCGGCCATCGCCGCGCTGGTCGCTGCCTTCATTTACTGCTGGAACAACGTCAAAGGATTCAAGGAGTTTTTCCTGAACGCCTGGGAGGCCATCAAGCGGGGCGTGAGTAACGCTGCCGACTGGATCCGGAACGCCATCCAGAACATCGGCGACTGGTTCTCCAATTTGGGGCAGAACGCCCTGAACTGGGGCCGGGACCTTATCAATAATTTCCTCGGTGGCCTGAAGCAAAAGTGGGATGACGTCAAGAACTGGGTGTTGGACAAGCTGAACTGGGTGCGAGAGCACATCCATTTTTCCGAACCGGACAAGGGACCGCTGTCGGACTTCAGCTCCTACGCTCCCGACATGGTGAAGCTGTTTGTACAGGGGTTAAAAGACAATCAGCATCTGGTGGAGGCGCAGTTTGTAAAAACGTTCGGCATGCCGGAGATGAACGTTCCCGCGGGAGCCCAGGTGGGCGGTGCCAGCGAGTTCACCACGCCGGTGAACGGTGTGCGGCCCATAGACATTACCTTTGTGATCGACGGCGCGCAGCGCTGGGTGTATAGGGCCAACCAGGCCGAGTCCCAGCGGGTGGGCATCCAGTTGGGATGAGGTGACGGCCATGTTTACCATTGACGGAGTTCAGTATAACGTGGAGTGCTCCATCGAGCGCACAGCGGAGATCAAGCTCAGCGACATCAGCGGGATGCTGATGGACGGGCACATCTTCAACGATGTGCTGGGCACGTATTACAGCTACGAGGTGCGGCTGACCATGCCGCTGCGCAACAAGGGCAGGTATGGGAACCTGATCGAGCAGCTGACCGAGCCGGTGGAGGGGCACACTTTCGTGCTGCCCTACAACAACGACGTCCTCCAGCTGACCGGGATTGTGGAAGCCCCGGAGGACGTGTGGGTCAGGCTGCCCAGCGGTTACACCTACTGGGACGGCCTGCGCTTCACGATCAACGCCAACGGTCCCACCAAGGCGCTGACGCTGGCGGAGGCTATCAGCCGCGGCCTGACGCCGCTGCCGGATGTGTACGACCCGCAGATCGGGGATACATACATATTCACGGCAGACGGTTGGGAAGCGGCGTCCAGTTACCCCGACGCGGACACCACCGCGTATTAAGGAGGGGCGGGCCGTGTTCATTGAAATCGACTGGATTGAATCCATTGATCCTGTCACCGGCGAGGTGGTCATGGGCGGGGGAGAGTACCCCATCAAAAATCTGCAGTTCGCTCCGCAGGCCGATCTGACCGGCGAGACGCTGCCGGTCAACGAGTATAGCTGCGACGTGATTACCCCCGACGACATCCCGCTTGACACCATTGGCTGCCTGCTTTACGACGGGATGCGGCAGTTGTGGTCCTCCTGGCCGATGCGGAAGGTGGAGCGCATCAGTGACAGCAGCTTCAGAATCACTGCGACCTCTTGGCTCTATTGGCTGGGATTTCAGCCAATGGACGCGAAGATGTACGACGGGGAGACCGTGGGCGCGGCCATCGCTGAGTGCTTTGGCAGCCGGGCTTCCCTTGCCCAGATCAGCCCGAGCATCACGTTTCAGACGCTGTCGGGCTACGCCCCGGCTCAGAGCGCCCGCGACCGGCTGACGTGGATCCTGTTCGCCGTGGGGGCTTATATCGTCGATGTGTTCCGGGACGACATGTATATTCGCCCCGTGGACAACACCCAGACGGAGATTCCCTATGGGCGGACCTTCATGCGGCCGGCGATTACCGAGAACGACTGGGTGACGGAGCTGCGGATCACGGCATACACCTATACGGCGGGGACGCCGCTCGACACCGACACCTATGTCACGGTGGACGGTGTGGACTACATCGTCACGGAGCAGGTGATTTCCCTGTCCAACCCGCTGGCCCCGGCTGACGCGCCGGAGAACGTCAAGGAATACAAGGACATCAACCTGGTGAACAGCAATAATGTCAACGCCATCCTGAACCGCCTGTCGGCGTATTGGTTTAACCGGACGGAGGTATCGCTGGACTGTATCAACAACAAGCAGTACCGGCCCGGCGACCTGGTGCTGGGCTATGCGCCGGACGACCTTGCGGTCAGCGGCTACATCCAGCAGGCAACCTTCGCGTTTGGTTTGCAGGCCAGGTCCAGGCTGCAGCTGATCGGCTGCGACCTGCGGCCCACCGCGCCGCTGACGATCAATTATCTGTACAACAACAAGCGCATCGGGCGGGAGACGTACAAGTTCCCGGTCGGATATACCTTCTCCGTCGAGAATCCCTATCTCGATCAGACGAAAAAGGGCCGACGGCGCATCTACCGGCCCACGACGCCCAACGCAGAGGGCACGATGGTGGATGGCGGCATGACGGTGACGGTGGATTATGCCGTTGCGCTGGATTTGTACAAGAGTGTGCTGCGCATTATCAGTGTGGACAGTATTACCACGATACAGGATGAAACAACGCTGGAAATTACGGGGGTGATTGAATGAGCAAGGTACTTGTGACTGAAAGTCATCTGAGCAATATAGCTGATGCCATACGGTTAAAGAACGGTGCGTCCACGACGTATCGTCCCGGTGATATGGCAGCAGCGATTGAAGCATTAGATACAAGCGGTATCCATCCGACTGGAACAAAAAACATCACTCAGAACGGCACCCACGACGTAACGCAGTACGCCAGCGCGAACGTCAATGTCCCCAACAGTTACGCCGCTGGGGACGAGGGTAAGGTGGTCAGTAATGGCGCACTGGTGGCGCAGACCAGCCGAAGTGTTACCGCAAACGGGACGTATGACACCACGACCAACGACGAGGTAGTGGTAAGTGTAGCTCCGAATTTGCAGAGCAAAACCGTCACCCAGAACGGCACGATCACACCCGATCAAGGGTATGACGGGCTGAGTTCGGTGGTGGTGAATGTGTCGGGGGGCGGGAGTGCTTTGAACTGGCGGGACACGCTCTCGGTCAACTGGGATTTTGCGAACCCCGTCAATACCCGTGGTCAATCATCCTATAGTGGTTCAAGTCTGATTTACACTCTGGACGGCTGGCAAATGCAAGGCGGCAATCTGTCTTTTGTCACTGGAGGCATAAAGCTCGAACGATACGCATCTGGGACGATGGGGTACTTTATGCAGCGGTATAAATCCGCTGCGACTACGGCTATGGTAGAGCAGGTCTGTACGTTATCCGCGATTGTCGATGGCGCATTGTACAGCGACACATTTACGTTCAACTCTACAACAGGCGACCAGGTCAGAGTAAACATGATGGACAATGAACGAATGCGGATTTATCGTTATGGTAGTGGAGAGATAGCCGTCACCATTGACATTACCGCTGACACTGGATTACACGTCATACAAGCAATAAAGCTTGAAGCTGGGTCAACGCAGACCCTTGCCACGCAAGTTAATGGGGTTTGGCAGCTCAACAACAGCATGGACGCAGAAACAGAGTACATCAAGGCCAGAAATGGCACGGTGTACAACTCATAACGGAGGCGCGGTATGAGTAAAAGCATTATCATTCAAAAGGCTGGTCTTTCACAAAACCTGACTGTTGACGAGCTACGACTGAAAAATCAGAGTGGCGGCACAGAAGACTGGGTGCCCGCAGACGGGAAGAATCTGGTGGAGTTACAGATTGGCGGCAGCGGCACCTACAAGGCCAGCGACTATAACGCCTATGGCATCGCCGTGGGGCGGGTGAGGCCGAAGTACGGTGGTGGGGCTACCTCCAAAGCTGCGGGGCATGATTTCACTGAAAAGCACACTCCATCCATCAAGGAAGGAGGGAAATCCCGCAATTTTTCAGCCGCGACGCTGAAAACCAATTTACAGGGCGGGGGTACGTGTCTGTGGATTCCAAAAATGGATGTTGTGCTTAAAAATAAGTATGTCTCCAAAAGCGGCACCTATACTGCGAAAGCCGATGATTGCTATGGCTTCGAGCAGGTCATTGTTAGCGGTGTGGATGTTGAGATCACCCAAGACGAGGACGGCGATGATGTGGAGCGCACGACTGATGGCGGCGAGGTCACGGAAACCAAGCTGCCCAGCTATATCAGGGTTACGGTGCTGCCGCAAAAGATCGACTACACCGTGGGAGAAACCATCGACTACACCGGACTTGTGGTTCATGCCTATACCAAGAGCGGTATCGACATGGGCGTGGTGCCGTTCAACGAGCTAATCCTTCCAGCGGAAAAGGCTGGGGAGGGCTGGGCTGAGCAGTGGACGGACGGGCATGGTCTGAACGCGATGCAGATCGCGTACACACCACATTGGAACCGGGCAGAGTGGGTTCAAATTTATCCCGGCAGAATAGATGAGGAACAGGTGTTTGTTTGTGGGACTGCGCTCGGAACATACGATGGCCACCCGGCAACGTATGGAGCGGATTTAAATAAAATACCGGGGACATTATTCGTAACGCGGTATTACAATCCCGGTTATGGCGGATACTACAATTATATGGCGTCTATGGCGGGGAGCCGTGGTTGTGATCTATATGTTTATTATGCCGGGGAACTGACTGACAGTGGACAACGAATATTGACGGGATGGTTTATGCATGGCGGTTCTGGAGCCAGTGCAGGTGACAAAGTATTCCGTATGGTATCGTGGGAAGAATTTCTTACTGATATTCCTGTGTCTACTGTAGACCCAACCAGAGTTGACCCATCTACCCTGTACTCTCTGGGCGAATCCATCCCAGTCCAGTGGCACCGCCCCGGCGATGGGGAATTGCTTGAAACGTCGTTCAATATCTACACGAGATCAGCGTAAAGGAGTGAGATCATGGCGAACGATTACAGGAAATACATCCTCTCTACCGGCACCCACTTTATCAGCAACAGCGGCAGCGACGAGAATGGCAACCTGAAGGGCGGCAAAGCGGGGGACCAGAGCAAGAAGGAGTGGTTCCTGCGCAAGTGGTACTCCCGCCCCTGGACCTGCGTGTTGCGCTTCCCGGACATCATCGTCGGTACCCTGATCGCCCAGCTGGGCATCGACGCGGCGCTGAATGATCGCATCGGCTACGACCAGGGCCAGCGTGACACATTCTGGCGCGAGGTGAGGAAGGTGGGCTACTTGCCCGCGAAGATCACCACGCCGTGCGAGGAGGATTGCACCGCGGGCGTCAACGGCCTGGTGCACTGCGCCGGCTACCTGCTGGAGATTCCCGAGCTGAAGAAGATCCCGGAGACCGGCGTGCGCTCCAGCAACATGCGCCGACTGTTCAAGGCCGCGGGCTTCAAGGTGCTGACCGACTCCAAGTACCTGAAGAGCAGCGATTACCTGCTCCCCGGCGACATCCTGCTCTACGACAACCACCACGGCGCGACGAACGTCACCTGCGGAAAGAAGGTGCGGGGAAGCTACACCTACCGCGACGTGATCGACAACCTGGACGAGTACCGAGGCAAGGTTGACCCGGAGTCGGACGGCCTGCACCGCGGCGACAGCGGCCCCGATGTGGAGGCCATGCAGCAGCTTCTCTTGAAGTGGAACCCGAACTGCCTGCCGGAGTACGGCGCGGACGGCGACTTCGGGAAGGAGACCGAGGACGCGGTGAAGGCGTTCCAGAAGGAGAAGGGCCTGCCCGTGACCGACGTGTACGACGCGGCGACGGAGAAGGCGCTGATGGAAACGGTCTGCGGCTGGGTGGAGATCACCGGTGGCTCCGTGAACGTGCGGGCCGCGCCCGGCGTCGAGGCCAAGGACATCGGCACGGTGCACAAGGGCGACCGGCTGCCCTACCAGGGCGTCACCCAGCAGGCCGGAGGCCGGGACTGGTATCTCATCATCTATGAGAATCAGAACGGCTGGGTGTCGAGTAAATACGCGGAGCTGGTGAACACATGACCGTCGTGTATAAAGTGGTCGCGGTCCTGCTGCTGACCATCGTGCTGCTGGCGTCGGTGTGTATCGTCATGCGCTGGGCGGGGCTAAATGGCTACGACCCATACTGGATCGACTACAACCGCCCCGGCGTGGACATCACAAGTGAAGGGCCGTGAGGTGATGCGCCATGGACATGACAAGGTGTATTCAGGCTGCCGTAGCCCGTGCCGATCTGCTGATCTGCCAGCTGCTGGCGCTGCCATGGAAGCGCATGGCAGTGTCGCTGCTGCTGGCCTGGCTGGTGATTCATGTCGCAAAGGCGGTGAGGAACGATGGATAGCGCAATAGCGGTGGCCCTGATCGGCCTGGCGGGATCAGGGCTTGGCGCGTTTGGAGGGGTGATGGCATCCGCCCGGCTGACGCAGTACCGGCTGAAAAAGCTGGAGGAGAAGGTGCAGGCTCATAACAATCTGATCGAGCGTACCTACCGATTGGAGGGGCGCATGACAGAAGCGGAGCACGACATACGGGATTTGAAGGGAGCGAAGTAAAATGAGAGATTGGGGCAAGTGGTTCAAGGCAGCGGGTATCAGGGCTATCAAGACCATCGCACAGACGGCAATCGCCACCATCGGCACCAGCGCCGCCATGGGCGACGTGAACTGGAAGCTGGTGCTGTCCTCGGCTGTGTTGGCGGGCATCCTGTCGCTGCTGACCAGCGTGGCAGGGCTGCCGGAAGTGCCGGAGGAGTAGACCTGAAGAAGCCCCGCGCTGCAATGGCGCGGGGCGGTTTTTTTTGTGGTAGCATGGTGGGTGGAATTCATCTTTCACACCATGCTACCACTGTTTTGTGCAGAAAAATCCTCCTCGTAAGCCTCGGGCACCCGGGGGAAGAGCGTCAGGCTCAGGTGGTCGGTGGGGGCGTTGTTGCGCTGACAGCGCTGGGTTTTTGAGTAGCTGATGTGATCGAGGACGGTGCGGAGGAGGGCGTTCTTTTCTGCTGGGGTGGCGGCGAGGTCGTAGGCACCGAGGACGGTGCGGATTTGGGGGAGGACGGCCAGCACGGGATCCGGAGGCGGGGGCGCGTCCAGCGTGGCGAGGGCTTCACGGGTGGCGGCGATTCGTGCATCGAGATCGGCGCGGCGTTCGCGGAAGGTGGCGACGTCATAGATACCCTGTTCAAGTAGATCGAACAGCCGCCCGGACTGGCCCTCCAGCGTGGTTAGCTGGTCGGTGAGCTGGGTGCGGGCCGCATCGGTGGCGCTGGCGTTCGCGGATGGCGCTGGAGCAGGCTCTGCGTCCCGAGCTTCATAGGCGTTCACCCAGGCGCGCAGACCGTCCAGGACCACGCCCTCCACCACGTCGATGTACGTACCAGCAGTGGGACAGTGCTGGGTGACGCAGCCGAGAAGGCCGTTGCGGCGATGGCGGTCACCCTTATACTGCATCATCCTTCCGCATTGAGCGCAGATCACCAGCCCGGCCAGGGGGTTGGCGATCTGCGCCATTTTGTTTTTTGGCCGCTTTTCATGGGTCGAAAACATCTGCTGTACCTTCTCCCACACATCCCGGTCAATGATAGCTTCGTGATGTCCGTCCACCAGCAGCGCATCGTCGTTGCGAGGACGGGTGCTGATGCGCTTGCCGTCCCGGATGGCGTATTGCGTGGTGCGCTGGTTCCACTGAATCTTGCCAATGTAGGCGGGGTTTTGCAGCATGTGGCGGATGTAGGAGGGCTCGAAGCGGTGGCCGAGGTCGGTGCGCAGGCCCATACCGTTCAGCCGATCGGCGATCACCGCCGCGCCCACCTCCCGACCATCCATGCCGTAGGCGTACCAGCTGAACACGGACTGCACGATGGCGGCCTTCTCCGGGACGACCTTCAGCGACCAGCCCTTGCGGCCCTGGAGCTTGATGCGCTCGTAGCCGTAGACCGGGCGGGAACCCATGTAGCAACCGTCCATGGCCGAGGCCAGCCGCCCGCGCTGCATGCGCTTTTTGATCATGCTGTACTCGCGCCGGGAAAAGAACAGCTTGATTTCAAAGAACTCGGCGTCGCTGTCGTCGGCTGGGTCGTAGGTCTTGTCGGGCGTGACGATCAGTACACCAGCGTAGAGGAAAGTCTGCATGATAACGCCCTGGTCGATGCTGTCGCCGCGCCCGAGGCGATCCACGTCCACGACCAGCACGCCATCCCACAGGCCAGCACCCACGTCCTCCAGCAGCTGCCGCACCTGGGGCCGTTCGGCGATGGTATCGCCGGAGACGATCTCCCGATACCACCGGGACACCCGGATGCCGAGGCGATCAGCGAGGTCGGAGAGCTGCTTCTCATGCCGGGCCAGTGTCTCGCCCTGACCGAGGGCTTCCATCTCCATGTCCCGGCGGGACTTACGGAGGTAGGCGGCATACAGGCCGTTGGCTTTGATCAGGCCCATGCCTTCACCTCCCGAGTTTTACTTCATCAGATTGAAAAGCCACATAAGCCCCGGTCTGCAGGCGGGTGGCATGGATGTCATCGATCACCATGGCCAGCGCGAAGGCGGGTAGGCTGAGCCACAACCCGGAGAAGAAACCGCCGATGAACCCGAGGATCCTGCCGCCGAGGTTGGCGGAGTTAATGTCCGTGCTGACGGTTTTCATCAGCCATGCGGCTATGACAGGCCCGGCAACAAAGAAGCCGGAAAGGACCGCACCTATGACCGTGAACACGCCGTAAATCTCAAGCGTGCGGATGATCCAGCTTTTCTTCGAGGTTTCCTCGGCGTACTTCGGAAAAATCACCCAGTTCATATTCATACCCTCCTATCTGAATCCCTTTTTGACCTTCCCGGCGATGCCGGGCTTATAGATGCGGGTGTAGCCGACAGGCACCCCGAATATCCGAACATTCGCATAATCCTCGAACTCCACCATGATCGGCGGGTGGGTTTCCATGTTGTCGGAGATCAGCGTCAGGCCGGTGGGGCGCTTGTATACGTGCTTGAGCGTCGCCTCGTCGTCGAGGAACACCACGGCCACCGCGCCCTCGGGGACGTCGGGCCGGGCCTTGATGTAGACCAGGTCGCCATCCTGATAGGTGGGAATCATGCTGTCACCGCTGATGGTGATCGCCGCGTCAGCATCGACGGGGCTGTCCACGTAGACGCCCAGCTCCTCCGGGTCATAGATCGGCTCCCCGGCCGCCACACTACCAATCAGCGGGACGCGCTGCCGGTGGAGGGACGAGATCGGACGGACGTTGGAGGGGAGATCGGATTGACTGATCAGCGCGTCGAGCTTCTTTTCCATGTACTCCACATTTTGCGCATGTAGTTCGGCCAGCCTGCGCTGGGCGTTTATTTCATCTTCTGTTCCCATCAGGTAGCCAACCGAGCAACCGAGCAGCTCAGCTAAACGAGAGCACATTTCAGTGGATGGCTCACTTTGCCCAGTTTCCCACATCGCCAGCGTAGACCGGCCTATGTGGAGGTCCCTGGCAAGGGTGACCTGTTTATATCCTTTTTCTTTCCTCAAAGCCTTTAGTCGATCAAATCTGAATGCCATAGCGCTTATCCTCCTTTCCATTGTCATTGTAAATGACATTTAATAGTTTTGCAACACCTAAAAATGTCAAACCTCTTGACATTTTTGCGGCAGCGGCCTATAATGTCAACAATCCCGACAATGTCGTGCTGGACGACATAATCGAAAGGAGGGGAGACACAATGCTGAACCTCAAAACGCTGCGCGAAGGCCAGCATCTTACCCAGCAGCAACTGGCCGATCGGTTGAACGTCGGCCGAACGACGGTGACCATGTGGGAATCAGGAGAAACCACACCGCCCACAAAGTACCTGCTGGCCTTGGCTGAGATACTGGGATGCACTGTTGACGAACTTCTGACCCAGGGGACGTGAGAGCAATGGCCATCGTAAAGACCATCACCAGCGGAACCGCTACGGTGCACATCGACGACAGGTGCTGCCGGGGGCTAAGCCCGGAGGAGAGCGCACGGCGGTGGGCCGAGGTGGATCGGGCGATCCAGCGGATTAACCACAACCACGCCGCGAGAGTGGCGGCGGGGGACGGACACGAGGAGGTGAAACCATGACTTTCGACGATCTGGACAACGCCCCGAGGATGAAGGACTACCTGACGGCCAAGGACCTGGACACCGACGCCTGCGTGAACCTGGCGGCGACGGTGCTGGGAGAGCAGCAGGACGCGCTGACCTCCGCGGCGAGGAAGGCCGCAGCGCACCCGACCAGGGAGAACCTGCGGCACCTCGATGAGATGCGGCGCTTCTACGAGAGCGACTGGTACAAGGTGCTCAGCTGCGGCCTTGCCGACGGCGAGGAGATCGCCAAGCGCATCATCAAGCGCGCGCTGCGCGGGATAAAGGTAACCGGATGAAAGGAGGACACTGTGAAGCGATTTGGATTTGCCATCAGGACGGGAGGCGACCCGGAGATCGCCGATGCGCTGGCGGGCGGCATCAAGGCCGGATCCCGGCAGACGCACCACAGCGACGCCGTGCGGCGGGTGGCCATGATGCGGCATACCCCGGAGGAGTGGGAAGCCATGACCGTCAAGGCGCGCTACGACTACGGGCAGGAAGAGCCGACGCCGCGCTGGGCTGAACGGCTGCTGGTCGGCTGGGCTATGATCTGCCTGGGCGTGAGCTGGCTGTATCACCGGCAGGACCGACTACTGCACAGGAGGACAGTATGAGAAAGGGCTACGCGATACGGGATTTCCACCAGCACGGCTGGCTGCAGACGCGCACGAAGGTGGAGGGTTTTGATTGCCCGGTGACCATCTGGGCGGAGGAAGATGAGCAGGCCATGTTGTTCCGCAAACTGAAGGACGCCAAGGCCATGCTGAAGGTCATTCGCAAGGACCACCGCAGGCCGGAACAGGTGCGGATCCTCGACCCGAGATGGCGGGTGATCGTGTGAGCGTAATCGTAGACCTGGTCACCAACGCCATGATCGCCGTCGGCGCGGCGCTGCTGCTGATCGGCCTGATCGGGCTGATGCTGACAAGGATGGACGACGAAAGAAGAGGAGGAATGAATCGTGATGACGCTGACCATTGAGATTCCCGCGCTGGACCGGCTGTGCAACTGGCTGGAGAGCCGGGACAAGACCGATCTGCTGGGAGTCATCGAGAACGAGATCGTGCAGAAGATAAAGGAAGCCGCCGAGAGCGGAGTGCCGAGGCCGAAGTTCGACGCGCCCGCTCAGGAGCCGCAGAAAGCACCGCAGGAGCCGCCCAAGCCGGAGGTTACCGAGAAGCCGACCGCAGCTGCGGAGCCTGCGCCTGCTACCCCGGCGGTGACACTGGATGCCGTACAAAGGGCCGCGGCGCAGATGCGGGACGACGGCAAGCTGAAGGCCGTGACGGACATGTTCCCGGAGTTCGGGATTAAGAAACTGTCTGACCTCAAGGGCGACCAGCTGCAGAAGTTCGGCGATCGGCTGCGCGAGATGGGGGCGAAAATATGAGCCACGCACTGCTATCACCCAGCAGCGCAAGCCGCTGGATCAACTGCCCGCCCTCCGCACTGCTGAACGCGGAGGCGGGCGACCGGGACACGGTGTTCACCCGCGAGGGGAATCTGGCCCACGCGATGGCGGAGCTGAAGGCGCGGAAGCACTTCATCGGCATGGGGCCGCAGAAGTACGGCGCGGCGCTTCGGAAGCTGAAGGCCGACGAGCTGTGGCAGGACGAGATGGACGGCCACACCGACGCCTACCTGGACGCGCTGAAGGACATCGCCGCGACCTTCGCCGATATGCCCTACGTGGCGCTTGAGCAGCGGGTGGACTTCTCCGGGTACGTGCCGGAGGGCTTCGGCACCGCCGACTGCATCATGATCGGCGGCGAGGTGCTCCACATCGTCGACTTCAAGTACGGCAAGGGCGTGGAAGTGAGCGCCGAGGACAATCCCCAGCTCAAGCTGTACGCCATGGGCGCGATCGAGCAGTACATGGCCTTCTACGACATCTTCACGGTGCGCATGACCATCGTGCAGCCCCGCATCAAGCGGGAGCCGGACACCTGGGAGCTTCCCGCCCGTGATCTGCTGCGCTGGGCCGAGGATGTGGTCAAGCCCGCCGCCGCGCTGGCGGCTGCCGGTGAGGGCGAGTTCGCCGAGGGCGACTGGTGCCGCTGGTGCGCCGTCCGGGGCAACTGCCGTGCGAGGGCTTCGGCGAACACAGTGCTCGAGGACTTCGGAATGAAACTGCCGCCGCTGCTGACCGACGAGGAGGTCGGGCGGGCGCTGACGCTGGGGCGCAGGCTCAAGACCTGGTTGTCCGACCTCGAAGAGTACGCGCTGACCGCCTGTCTGAACGGCAGCGACGTCCCCGGTTGGAAGGCCGTCGAGGGCAGGGCGGTGCGCGCCTGGACCGATCAGGACGCGGCGTTCAAGGCCGCGAAGCTGGCGGGCGTACCGGATGAGATGCTCTACAAGCGCGAGCCGGTGTCGCTGGCACAGCTGGAGAAGATCATGGGCAAGAAGGAATTTGCAAAGGTTTTCACGCAGCCCAAGGCCATGTTCGTGGTCACCCCGCCCGGAAAGCCTACGCTGGTGACCGAGGACGACAAGCGCAAGGCCATCACCAACAAGCCCGAGCCGGAGGATGACTTCGGCGAGGAATTACCGTTTTGAGCATCTAAACCCCGATTTTGGACATTTTTCTGCAAAAACGGGCATTTGATTACCGATTTTGAGCATTTAAGGAGGAAATGAATCATGGCTACCACCAACAATCCCACCCACGTCGTAACCGGCAAGGTCCGCCTGAGCTACGCCCACCTGACCGCACCCTACAAGAGCAAGCTGGCCGACGAGAACGACAAGGCGAAGTACAGCGTGACGCTGTTGATTCCCAAGGCCGACACCGTCACCAGGGCGAAGATCGACGCCGCGATCAAGGCCGCCGGGGAGAAGGCGCTGGCCAACGGCAAGATCAAGAAGGGCACCCCGATCGACAAGCTGCCCACGCCGATCTGGGACGGCGACGGCTTCAAGGCCGACGGCTACACGCCCTTCGGCCCGGAGTGCAAGGGCATGTGGGTGCTGAGTGCCAGCAGCATGGACCAGCCGAAGGTGGTCGACCTCAATCTGAACCCCATCCTCGACGCCACCGAAATCTACAGCGGCATGTGGGCGCGGGTCGGCCTGGACTTCTACGGCTACAACAACCGCAAGATGGGCATCGGCTGCGGCCTCGGCAACGTGCAGAAGGTGGCCGACGACGAGCCGCTCGGTGCGGAGCGCGCCAGCGTGGAGAGCGACTTCGGCGGCGACGACGACTACGACCCGCTGGGGTGAGCGCATGAGAACGCATCTTTCACTGTTTTCCGGTATCGGCGGCCTTGATCTGGCCGCCGAAGCCGCCGGATTTACAACGGTCGGTCAGTGCGAGTGGGCCGACTATCCGACGAAGGTGCTGGAGAAGCACTGGCCGGACGTGCCGCGATGGCGCGACATCAGAACGCTGACGGGAGAGAATTTCCATGAACGGACTGGATTGCGATCAGTTGACATTATTTCCGGCGGATTCCCCTGCCAGCCATTTTCCGTGGCTGGAAAGCAAAAAGGTAAAGGGGATGACCGCTACCTCTGGCCTGAAATGCTCCGAATTATCCGAGAGCTTGCGCCGGGTTGGGTTGTCGGTGAGAACGTACCTGGAATCCTGCGAATTGCCGCCGGGGACGTGGTTGCGGACCTGGAGCGTGAAGGCTATGACGTCGCGGTGTTTGATTTTGAAGCTGCGGCTGTCGGCGCGCTCCACCGGAGAGAGAGAGTCGCGTTTGTTGCCCACCGTCACGGCGACGGTTGGCGAAAAGGGCAGTCCGAAACAGAGAGACAGCAGCGGAAGGCCGGGGCTGCAGATGGCGGCAATGATGTGGCCGACGCCCACGACGCGCGATTACAAGGATGGCACGGCGAAGAGCTGTGCGAATGTCCCTGTGAACGGGCTGCTGGGGCGAGCGATTCATCTATACTCGACACCCAACGCGCGAGACTGGAAGTGCGCGACAGCAAAGGAATGGGACAATCCGAAGAACACACGGAATCTGAACAGACAGATTGCGAAGCTGTACGAGGGCGGAGAATCGACCGAAGAACGCAATGGTCAGTTGAACCCGATGTGGGTCGAGTGGCTCATGGGGTTCCCTCTCGGGTGGACAGACTTAAGTGCCTCGGAAACGCCGTAGTGCCGCAGCAGTTTTACCCGATT
>RHMF01000704.1_pt1 | contig 14624 bp, 23 predicted proteins | sample 5365151 | NCBI WGS metagenome assembly RHMF01 (sample SAMN10266501, study PRJNA497801) | feces metagenome | isolation source: feces | host: Bos taurus | place: China: Prairie of Fairy Mountain | collected 2017-08-14 | reverse complement strand
CAGGTTTGCAATCGCCCGTGTCTACTTGAAGGCAAAGCAGGCGGAAGTGTTCGCAAACCCGCTGTTCAGGGACTTCGTGGTATCTAGGGCTGGCATGCAGCTCGGCATCATCCTCATGAAGGATACTGTCTCTCTACCGGGTGGTGGTACGGTGAATGGACAGACGATTTACACCACTTGGAAGGAAATCAACGACAAGAAACTCGAAGAAATCAAGAATGAAGCCGCAAGGCCGTTCATGATGACTGACTTGTCCAACTAACACTTGACGGTCGTGATTGAATTATCTAAATTAGGAGGACGACATGACAAGAAAAAATAGAAATACGGAATACGTTTCCGCTCAGGAAGACAGCCTCCCCGTAAAGGAAGCGCCTGTCATTGCAGAAGCCTCCGCACAGAAGGTTGCTGCTGCCAAGGACGCCCCGGCTGCTCCTGCGAAGAAACGAATCAGGCACCGCCAGACGGTGAAGCTCCACAACAAGAAGCTCTCGGTCTCGGTCATCTGCTCGAATCCGTATCTGAGACAGTTCTTGTAAGGAAGTGTTATGACTGACGAAACAAAGAATAAGCTCGCCGCTAGGTTGAAGGAATACTTTACATTCCTGTTTTGGACCGATGCCGACCAAGTGAAAATCATGATGAAAGTCATTAACGAGACTGCTGTCATGATAAGGGTTCTCATGCCATACATGGGCTGGAACACTGAAATAAGGACGACGATTAACGGAGACCTCAATCATCTTCTCAGCGATGAATATCGTGGTAACGAGCGCCTGGGTGGTGCGTTCGACATCGTCCCGTTCATGAGCGAAACCAAGATTTTGGTGTCCACGGCGACCACATACAATGGAAAGCCGATTTCCGGCGAGTACACTATTAAGCCACTGGATGGGGCGGGCATGAGCAAGCTTGTCAACCAGACTTTCAAACAGTTTGAGGACAAGGTTCGTCGGGACATCTACGACATGAAGAAGGCAGGAACCTTTGTTGACGATGCTGTTGCATCGGAAGATTCCTGGGTGACCGTATAAACTAGATTTGATTGAGGTATCTTATGGGAAGTGAAGTTTAGGGTAAGACTATGGGGATTGAGAGTGCATTGCCGAGTATGATTGTGGGTGGTAACGTTATTGGTTACAGCGACCACAATGAGAACCTCTATAATGAACGTGATGTCATAGGGGAGTTTAACCGTCGTGCAATCAACGCTCCCGGCTACGGATACAATGACATTCTTGCGACAATCGAGAAATTCAAGCAGAACCATGGATATGAGTTCCAGCCGCTAACCGAAGTGGATAAAAAGGAGCTTTATTCGTCAAGCGTTAGCACTCCTGCCGGAAGTCTCTCGACTGTTGTCGATAAGGGTCCGTGCGGCACTTCCGTCACTACTGTGCAAAATCCTCCACAGCCGATGGATTCCGATGTGGCGAGTGCAATGGCAATGCTCAAGGACTGCATCCTTCAAGGGTAAAATCATGGAACGAATATACATAAATAAAAACGATGCCAAGGAAACGCCTTATGCGAGAAAACTGCGGATAGCGGAAACCGAAAATGGTAGAAAGCTGCGATGCCGTGTGGTTGAAAACAAGAAAAAGTATAAGAGAAGTCGGGAAATACCCGACTTTAATTTTTTGTCTTGCAATTCATATTTTTTAGTGCTATATTTATAATAGTATTAAACCTGTTCATTCGGACAACAGGGTTAATACTGTTTAATAGCAAGATGACGGCACAATATAATCAAATTGTTAATCGTGAATAAAGCAACCAGTTGCCGTACCTCTTGTATGAGGAGCTATGATAAAAAAGGAAGTGGTGTATGTAGATAAAAAAGTATTATCCGAATCATATGACAAATCACAGACATATCTAAGTGCTTTAAAGACAAAACTGAATATGGAGAATACGGGCGATATAATAAATGCAATCGTAGGGATGTGCAAGAAGCTGTTGTCGGACGACAACGCAACCAACAGGCGCCTGTATAATACATATCGAGATATTGTAATCGGCAATTACTCGCTTTATCTTATCAGATTATACAACAATTATGCAAAACAGTATTTACTGAACGCAAATGACCTTGTGCATCTGCCGTATGTTTATTTCAGGACGTTGGTGAACAATTTCAACCCTGAATGCGGCGTGTCGTTCAATTCCTATATGGTGCTATGTCTCCACGGCTACATCAAGAAGTTCATATCAGATGAGGCCTTGGTGCATGTCAACCCGGCAAAGAAAGTAACATTGACTTATGTCGGCACGACTATGCAGGGGAAGGATGGGGATGAAATAGAATACCTACGCTCGATAGACCCTTTTGATGCCGACTCGCAGGGAAAACTGCAGTTCGCATCGAAGTTTCTTGACTCGCTATCACCAGAGATGCAGGAACTATACGGATACCTCGTGGCGATGGAATCATCCAAGGAAGCCACGGAGGTATATGCAGAATGCCACCATTGCAGCAAGGAGAAGGTTTCATTTCTCCTGAATCGAATGCGAAGGAAAATACGGATGGCATGGAGTGCCAACAAGTAATAACAGGAGGAGCAAATGTCTTTATTCGGTAACAAGAACCTTCCGAACCCGCCTACATACCAGATACAGGATATGGTGGACGATGCAATCAACATGATAATGGCGTCTGGGTATATTTCAAGAAACAGGGCGTACCTTGAAAAGATGGAAAGGGTGTCATTTGAATATACCCCAGAGTTGATAGCCAACTCGTTCGCCAACTATGGCGGAAACAACAGGTATCATGTGTATACATTCGCCGGGTTAAGTCTCCTGATATGCACTTGTGCTTCTATCTTCACGGTATACACGAAGACTCACAAGACGAATCAGGTTAAGAGAGCGCTTAAATGGTTGTTTAGCCATGTGATTGTTGAAGACGAGGCATATGGACGCACATGGGACTTCGTCGATGAGGTTAAGATTGAGCTGTTCTACAAGAAGTTCCCCGAATATCTTGTCAAGGAATACTATCCTCAGTATACAGAACTCGCCCGCAAGATGATTGCCTTTGTACTTGGCCATGAAATCGGTCATATCATGCTTGGACATCTGGACCGCACGAACCATATTCCGAACAGCGTGTCCCGCAACAACGAACGCTCGTGCGACCTGTTCTCTTGCTCAATCCTGCAGGGCACTGGCATCGGAAGCTCGTTTGTTGATGGGCCCGTGTTCATGACGCTCATATTCTTCTTCATGGACGATACGAAATACCGCAACAACCAGTACGGAACCCACCCCGGCCACCGGGACAGGGTTATGAACATGGTCCAGTCCTTCAAGAACGAACTCCTGTATGCAAACATATCCGAAGCGGATATTATAAATTTGATGAGGTAATAGGATGAACAAATTCCTATACATTTACACGTTTTATTCGACCGCCCCTTGCCGCCTCCGAAATTTCACTGCATCAATCGACCAGCTTAAATCCGTCGACCCGGAAGCCGAAATTTGCGTCGTCGAACAGAATGGTCTCACCGAAATCCCCGAGACGACGTTCCATCACAAGGTCGATATCGACGATACGAAATTCCACAAGACGGAACTCCTTAACTATGCGGTCAAGAATCATCCTGAATACACGCATTATGTCATGATTGATGCCGACTCCTGGATTGATGCGGGAGTTGTTGACAATATCCGTGAGCACTGTGACGACGCACCGCTAGTATTCCCTTATGAAACCTGCGTGTATCTTACCGAGGCACAGACCCGACGTAAATGCCGTCATGACATGGTTGACATCCCGTTGCAGTACAATGTTCCCATACCAATAACAAGGCAAACTGGTCTAATCAACTGTTTTAGCCGGGAAACGTACAATCGTGTCGGTGGGTTCGACAACGAGTTTGTCGGATGGGGCGCCGAAGACGATGCCTTCGTATATAAAATCCGCCGAGTTACGGGAACCAAGGAAATGCGTTGCAAGGGAGGCGTTGTATTCCATCTGTGGCATCCGAAGGTCAACGACCGTTCTTATCTTGACGGCTTGCAATATAAGAAGAACAGGGCGTATTGCTCATTGATACGTCGTATGACTGACGATGAGTTCAGACAATATTTGAGCAAGGAAACTACCCTTGACACGATTTACACGAATTTTGTGGAGCGTGGGGGTATCGAGGGCGATGCCAAGCTGAGTGTTAGTCCTGACACAAGGCTTAACATAAACACGTCGATTTACTACGTCCCTAGCCTTAGGCCTACAATGACAGAATTTCTCACCGAGGTGCTTTATGAGGATGGCCCGGAATATGTAAAACATTTCCTTAACACATATGTCAATAAAGAAAAAGCCTACCCCGAAGTGTGGAAAGCTGTCGAAGATTTCTACGCAAAGAACGGTATCACGGATGATTAGTCAATTTCAAGAAAATCTAGCATTGGGGGAGCAATCGGCCCACAACCAGCTTGCCATCTCGATTGCATCAGTTCGGCACGATGTTAGATTTCACGAAGATAACTTTGCAAGCCGACTGTATGGTTTCTGCGAGGGTGGAAGCCAGAGTACGCCATCCTCGATGATGCGTTCTTACCGCAGGGTTTACATCAAGTATGACTCGGAGGCGGAATACGACATTCCGTCTGGTTATCGAATAATCGAATTTGGCGAAGGTAAAAACTATTTGACATATCCCCTTTCAGGGAACTACCACAGGTTGTTCCCAAAAGTTGACCAGACGGTCGCTTACGGAAAGCTCCGCACATGGGGACATGCGGAGCAGTATATCGACACTTTGTGCAAGATTGGCGGCAAAATAGTCCTTGCCAATATCGGGGAAAAAGACTATATTTACAGGATAAAGGACGCACTGGATGCAAAGGGCATCTCTGTCGTCGTCCCGCAAAACCATTCGTTCCATGTGCTTGACACTTACCTGCGTTCATCGGCAAGGCTGGTACATTTCGGGAACGGGAACCACGGGATGATGTTCGCCAAGGGATGCCTGTATGCACAGGACGGCGCTGATTTTATCACGGACTGCGACAAGGTTGTTCCAACCGACCTGTCAGAGTTCATCAAGGAAGAAAGGTTATGAGTGAAAAGTGCGACAAGGGTTTAATCCTGAAGATTCATATGTCAGGAATAGGACCAATCGAATTCAGGAATGTCGGCATAGAAGTGTACGAGGGCCTGAAACGTGACCTTGCGTCTGGGCGCCCTTTCATAGAGTTTTCTACGCTCATCCAGAAGGGTTTCGAGAGCTGTAACCAAATGTCCCTCATACCGACAGTCCACATCAAGAAAATTACGTTGGAAGAACCATCAACCGCCGAAAAGGAAGGGAGAGAGTAAAATGGACGAAGTCGATTTGCTGGCAGGAAGCATTCCTGAACCAGAAGATGTAAAGAAGAGTGTGCCCGTAGCCAAGGGCGGATACGAAATGTGGGTGGACAAGCACCAGCCGAAAACAGTAAGCGAAATGGTTCTTCCCGCAAACATCAGGAACAAGATTGACACTGCATTGCAGCTCAATGCGTTTGGGCATTATGTGTTCTACTCGGCTGCGTCTGGTACTGGCAAAACCACGCTTGCCAAGGCGATTCCTGCCACCCTCGGAACCTCGTTCAAGTTCTTCTCTGCACGAGAACAGTCCGATGTTTTTACCGACATCGAAGGCTATGCCGCACAGGCCTGTGTGAATGGTGTTCCCCGTTTTGTCGTTCTTGACGAGGCTGACCACCCGAATAGACCCAATGAGTTCTACCGTAAGTTGCAGGGGCTTATCGAGGACAGTCAGAGCACCATCCGTTTTATACTTACCTGCAACGAGTTTCATCTTCTCCCTAACGCAATTTCGTCGAGATGCTTCCCGGTATCTTTCGACTATCCTCGTGACGACCGTGACTTGAAGAATGCGATGTACACGAAGATGATGGATATCGCCAAGGAGGAAACCGCCCTGTATTCTGGTACGGTTGACCCGAATACGGTAGTGGAAATTGTTTCCAAGTGCTATCCCGACATGCGATTGATGACATCCACGATGTTCAACAACTTCCTGGAAAACCGCTGTTCCATCAAGGGCGAAGTCAAGGTTGTCAGCACTGAGTACACGAACAAGCTGGTTGAATTAGTCCTTGCTGGTGATGACCTCGGGGTACGCAAATTTGTGCTTGACAACTATGTGGATTTCGACAGCCTGTTCCATCGCTTTGCCGAAACCATTATCGAAAAGAATGTTTTCCCGCCGATGGGAAGGCTCGAATTTTGCGTGATTACGGGCCAGTACGAGCAGATGAGCGAGTTCCAGGTGAACCCGCACACGGTTGTAAACGCCTATATCTCCAAGGTAATCCTGTTGCTCTATAAGTACGGCATTCTGAAAATGCCGCAAGCCGTAAGGTAATTCACATGAAGTTCAGTGTTTCACAGTTTCTTAGAAACCGAATGGCGGGCGTTCCTGTTTCTGTTGAGGAGGAGGACTTGTTCGAGCCATACCTTGTACAGGTGGCTCTCGAACGTGACCCGTCCGTTAACGATATCCTTCTCCAAACCAATACGAGGAGTTTCTTCCATCTCACGAAGAAGCTGCAGGCCCACGCTTTCGACTGCTTGCAGGGAATGCGGCTAAACATGCAGTACAACCCGACAAGGGGTAAGCGTGTTGCCGATATCAAGGAGGAGATTAGGGCCTACATGAAGGAATTCGGAATGGATTACAATTCGGCTAAGGCTATTGTGCTTGAAAAAGTGGGTATGAAATTATGATTAACAACGCATTGAAAGAAGAAGGAAAGATTTTTACTCCATTGCATATCGTGAACATCCTCCTCGATGTGGCAAAGTACACGACTGCCGAAACTATCCTCGAAAAGCATTTCATAGACAACAGCGCAGGCGATGGCAACATCGTCGTTGCCGCCGTTTCCAGATATTGCGTCGAACATATCCGTTACAACAGCACCAAGGACGGGTTGAAGCACGCCCTTGAAACCTATATCCACGCCATCGAACTCAACAAGGCTAACTTCCGCCAGTTGAAACGCAGGCTGGACGAGGCAGCCTCGATGTATGGCATTACGGATGTCAAATGGGATATCAGAGTCGCTGACTCCCTCTCCGTCCATGACTACGACGGCAAGATGGACTATGTAGTCGGCAACCCGCCCTATGTCCGTGTTCACAATCTCGGAAAGCTCTACAAGGAAGTCAAGAACTACAAGTTTGCCGACAAGGGTATGTGCGACCTGTACCTTGCATTCTTCGAGCTTGGCATCAGGATGCTCAACGATACGGGTAAACTCTCTTACATCACCCCGTCGTCTTGGATGCATTCCACTTCTGGCACAGGTTTCAGGAAATACCTCCTTGAGAACGGCAACCTCTCGTGCCTTATCGACTTCGGGCACAAGCAAGTGTTCAAGGGAATTACGACCTACTCGATGATTACCTGCATCGACAAGAGCCTTAAAGACTCGTATGTCAATGTGGCCAACATCAACGAGCTCGACCAGCTCCTTAACGGAAGGTGCAGACGCCTGTCCCTCCAAGACATGAATATCGAAGGAAAGTTCTACATCGGCGATTATAGCGACCTCAAAGAACTCCGTGAAATCAGGACTGGAAACTACGAAAAGAAGGTTGTCGTCAAGAACGGCTTTGCCACACTCAACGACAAGGTTTTCATTGATGCCGATGACCTCCCGAGGATGTACTGCATCCCCGTCTTGAAGGCTTCTACGGGCAAGTGGGGAACCTGTTTCTATCCGTATGATGCAACTGGCCATGCAATCGCACAGGAAGACCTGTTGAAACCTCATCGTTTCGGTGACTCAATGGACGACTCGGTCGAGGCATTCCTTATCCACCACAAGGCCGAACTCTTGAAGGGCAGGAAGGAAAAGCCTGGGCTGGACTGGACCCACTTCGGTAGAACACAGGCCATAGGCGACGTGTTCAAGGGAAAGCTTGCAGTGAATACGGTAATCAAGGACCCGGACACTGTAAAGGTGAACGTCGTTGAGCCGGGAAAGGGTGTTTACTCCGGCCTGTACATCATGGGTAACGAGTGCCGAGTCCCGGTGCCGACACTGACTGCATTGTTGACGGAAAAGAGATTTACCGACTATGTGGCTCTGTTGAAGAACTACAAGAGCGGCGGATACTACACTTTCAGCTCCCACGACTTGGAATGCTACCTAAATTACAGGTTGAGCCTTGTCAAGGAGAAACAAATTATCTATATTGGATAATGAAATATGACTACGCCTAACACCCCAGAATATTTTTGTAGCCTAGCCAATCGGTTAGTGTTAACCGAAGCTAAACTGAAATCCGTCGTCAGGACGCTTGTAAAGAAGTCCATGCCCGCAGGGTATGAACTTCGTTCTGTTATGGAAATGGACACGATATCCGTGACCTATCGGGCGGTGCTTTGTCATAAGCGCAATCGTGACAAGCAGATGCTCTGTGATTTCAGCTGCAAGGACAAAAAGCTGGAAATTTGCGCATCGTGCGTAAACATGTACGGCCAGTACTATGTCTATCCAGACAAACCGTACGGTTTGAAATGCAGCAACGCCATGGAGACTTTCCAGTACGACGAAGGAAAGCTTACGGAAACCCTTAAAATCTTTGATACCTTGGAGAAAATATGAAAAGAGCATATGTGAAGCCAAGCATGGAAATCCTCGAAACTGGTGTACAGGCCCAGTTGCTTGCTGGTTCTGGTGAAGACTCGGGAAACCCGTATTGGGACCCTCCTCCGGACAAGGAAGGATGTGAAACCCCGTGGTGGTGCCCGTAACAGGAGGACAGGAACATGTGTAATGATGAACGTGAAAAGGTAATGCACCTCCAATGCAGTGACGGAATCTTGAACTTCGCCCGTCAGGCATACGATGAATCCGAACTTGTTCGGGACTTAATCGAGAAGAATCCCGAATGGATTGCTTCCCATACGATGCGTGATGTGGCTGATGAACTCGAAGAACTCTACATGAAGTAGGGAGGAACGGAATAATGAAACCGCTTAAATTTCAGCATTTTTATGGAACGTTTGAGTCCAAGACTAGAGCTGCGGCGGAATGCTGCGAGTTTGTAAATGAGAATAAAGTAGAGGTTGTATCTATCTCTCATTGCGAGTACGATATCTTCCTTTACTATCGGGAAAAATAATAACCTGAAAGAGGTCAATATGTCAGAATTGAGATGCCAAATGGAAATCAACTGGTACGAAGTGGGAAAGGAAACTCCCCGTGATGGAATCCTTATCTTCCTCGTAAGCGAAAAGGAACCTGACATCATCTATACGGGATACAGTACTGGCGGCCAGTTCCGAATCACGGGTCAGCTCGGCGGCATCGTGCCGCTCAAAGAGACGAAATTTACCCATTTCGCCTATGTTAACAACAACATGCTCCCGAAGAACTGCAAGCCGGGTTGTCTCGGTAGCGGTTGGCATCTTACCAAGGATGAACTTCCCCCGGACGACGAACCTGTCGCCATCTGGCCTCCGTTCCAAAGTCAGCGCTTCGCCGTGTGGAACAAGGAATGCGACTGCTGGGATAGCGAGGACGGCGACGATTACATGTGCGACAAGGATGCTGTCGAAAAGTGGTATCCTATCAACTGGGGAGGGGTGCAATGATATGATTACCCCATCGAGTTTCAAGAAAATCTGTACAGAAGTTTTTGGCGAACCAAACTGTGAGTTCACGGAATACCGTGATACAGTAGTTTACCGCTATATCGACTGCTTCGTTGACGGTGTGCAGGTGGCTAAGCTAACCATCCGTGATGATAATCTCAGCACATCCTGCTGGGTATCGGTTAACAATGACAATATCGACGTGAATTACAATTTCACCTTGAAACGCCGTCTTAAACAGGTGTCCAAGCTGAATGTGTCTACTCGTAAGAAACTGTTCGATATATATTCCGATATCACGAAAAAATTTCCTGACCTTTCTGGCAAGGCATGCATTAGGTTGGTGACCTACTATTTGGTTAATGTGGAGTTCATCAACTATGATGATATAAGGTCGTTCTATAAGGGTCTGTTTGTAAGCATTACGAAGAACAACCCGAAAATTCAGAATCAGCTTGCTGCCGATATGGAATCCTATTTCCATTCTATGCATGCTGCCGATAAGTCAATGAGGGATAAGGAGGGATAACTATGATTAGTGAAGACCAGAAAAAAGAAATCAATGAGCTCGCCGAACAGATGAAGTCGGAGGTCAAGGAAAACCATACGATTAGTGATGTTCTTCAAGATTGGGCCGAATACTCTCTGAGTGCGACATGGCGCCAATGTGAAAATGTCATATTGGCCGCATATCAAATCGGTAAAGAACATGGAAGAAATGAAACGCTTAACAATCAACAAAAGGTGGTAACCCATGGTAACTAGACAAGAACTTGCCGAGGCAATGCTTAAAAACGACAAACTCAAACTGGGCGTGAACGAAAAGTTCTACGACCGTGAGTACCAATGTGCCTACTGCGGTGACAAGGGTCAGGTTATTTTCGACCAGGACAATCAAGAGCTTGACCGCTATGAAAACGACTTCTGTGTTGCGGCCCTTCCTGTCGAGTCCGTGAAACAGGCCATTGAAGCTCTGGAATATTACGAGGAGCATGGAGAACTTCCCGATGAGGAATATGTCTAATGGACTTAATAACGATGTTTAACAATGAACAAAAGGTGGTAAACCATGATAAGTAGACAAGAACTTGCTAATGCAATGCTCAAAAGTAACGAACTCAAAATGGGAGTGGTCGAAAAGTACAACGGCAGCGACGACCAATGTGCATACTGTGACAATAACGGTCAGGCAGTCTTTGACCAGACCACCCAGCAGATTGTACGATACGAAAACAATTCCGCCGTTGCCAGTGTTACTATCGGGGCAATAGAACCCGCTATCGTAGCATTGGAAGAGTATGCGAAGACGGGTAAACTTACCGCAGAGATTTATCTCTAATGGGCATTTGATAATGACATCCAGAAACAAGCACGAGAAACTGAACGGGAGAAAACTGAGCAGGCCGACTCCCCGAGATTGCAAGAGCAGCCAGAGGAACGAGCATGCAAAGCGTGGGGCGTTCTATGACCAGAGCATACGGCAGCGCTTGAATATGGAAGCTAAGTCTGAAATCGCAGATGCTGCACAGGAGTGACTTTATGGCAAAACTCGAAGTGACTAGCGTTAGGGAGAAGGAAGGCAGAACTTGCTTCTACTGCAACGATACCCTGATTTTCAGTTCTCCTACAAAGGTTCCCGATAAGTTTCAGGTATCTCAGGAGGAATGGAACAATGCTCGTCAAATGTGTGTGGATGCCCGCATAAGGGGCAACTGGGTCGGTGAGGATATTACCAATCCGATTCCGTTTGAAGGTTAACACTAAAATGAGGAATAGGTGACATGAACCCAAGTTCAAAACTAGAAGCGGCCCTTGAATCGACGGGTCTGAATCAAGAACAGAAAGACAAGATTCGTGATGCTTACAAAGAAGATTTGCGTAGGCAGACCGACAATATCGGCGACATGATTGATGCGTTCAAGGAAAAGCTGAACAAGAACAATACCGAGGCGCTCAACAGGACCCGCAAGGAAGTTACCAAGCAGATGTGGAATAGCAACCGCATTGACTTGGAACGGGAAAAGGAAAACCTCGCAGCTGAGTTCAAGAAGAAGCGAGAGTCTGACGAAAAGCTTGAACTGCGGGTGGTTGAAGCGGTTGATACCGCCGCCGAACGCTTTGCCAATTACAGGCTTGGCGAAAAATGCACGGAAGGTGATGTCGAGGCGTTGAAGGCGTTGGCGAAGGACATCTATGAACACATGAAGGCCGAAATGCAGGTACCGCTGTTCATCGTCACCGTGACCTATCAGCACGACATGGATGTCGAAGACCGTAGAATCTACATCGGTAGAGACCCAGAAAAAGCAAAGCGTGCATTCATGAACTACCAGGAACTTTGGGACACGAACAGCAAGTGTAAGTTCCAGAACCCGTTCAAGTATAAGGAAAGCAACGGTTATTTCAAGGGAGCCAAGTATTTGGATGACGAAATTACTGGCAAACAGGCTGAGGAAATGTTGTCCGACGCCCTTGACGATGCCATTGCGAACAAGCATGACTACACAATCAGGCCAGAAGATATCGGCGAGGAACTGGACTTCAATATCTCTCCTTGCTCTCTGGAAGTGATTGTAGGCGACTACGAAACCTACGGCGGTGTATAATGAAAACCTTCATCTACGGCTTTGCCGCAATAATGGGCGGTGGAATCATCGGTTATATCGCTTTGCGTTTAATACTCCCGGCCTAGTTTCAGGCAAACAGAAAAGGGCAAGCATTGCTTGCCCTTTGTTAATTTCACGTCCGTTAGACGTACTTGTATCCAGGCGGAATCCAGATGGTGAACCTGTCGTACTTGAAGGAAGCCTGCCAAGTACCGAGTTCTGCCTGTCCGTATGTTCCCTGCTTGGGGAGCTTGACCTGAGTCGGCCAAGCGTTGATATAGGTGATGGAGAAGATGCAGTCACCGTACATCCAGTCGTAGTACTCAAGCGTAACCGTCTGGTTGCGGAGGAGCTGTACGGTCGGGTTAGACCAGTTGGCTTGCTGGCCCAAACCGAGGTGGATGTGGTTGGATGAATCCTGTGCGATACGGTTCGTCTGCCAGTTGGCGTCAGAACGGTTTGCCAAGGTGAGTTCACCCGTGTTGTAGATGAGGTTTCTCCATTCCATCATGGCTTCGTACGGAGCCATATCTTCCGTACAAACACCGCCGATGGTGAAGTCGCCATCAAGGCCTGTCTGTCCAGTAGGATACCACTTGTTGAAACCCATATACTGGAAAGCCTTTGCATCCAGCTTTACAGCAGGAAGTTCCGGCGGAGTCTGGACATAGAGGGCGAAGCAGGCTTCGCCGTCCTGGATGTCGAACTGGTCGTGGTTCTGCAGACCCATGCCGAATGCGTGGAAGATGTCTGCGGAAATCAGCATTCTCCAACGGCTGGTTCTGTACGGGTCAGCGAGGGTGTCAATGGCAGCGCCAAAGAACACCTTCCTTTTCATTTCTTCTTGAATTGTCTGGTTAATACCCATAGTTTACCTCCCATTACACATAAAGTGAAGTGGTCTGAGTGTTGCTAGAACCATTGGACTCAACAATAGTTCTCAGTGTAATCCAGCGAGAGGTCTTGGTCGGCTTCAAGCGGAGGTCAACATGCAGCTCGTTCCTGTCGATAACGTCAGGAGTGTTGTTCGTGTCGTCGCAGATAGCCGTACCTGAGTACAAACCAGCCGGGTTAGTGTTCATGATTGCATCCAACTGAGCCTGCAAATCGGACTGAATGTTCGTACGCAGGTTGGTCGTATTCAACTGGAAGACCTTCCTATCGAGGTAGTGATAGAACATCTTGTGAATACCAGCCAAGAGCATAGCGACATGAATCTGGTCGAATGCAGAGCTTTCCTTCTGCATCGTGAAGTCGCCCCAGACGAACATGCCACGGTTGTTGAAACGAGTCGGGTTGACCCTGATTTCAGTCAAGCGGGCAATGTTGGAATCCGTGTCTTCAGGATACTTGAAGGTTCTCGGATACTTTTCGGTTACACCCCATTCAGTCGGGATGACAGCGTTGATTTCACCAGCAGGCGGCAACCACCAGATACCGTTGGCAGCGTTTGCCGTGATTATGGAAGCGAGCTGTACGGACTTCACCACTTCCACGTTCATGAGCGTGTAGTAGCTGTCGAAGAATACGCCACGACCATCGTAGATGGCACCCCAGCGTCCCTTCACGCCGAAGCTCTGTGCGCCAATCATCTTCTTGAGGGTTGTCTCGATGTTGGCTTCGCCTACGCCGTCAAGGATAGCGAAGCAGTCCTTACGGAGTTCGCAAACATTGAGGATTGCGGAGATGACCGTACCATCGAGAACCTCACGGTCCTTCTTGAACAAGTTCTTGACACCAGTACCAGCACCGATGAGCATCGACACGTCCGTGCCGTCCTTGTCGAGGAACAGGTTCCATGCGTTGGACAGGGTTGCAGAGTCGCTGTTGTTGGCTGGCGTGTATTCCCAGATTGCATCGTTGATGATGGCCGGGTCACGTTCATCATAGGAAAGCATCGTGGAAACAGAGTCGAGATGACCGTTCTCAACGCTCTGAGACAAGTCGTATGCGTTGTTCGTGAGGAAGTTGTCGAGGATGCCGCTGTCGTTGATGAGGAGCCTTGCACCGCTGTCCGTGAGAACAGAGTCGGCCACGTCCCCAATGAAGAGGTTTCCGTCATCATGCACGTAAGGCACGATGGTTCCTTCCATCTCGTAGTCCTTGCCGTTGAAGTGGTAGGTGATGTAGAGGTACATCCTTGCGATGGCCTCGCCTTCCGCAGAAAGCACATACACCTGCTTTGCCGTTCCGTTGAAGTTCACATCTTCGTACTTGACAGATGCAAGTCCCATTCCGTTGAACGATGCACCGATTTCGTCGCTGACCAGAATCTTGTCCGTACGCTGTACAACACCATCGTTTGTAGATGTGTATGCGAAGTTGAGCAAGTCAACACCAGTGTCATCTTCTTCACGTTCGACAGGAGTGAGGAACGGGGTTTCCTGAA
>RHMF01002791.1_pt1 | contig 14633 bp, 13 predicted proteins | sample 5365151 | NCBI WGS metagenome assembly RHMF01 (sample SAMN10266501, study PRJNA497801) | feces metagenome | isolation source: feces | host: Bos taurus | place: China: Prairie of Fairy Mountain | collected 2017-08-14 | reverse complement strand
ACAAGAATGTTCATTGGAATCAATCTCCTTTTACATATTTTTGTTGCCTTGTAAGGCGGAATGTAATAAACTGGACTCTGCCCTTGTGGTTCTATTTTACCGCTTTTCCACAATTAGGACAACCTCTTTTTTTAAAAAGAAGTTGCCTTATTTTGAACTATTTTCACTCAGGGGACTGAAGAAGGAGGACACGCCGTGAAAATCGCCGGTATCGTCGCGGAATATAACCCCTTTCACACCGGGCACGGTTACCAGATCAGCCAGACCCGGGTTCAACTGGGGCCGGACAGCGGCATCATCGCCGTCATGAGCGGAAACTGGGTGCAGCAGGCCAACTGCGCCGTGGCCGACAAGTGGATCCGAACCCGCCTGGCTTTGATGGGCGGGGCCGACCTGGTGCTGGAATTGCCTACGGTGTGGGCCACCGCCTCGGCAGAGGGATTTGCCCGGGGAGCCGTGACCATCCTGAATGCCTGCGGTGTAGCAGATGCCCTCTCCTTCGGCAGCGAGTGCGGCAGCGTGGACGACCTTGCGGCTATCGCCGCCTGTCTGGACTCCCCCGCCTACCACGATCGGCTGCGTCCCTATGTGGACCAGGGGATGACCTTCGCCGCCTGCCGGCAGGCCGCAGTGCGAGACCTGTTGGGAGATGAGTTGTCCGCACGGCTCTCCACCCCCAACAACAATCTGGGCATCGAGTATATCCGCACCCTGAACGCCCTGAACAGTTCCATCTCCCCCATGACCGTCCTGCGCAAAGGGGCCGCCCACAACAGCATCTGCCCAGAGCCCGCCCCCTTTGTTTCCGCCACGCAGATCCGCCGTGACCTCTCCCTGGGCGACTGGGGGGCGGCAGCGCCCTATCTGATCCCCGGCGGCCGGCAGGTACTGGAAAAAAGTCCCCTGGCAAAGCTGGAGCTGGTGGAACGGGCCATGCTGGCCAAGGTGCGCACCATGACGGCAGAGGACTGGGCCGCCCTTCCCGACTCCGGACAGGCCGAGGGCCTGCCCCGCCGCTTGGAAAAGGCCGGACGGCAATGCACCTCTATGCACGAATTTTTCGATTTGGTCAAGACAAAGCGCTATACCCACGCCCGGCTGCGCCGGTTGGTCCTGTGGGCCTATCTGGGTCTCAATTGGGCTGACTGTCCGCAAACACCGCCCTACATCCGGGTACTGGGTTTCACCCCCCGGGGCCGGGATATATTAAAGGAGATCAAACGCTCCGCATCCCTCCCCCTCATTACAAAGCCCGCCCACGCCCGTGAACTGGACGCACAGGGACAGGCTCTGTTTTCTTTGGAGGCCCGTTTTACCGACCTCTACGACCTGTGTCTGGACCGCATTCCCACCCCAGGCCGGGAGTGGACCCAAAGCCCCATCCTTCTGTCAGGGCAATGAGCTGTCCTCTCACCCATTTTTTGGAGCAATTCGCCGAATTTTTTGCTTTTCCTTGCCTTTTTAGAAAAATACTAGTATAATAAGTTCAATTTGACATGGTGTCTTGACACTTTGTGCGAGAGTAAGGAGGCTTCCTTCCCCTATGAAAGACCGTATCAACCTGACGATGCTCTGCGACTTTTATCAGTTGACCATGAGCAACGGCTATTTCCAGACGGAACTGGCCGACCGTATCTGCTATTTCGACGTGTTTTACCGCAGAGTCCCCGACCAGGGCGGCTTTGCCATTGCCGCCGGTCTGGCCCAGGTGATCGATTATATCCAGAACCTGCATTTCACCGATGAGGACATCGAGTATCTGCGCTCCAAGAACTGCTTCTGCGAGGAGTTCCTGAATTATCTGCGCAACTTCAAGTTCACCGGCGACATCTGGGCCGTGCCCGAAGGCACCCCCATTTTCCCCGGCGAGCCCATCATGACTGTCCGTGCCTCTGCCATTCAGGCTCAGTTTATCGAGACTTTCATCCTGCTGACCATCAACCACCAGTGTCTGGTGGCTACCAAAGCCAACCGTATCGTCCGCGCCGCCGAGGGCCGCCCCGTTATGGAGTTTGGTTCCCGCCGCGCCCACGGTCCCGACGGCGCTCTGCTGGGCGCCCGTGCCAGCTACATCGCCGGCTGTTCCGCCACCGCCTGTACTCTGGCTGACGAGCTGTACGGCTCCCCCGCCACCGGAACCATGGCCCACTCCTGGGTGCAGATGTTCCCCGACGAGTACACCGCCTTTAAGACCTACTGCGAACTCTATCCCAACAACGCCACCCTGCTGGTTGACACCTATAACGTGCTCAAGTCCGGTGTCCCCAATGCCATCCGCGCCTTCAAGGAAGTGCTGCTGCCTCAGGGTATCACCAAGTGCGCCATCCGTCTGGACAGCGGCGACTTGACCTATCTGTCCCGCAAGGCACGCCAGATGCTGGACGAGGCCGGCCTGACCGACTGCAAGATCGTGGCCTCCAACTCCCTGGACGAGTACATCATCCGCGACCTGGTGCGCCAGGGTGCCCGTCTGGACTCCTTCGGCGTGGGTGAGCGTCTGATCACCTCCCGCTCCGAGCCCGTGTTCGGCGGCGTGTACAAGCTGGTGGCCATCGAGGACGGCGAGGGCAGCATCATTCCCAAGATCAAAATCAGCGAGAACCCCGCCAAGATCACCACCCCCCACTTCAAGAAGGTCTACCGCATCTTCTCCAAGGACACCGGTAAGGCCGAGGCCGATCTGATCTGCCTGCACAACGAGAAGTTTGACTTCACTCAGCCCCTGGAGCTGTTTGATCCCATCTCCACCTGGAAGCGCAAGACCTTCACCGATTACGAGGCCAAGGAGCTTCTGGTTCCCATTTTCTACAATGGCCACCTGGTCTACCGCGTGCCCGAGCTGACCGCCAGCCGCTCTTACTGCCAGCGTCAGGTCGACTCCCTGTGGGACGAGGTCAAGCGTTTCGAGAATCCCCATAACTACTACGTGGACCTGTCCCAGCAGCTGTGGGACATCAAGCAGTCCCTGCTCAACAGCCACGAGATCCACTAAATTTCATCCTATCAAAAAACGCCGGTTCTCACATGGTGAGAATCGGCGTTTTTACTGGCACAAAAGATCATAGCGGGCACAATATTTCAATCCACCTTTCAACCAAGGGGCTGACGGACAAAGTTCTTTGCCAAGCTCAGCCGAAACGGCACACTGAATCCCTAAAGCTCATGCTTTGCATTCGCTAAGGGCTTCATGCGTCTTTCAAGAAAGCTGGAAGAACAATGCAAGGATCGATGTAAAAATACCGCACAGACAGATGGCAATGGAACTCATGGCCCCCTGCAGCTGCCCGATTTCCAGCGCCTTGGAGGTACCCACCGCGTGGCTGCAGGCACCGATGGCCAATCCCTCTGCCACAGGGTCTGTGATCCGGAACATCTTGGCAAAGAGAGGTGCCATCATGGCCCCCTGCAGTCCGGTAATGACCACTGCCGCCGCGGTAACGCCGGGGATGCCCCCGCCATTTTCCGAGATGCCAAGTGCAATGGCGGTCGTGACGCTCTTGGGCAGCAGAGAGGCGGTGAACACCTCCTCCATCTGAAACAGCTCACACAGCAGCAAAATACTGCCGATGCTGGCAATGCTGCCCATCAGACAGCCCACCAGCACCGGGATGAAATACTCTCCCAGGATCTTGCGCTGCTGATAGATATTCAGGGCTAAGACCGCCGTGGCCGGCCCCAGCAGCAGCTTGATAAAGTCGCCGCCGGCGTTGTAGTGTTCCAGCGGAATATCAAACACCACCAGCACCGCCACCACCAGCAATGTACATACCAGCACCGGGTTGCACACCAGCAGCCCGGTCTTTTTCTGCAGCTTTACAGCCGCACACCAGCACACCACCGACAGTGCCAGGCCGAAAAAGGGAGATGCGATGACCGACTCAAACATTTCCCTTGCCCCCTCTCTTTCGGATGGCGGCCATCAGCAGCTGCACCGTCCAGGCCGTGACCAGATAGACAATGGGGGTTGTCAGCGCCGCCACCGCCACAAAGGGAAGAAGCCGCGGCTTGAGTACATCCACATAAGCCATAATGCCCACCAGGGCAGGCACAAAGAACAGGCCCATATTCACCACAAAGAAATTGGCAAGGGTCTGGATCTGCCGCTGTTTGATGACTCCGCACAGCAGCAGGATCATCAGCAGCACCATACTGATCACGCTGGCCGGGAAGGATACGGGCAGCAACGCCGCAACAGCCTCTCCGGCCAGACAGACCACCAGGATCAATGCGATCTCGCTCATAACATTCATCCCAAGCACCTCACCTTTTCACGCGCGTACCGCGCTCCTCTTTCATCACTGCCGCCAGGCCATAACCTGCCAGCAGGAACACCGCAGGCAGCAGGAAATAGCGGTAGCGGGCCTGCACCTCCACAATGAGGTGGACAGCGTAGTATCCGCACAGCAGGAAGCTGAGCAGCAGCGCGCAGCCGCCCTCTTTCGTCCCTTTCCGCAGCAGCTGCACCACGCCCAAAAGGGCCAGGGCAAAGGCCACTAAGTACACACCCTTATCGCCACGGGCCAAAATCTGGGTATACTGGTCGATGGTCAGAGGGCCCAGCTTGGCCTGTCCGTCCAGATGGCCAAAGCCCCAGTACATATACTCCAGATCGCCCCACATGACAGCGCTTTTCCGCACCGCCAGTTTGGCAAGCGCTATGGGGCCGGCGCCCAGACGCTCTGCCACCACCTCCCGCATGGCTTCATCAGCCTGCTGGGTGGGGAGCATCAGATAATTTTCATAGTCATACCGGTTCCAGCAACCGCTGCTCTCCTGGTTGAAGCCCAGAACAAATTTCCACATGGGCTGGTTATTGGTCAGCCCCTCCGGGTTGATACCCGACCAGACAATGGCTCCCGATGCTGCAGAGAATACACCGTAGTATACCATCAGGACGCACAACAGCTTTCCAATCTGGCCCTTCCAGTCCTTCCCATCCCGGAGCAGCAGGCGGAACACCCGCCAGCACAGAATGGCCAGAATTAACACCACGCCGATGGGGCGCATGATATTGCCCACCGCAATAGCGACACCCGCCAGAATGGCAGTACCCACAGACAACTGCTCATCCCGCACCAGCAGATAGACCGCCAGATACAGGAAGAAGGTGGCGATATGCTGATTGGTCAGCACTGCCGCCAGGAAATAGGGAGCGGGGTACACCGCATACAGCACCGACACACAGGCTGCCGCCCTCTTGGGCAGCAGTCGGTAGGCAATGCCTGTCACCAGCGCGCCAATGCCGCCCAGCCACAGGGCGTTCATCACCTGCAGAGAAAACTGCCCCGGACCGAACAGGCGCAGCAGCAGGCTCTCATAGACCACAAAGCCCGTCTGGTAGGCCCAGTTATAGTAATAGATATTCTCCAGATAGCTCCGCCCACCCCGGGCCAGCTCCTGGGCCGCAGTATACATGGTGTTGAAATCCTGAATGGGCTGGGCATCCACCAACAGGATCACTACCATCGCCGCAAAAAACCGCAGCAAAAATACCGCCAAAGCGGTACCTTTTCTCTCCAAGGGCCAGAATTTGGCCGTCAGCCACAGCACTGCCAGCGCGCAGACTCCTCCTGCCGCCGTTACCACGGCCAGGATCCCTGCCGACGCCCGCAGACTTTGCAGCAGGATCAGGCCGCAGAATACCGCGGCACACAGCAGGCAGAAGCGTTCTCCCAGCAAACCGGTTTTTTTCGTCATCTCCACCTCCAACGCTCTTGCGCGTGTTGATTTTCTGCTCCTAGTATAACAGACTTCTCCCGCGTCAGAATACACAAAATATGAAAAAACCATGAATTACTCTTTGTTCGCCTTGCACCATACATTGAAATGGTATAGAATAAACGGTAAGAAACGGGGCACCGTTGAATTCAAGGAGGTAATTATCATGGGATTTTTTGATAACCTGAAGGAAAAGGCCAGCGACCTGGCTCAGGCCGGTGTTGCCCAGTCCAAGCGTTTGGCTGAGATCGCCAAGCTGAAGACCGCCAACCTGGGCGAGGAGGACAATATCAAGAAGGCCTATATCGAAATCGGCAAGCTGTACTACGCCGAGAAGGGCCTCGCCCCCGAGGGCCCCTACGCCGCTGCCTGCGAGAAGATCACCGCCGCCAGAGCCGCCATTGAGGCCAACAACGACCGCATCGCCGAGCTGAAGGAGTCCGGCGACGCCGATGCCGATGCCGACATCGAGGTGGTCGAGGTCATCGACGAGGCCGAGGTCACTGCCGCCGACTTCGTGGATGAGGCTGCCGACGTTGTTGAGGACGTTGTGGAAGAGGTCAAGGAGGCCGTGGAAGAAGTCGTCGAGGAGATCAAGGACTGATTTCTTTTCATAAAGATTTTCCAGCAAATACCCGCCAAAGGCGGGTATTTGCTTTTCTTTGGGGCAAACTGTCCAGGGAGGGATTGCTATGATCCAATACTACCGCCATCCCCGGGATGTGGTGGGCCGGGACGGCGCACTGCTGGAATACTGGGAGACTATGCCCGGTAAGGTACAGCTGCAGCTGCTGGAGAGCAGCATCAATGTCTCCACGCTGGGAGAGCTGAAAATGCTCCGGGAGCATCTGGAGCATCAAATGTAACTCCCTTCCACACAAAAACCCGCCCTGCCTATCGGCAGGGCGGGTTTGACAGCTTGCCGATAGGCCCATAGTGGCTTTCGGCAAGCTGTCAAACATTTCAAAACTTTCTTCAAAAGTTATGAAATGTTATTGATTTAACGGAAAGACAACCCTGACGGTTTATCTCCGCGCCAAGAGCCGCCTTTGGCGGTTGCGCTCCGAATCGCCCTGAGGGGCAGTCTTTCCCATTATCTTTCCCTCCGAATCCTTCGGCCGGGCTAGTTTTCGCAGTCTAAAAAAACGCCCTGCCTGTCGGCAGGGCGTTTTGACTTTCATTATCTCTTCTTGCTGAAGATGCGCTCCAGGATATCCCAGTCGTCATCGCTGACGGAGGCCTTCTCCTGAACAGGCTCAGCAGCAGGAGCCTCACCGGCTGCGGGAGCAGCGGCGGCAGGCTGAACAGCCTCGGCCTTCTTCTCCTCCACCTTAGCACCGGCAGCAGTAAAGGGCTGGCTGGGGATGGAGCTCTCCAGCTCCTCAAAGCCGGTGGCAATAACGGTCACGCGCAGCTCGTCCTCCAGAGACTCGTCGAAGGCGGCACCGAAGATGATGTTGGCATCGGGATGGGCAGCCTCCTGCACCAGGTTGGCGGCAATCTCCACTTCCTCCAGGCCGATGTCCATAGAGCCGGTGACGTTGATCAGCACGCCGCGGGCACCGTTGATAGAAGTCTCCAGCAGGGGGCTGGAAATGGCCATCTTGGCAGCCTCCTCGGCCTTATTCTTACCGGCAGCGCGGCCCACGCCCATGTGGGCACGGCCAGCGTCCTGCATGACGGCGGACACGTCGGCAAAGTCCAGGTTGATGAAGCCGGTGTTCTTGATCAGGTCAGAGATGGACTGGACAGCCTGCTGCAGCACGTCGTCAGCAATCTCAAAGGCGTTGAGCATGGTGATCTTCTGATCGGTGGCCAGCTTCAGACGCTCGTTGGGGATGATGACCAGGGAGTCCACCTTGCTGCGCAGCTCGGCGATACCGCCCTCGGCCTGTCTCATACGGCGCATACCCTCAAACTTGAAGGGCTTGGTGACCACGCCAACGGTGAGCACACCCAGCTCCTTGGCAATATCAGCCACGATGGGAGCTGCACCGGTGCCGGTGCCGCCGCCCATACCGGCAGTGATGAACACCATGTCGGCGTCCTCCAGGGCCTTAGCGATCTGGGTGCGGTTCTCCTCGGCAGACTTGCGGCCCACCTCGGGGTTGGAACCGGCGCCCTGACCAGCGGTCAGCTTTTCACCGATCTGAATTTTGAAGGTAGCAGCAGACTTGGAAAGTGCCTGCTTATCGGTATTCACTGCAATGAAGTCAACACCCTTGGTGCCGGTGTTGACCATGCGGTTGACGACGTTGTTGCCGCCGCCGCCGACGCCCACCACTTTAATATTAACGACGTTATCGGGACCCATATCCAATCCGAAGGCCATGATTCGTTCCTCCTATGTAGAAAATAGAGTTTTCTGAAAAAACAAGCTCTTGTGCAGAAAACTCCCACATTAAGCTATAATTTGTTTTATTTGTATCTCGCTTTATCCGGCAGGTCAAGAGAAATTCCTCGTTTTGCGAAAAGTTTACACGCTCTTTTTATTCCGGGCTGTACACCACGGTGTAATCGTCCCGTGTCAGATCCAGCGTTCCCTTCTCATAACTCTCTCGCTGCTTCACCACTTCCTCCAGCGCCCGCATGCAATAGGTGAAGTCGCCTCCCGCGGGCAGCTTGGCCCAGAAGCGTTCATCATAGCGAATGCGGATCACGCTGGCCGAGCTGACATCGATCTGACTGACCCGCGCGGTACTCTCCCGCTCCTCCAGAACCGCCAACAGAGCCAACAGGGCGTTCAGCTTGTCCTGCTGGGCCTGGGGAACTGCCAGCAGAGTACCCGCTTTGGGGGACAGGGCGGTCAATCCGGTGACCAGAATTGCCTTGCTGTCCTCAGGGGCGGGCTCCAGCAGCTTTCCGCCCACACTGATCAGCCACATCTCATCGGCAGGCTTGGCAGCAGTCTCCTCCTGAGCCTCTTCTGCGCTGCTGTCGGCAGCTGCCTGTGCATCGGTGATTTCCAGACTGTCTGCCGAAAACTCCGTGGGCTGAACACGGGCCACCGCATCCCACTCACTCACAATAATCTCGATGGTGCTGGGCAGACGGCGCACGATCCGCAGTTCCTCCACATAGGGCAGCTTCTGCAGAATGTCCTGCTTGATCTGGTGCTTATTCACCCGGTACAAGTTGTCGCCCGTCTGCAAACCAGAAGCCCTCTCCACCTCCTGGGCGGTGTAGCGGTTGTTTCCTGCCACCACCACCTGCTCCAGCTGGAAAAAGACTGTGGCGCCCACTGTCATGGCCGCCGCGATGGCCACGGCAAGCAGTTTAAACAGAAAGCTAAAGCGCCCTCTGTTGCGTCTGCTTCTTCGGCTGTTTCTTCCTGCTGCCATCCCGCTGTTCCTTTCTCTTCTGTGTCAGCCGGGGAAGCACCCCGGCTGTTTTGGTTTATACAAGCTGGATCTGTGCGCCCAGTGCGCGCAGATCCCCCTCCAGGTTTTCATATCCCCGCAGGAGATAGGGTACACCGGACACCCGGCTCTCGCCCCGGGCCGCCAGGGCCGCCACTACCAGTGCCGCTGTACCCCTCAGGTCCCTTCCGCGAACCGATGCCCCATGCAGGCGCCGCCCCGTGACCACCGCCACACGGCCGTCCACCTGGATCTCCGCCCCCATGCGGGCAAGTTCACCCACATGGCCATAGCGGCTCAAAAACATATTTTCCACAAACATCGTGGTCCCCGTCCCGCAGCTCAAGGCCGCCATCAAAGGCGCCTGGGCGTCGGTTGGAAACCCCGGATGGGGCGCAGTGCGCACCGGGCGCACACCGCACAGTGGGGCGGTGCAGGCCATGGAGATGGTCCTCTCCCCGGTATGTATGTCTGCGCCCGCCTCTTCCAGCACGGACAGCACCGCCGTCAGATGAGAAGTCTCCACCCCGGACAGTGCAATGCATCCCCCTGCCGCGCCCGCGGCGCACAGATAAGTGGCTGCTGCCATCCGGTCACCCATCACGGTGTGCTGGGCGGGCCGGAGCTCTTTTCCGCCAACAATGCGGATCACAGAGCTGCCCGCTCCCTCCACTTCAGCACCCATAGCCCTCAGAAAGGTCTGCAGGTCTTCAATCTCCGGTTCCCGGGCCGCCCCCACAATGGTGGTCACTCCCCGGCAGCCCACGGCAGCCAGCATGGCGTTTTCTGTGGCCCCCACACTGGGGATGGACAGGCACAGCTCCTGTCCCCGCATCTCTTCTGGACTGCGGCAAATGAGCCTTCCTCCCTCCTCCAGCACCTGCGCCCCTAAAAGGCGCAGCGCCATCAGATGCAGGTCGATGGGCCGGGGGCCCAGTTGACATCCCCCCGGATAAGACAGCTCCGCTCCGCCGCAGCGAGACAAAAGCGCCCCCAAAAAGGTTACAGATGAGCGCAGCTCTCCCATCAGCCGGTCCGGCACGCAATTCTCCCGCAAGGTAGAGGCGTCCACGCGGACAGTATTCCCCTCCTGGGACACCCTGCAGCCCAGAAGGCTCAGAATGTCCAGCGTGGCGGACACATCAGAAAGCCGGGGGCAGTTGTGGATGACGCTCTCTCCCTCGGCCAGAACTGTGGCGGCCAAAATAGGCAGGGCGCTGTTCTTGGCGCCCTGAACCGTCAGCTGCCCCGCCAGGGGTCGGCCGCCGGTAATTCGGTACTCACGCATGGAATGGCCTCCATTCTGTGTGGATTTAGGCCATTCTATGTAAGAAAAGGCTAACCGGTGTCTGCCCGGTTTTACTTCATCAGACTGCGCAGGGTCATGTAGATGTTCTCACCCGCGTCGGGCACCGCCATAGCGTTGAGGGCTCGGATCATATCCTCCCGGCGCTTGGGTTCCCGCAGCAGATCCTCCACCTGGTTGTAAAGGGCCTTGTCGGTGCAGGTTTTCTCCAGCATCAGCACAGCCGCCCCCTGCTCGGACAGCACCCGGGCATTCTTCTCCTGGTGGTTTGCCGCCACGTTGGGGGAAGGCACCAGAATAGAGGGCTTGGCAATGGCGGTGATCTCAGAGATGGTGGAAGCGCCTGCCCGGCACAGCACCACGTCGGCAGCGGCCATCACCAGGGGCATGTCGTAGATATACTCCCGCACCTCAATCCCGGTACCGTCCAGGTTGAGGCCACGGCCCTTCAGCTCCTGGGTCATCCAGGCGTAGTTGCGTCCCGCGCCGTGGATGTGAAGGAAGGGAGCGCCATCGTAACACTCCTGGGCGATGAAGTCCACCATCTTTCGGTTCATCACCTCGGCACCCAAAGAGCCCCAGTAGGACAGCAGCAGAGGGCGGTCATCAGGCAAGCCCAGTTTTTCCCGGGCCTGCTGACGGGTATAGCGGAAAAAGTCGCCCCGGACAGGGGTGCCGGTGACCACGACCTTCTCTGGGTTATCATAGTGGGCGCGGCTCTCCTCAAAGCCCACCATCACGCAATCCACCACCTTGGACAGGGCCTTGGTGGTCAGACCGGGGACAGCATTGGATTCGTGGACGGCGGTGGGGATGCCCCGCTTGGCCGCCTGCTTCACCACAGGGAAGGAGGCGTAGCCGCCGGTACCCACCACCAAGTCGGGCTTGAACTGGTCCAGGATGGCCTTGGCCTGCTTCTTGGACTTCTGCATGTTGATGACCGTGCCCACATTGTGTGCAATATCGGCGGGTGCAAAGGAGCGATGGAAGTTGGTGATGGTCACGGATTTGATCTCGTAACCCTCTTTGGGCACCAGATGATTCTCCATGCCGCCGTCCGCCCCCACAAAGAGGACCTTACAGCCCGGATGGCGCTCCTGAAAAACTCGGGCCAGGGCCACCGCCGGATTCACATGTCCAGCAGTTCCGCCGCAGGTAAAAAGGATGTTCATAACCACACCTCGTTGTTATTTCGGATGTTAATCATGTTTGGGGGCAGGGATCTGGCGGGATACGCTCAGAACGATCCCCATCTCCGCCAATTGGATCACAAGCGCCGTACCGCCGTAGCTGAAGAAGGGCAGGGAGATGCCGGTGTTGGGGATGGTGTTGGTAACCACGCCGATGTTCAGAAACACCTGAACTGCCAACAGGGTAATGATGCCCACGATGGTCAGCGCGCCAAACTTATCCCGGGCATGGAGAGCCAGCCAGTAGCCCCGCAGGATCAGCAGCATGAAAAGGCCAATGACGATCATGCCGCCGATAAAGCCCAGTTCCTCCACCACGATAGGGAACACAAAGTCGTTTTCCGGTTCGGGAACGTAGAGGAACTTCTGTCTGCTCTTACCCAGGCCAAGCCCCAACAGGCCGCCGGAACCGATGGCCAGCAGAGACTGGATGGTCTGAAAGCCCTTCCCCAAAGGATCGCTCCAGGGATCCAGCCACAGCTGCACGCGGGCAGTCATGTAGGGCGTCATGGTAATAATAAAGGCCAGCGCACCGCCCACAAGGGAGATACCGGCTATAAACCAACCCATGTGGATGCCTGCAGCAAACAGTACCGATGCGCCGCCCGCCAGCACCAGAATGGTACCCGACATGTGGGGCTCCTTCAGCATCAGGCCGGCGATCAGCAGCAGGATCGCGCCGTAAGGCACAAGCTCCAGAAAGCCGATCTTATCCAAAAAACGCATAAAACGACCAAAACCGGTCCGTTTACTCCACTTTTTCTTCTTCTCGGTGTCGCGTTTGGACAGACGGGAGGAAAAGAACAGGATGACCGCGATTTTGGCGATCTCAGAGGGCTGATAGGTGGGACCGGCCACAAAGGCCATTTTCAGCCAGCGCCGGGCGCCGTTGATCTTAACGCCCACGCCGGGGATCAGCACCAGCACCAGCAGCACAACGGTACCGATGAGCAGGGGCACCGCCAGCCAGCGGAACGTCTGGTAATTGATTTTGGAGACAAAGTACATGATGGCCACACCCGCGGTGGCAAACAGGCTCTGTCTGATGATGTAAAACAGGGGCGTAGAGACACCCGGGTCATAATAGGCCGTGGCGTAGGAGGCAGAGAACATCATGATCAGGCCCACACCCAGCAGCAGCATAGTCAGCATCAAAAAGGGAAGGTCCATAGGCCCCCGGGCCAGCTGTTCTTCCACCGTCAAGTCACGGCGTGCTTTTTTTGCCATCATGTTCTACCTCCTTTCGTTGTCTCAAACTTCACTTTCTCTCGGGACAGCCTACGGCCATCCCTCGCGCCGTTGTCTTGCTCCTCCGCTCCAAATCAAACCTAATTCCCTGGGCTTTGATTTGGTTTTCGCTTAACTGCAAAGCAACGCAAATATTCTTACATGGGGTAACGGTTCATAACGCCCAGGAATGCCAGCACACACAGCACCATGGTCAGACCGGAGAAAACGCAGAACAGCTTCACTTCGCTCCAGCCGCCCATCTCCAGGTGATGGTGCAGGGGGGCCATGCGGAAAAAGCGCTTGCCGCCGGTCTTTTTGAAGTAAACCACCTGGATGATGTCAGAGAGAACCTCCAACACATAGACCAGACCAATAATGGGAATGACCAGGGGGATATTCAATGCAAAGGCCATACCGCACACCGCACCGCCCAGGAACAGGGAGCCGGTGTCTCCCATAAACACCTTGGCGGGATGGAAATTGTAGATCAGGAACGCGGCCAGACCACCCGCCAGGGCAGCGGCAGCAACCGTCAGATCCTCACGGCCGTACCAGGCGGACAGGCCCACATAGAACAGCGCCACAGGCAGGGTGACGCCGCTGGCCAGACCATCCACGCCGTCGGTGAGGTTGACGGCATTCACCGTAGCCACCATAACAAAAGCGGCAAAAACCATGTACAGCACCCAGGGAATACCCACGATCTCGATACCCAGGAAGGGAATGTACAGATCAGGGGTCAGGTAACCGGTGTTGCGCATAAAAATGGTAAACACAATGGCAGCCACCAGCTGCAGCAGGAACTTCTGGGGTGCGGTCAGGCCCTCGTTGGCCCGATGGCGCAGCTTCTGGAAGTCATCAACAAAACCGATAATGCCAAAAACCAGCGCAAAGAGGAACACCACCAGATGATTGTACTGGCCCTGGAGCATCAAATCCCATCCTGCCACCAGAATTGCAATTCCCATGGCCAGAATGAACATCAGGCCACCCATGGAGGGGGTGCCTTGTTTGGACATGTGCCAGGTAGGGCCGTCCTCACGGATCATCTGCCCGGCCTTCAACTTGCGCAGCACGGGAATCAGGATCTGCCCGGCGATGGCTGCAGCGACAAAGGCCACGATGAAGCTTAAAATGTATGTCATGTCGGAAACCTCCCGGATTTCTTTCTCTTGGGTAGATAACTGCTTGCCCAGTTGGGCGAATTATTTTATCACACCAGCAGGAATTTTTCCACCAGCATGGTGCCGTTTTTCCGATATTTTTGTTGGGTCGCTTTGGAAGTAATTTCGCACGATTTCCCGCTCGTCCATGGGGTACCGCACACCCATGACCTCCTGGTAAGTCTCATGCCCCTTCCCTGCCAGCACGATCACATCCCCCGGCTGTCCCTGGGCAAGACAGTGGCAGATGGCACTGGGGCGGTCAGGCTCCACATGCACCCGGGCGGGCATCCCCTCCAGACCGGGGAGAATGTCGCCGATGATGTCCATGGGCTGCTCGGTGCGGGGATTGTCAGAGGTGACCACCACCACATCAGCCAGAGCCCCCGCAACAGCCCCCATGAGGAGACGCTTGCTTCGGTCCCGATCCCCGCCGCAGCCAAACAGGCAGATCAGCCGCCCCGGAGTGAAGTCCCGCGCAGTGGCAAGAATGTTCTCCAGCGCGTCCGGTGAGTGGGCATAGTCGATAATCACGGTGTAGGCTGTGGGGACGGGGACCACCTCCACCCTGCCCTTAACCCCCTGCACACAACGCAGCGGCCCCACCCCCTCGCTCAAAGGGATATCCAGACACAGGCCGCAGGCCAGAGCCGCCAGAGCATTATAG
>RHMF01000702.1_pt1 | contig 14640 bp, 10 predicted proteins | sample 5365151 | NCBI WGS metagenome assembly RHMF01 (sample SAMN10266501, study PRJNA497801) | feces metagenome | isolation source: feces | host: Bos taurus | place: China: Prairie of Fairy Mountain | collected 2017-08-14 | reverse complement strand
AATTGATATTATATGAACTGTTATATTTAAATAATGTATATTCTTTAAGAAAGCAATTAATAATCTTTTCAAAACCGTTTGATTAAAAATGAATTGTTTTAATTTATGGAGAATTCTCCCGTTTTTTGACAAAAGATTATATGGTTTAAAAAAGAGATTTAGTAATGATGTAACTGTTGTTTACGTCCTTTTTTTAAAAAATGCTTAATTAAGTGTACATATTATTTTTAAAGAAAACTAAAAAAAAGTGGGTGGAATAGGAAGTTATTCCTTGTATTTTTCCTCATCAGCAACTCTTATCTGTTTACGCATGATTTTACCACTGATTGTTTTTGGCAATTCATCAACGTATTCCACTGCACGAGGATACTTGTAAGGGGCGGTTACATGTTTTACGTGATTTTGTATATCTTTTGTTAATTCTTCGGATGCTTTATATCCTTCGGACAACACTATTGTTGCCTTAACGATTTGTCCCCTGATAGGATGAGGTATACCTGTAACTGCACAGTCAAGTACTGCACTGTGTGAAAGCAATGCACTTTCAACTTCATAAGGTCCTATTTTATATCCTGAACTTTTGATGATGTCATCAATACGTCCCTTGTACCAGTAGTATCCGTCTTCATCCTTCCATGCAGAATCCCCAGTGTGATAATATCCGCCGTAGATTGTTTCATTGGTTTTTTCCTCATTGTTAAAGTAACCCTTGAATAATCCTAAAGGGTATCCTTCGGAGATGTCAAAGACTATTTCTCCCTCTTCACCGACGTCACAGTCCATTCCATCCTTGTTGATTAAGTGTATGTCAAATAACGGGGCCGGTTTTCCCATTGATCCCAGTTTAATGTCCATCCATGGGAAGTTTGCTATTGTTGCAACGGTTTCTGTCTGTCCGAATGATTCCCTTATTTCAAGTCCAGTAAGTTCCCTGAACTTGTAGAATACTTCATCGTTCAACGGTTCTCCTGCGGTTGAAACGTGTTTTAGTGAAGAAAAGTCCAGGTCATCTATGTCCTCCTTGATGAAGAACCTGTACATTGTCGGTGGACAGCATAATGTGGTAATGTTATGATCCAGTGCTTTGGAAAGTACTTCAAACGGGTGGAATCTGTCAAAGTCGTAGATGTATATTCCAGAACCTGATATCCATGGACCGTATATTTCTCCCCATAAAGCTTTTCCCCATCCTGTATCTGCAATGGTGTAGTGCAGTCCGTTTTCAACTACCTGGTGCCAGTAGTGGGATGTTACTATGTGTGCCAATGGATAGCCGAAACTGTGTTTTATCATTTTTGGCTGACCTGTTGAACCGGAGGAGAAAAATATTACGGATGTATCTTCAACAGAATCATCATCATACACTGGTCTTTCAAGTTCATCTAAAGCTTTTTCAACCTCTTTTCGTAGGTTGTACCAGCCCTCTTTTTCTTCATTTCCAACGAAGACCTTGTTCAATGTTACTCCAAGTGTTTCTTCAACTTCGGCATAGTTTTCAGGCACACCATCTTCTCTTATTACGACAACGGTTTTTATGCCTGCAGCAGTTATTCTGTATTCAATGTCCTCCGGTTTGAGCATGTGCGTTGCAGGTACTGCTATGGCTTTAAGTTTATGTAATGCAAGCATGCAGTACCAGAAATCATACCTGCTTTTAAGAGTTAATAGAACTCTGTCGCCCTTTGTTACTCCAAGTGACTTGAAGAAGTTTGCTGCCTTATCACTTAGTGTTTTCAAATCCCCGAAGGTGAATACTTTGTCGCCGCTGTCATCACACCATGATAATGCAACCTTTTCAGGTTCTATTTCTGCATATGTGTCAACTATGTCGTATGCAAAGTTAAAGTCTTCAGGTACGTTTATTTTAAAGTTTTCATTGAAGTCTTCGTATGAATCATATTCTTCTCTGTCTATGTATTTATGTAACAGTGAAGTCATTTTATTCTATACCTCCATTATTGTTTAGAACATCCAGGAATTTAACCGGTTTTCCGTTCAGTGCTATCATGGAATGTTTATGTAATGAGTCAAAGTATACTGAGTCTCCCTCATTCAGGTCAACGATGTTGTCCTTGATGTATAGTCTTAATGTTCCTTCGAGTACGTATACAAATTCGTATCCTTTGTGGTAGTTTGGTTCGGGCATGTAGTTATCATCCCTTGGCATTACAGTTACGATAAACGGTTCGATGGTCTTGTGTGTGAAGCTTGATGCCAGGTTTTCATAGTCATAAGCTTCCCTACGGTTTATTCTTACTCCCTTATCCTTACGGGTTACTGCAAATACACTCATTCTTGTGTCTTCACCAGTTAAAAGCAGGCTGGTGTCCACGTTGAATATCTGTGAAGCTTCATAGAGAATACTTGCAGGTATGTCCACTTCACCTGTTTCATACTGAGAATATGTTTCAACCGGAACATCCAATTTTTCTGCCATATCCTGTATGCTTATTTCACATACTTCACGCATATCCTTTACACGACTTGCTATTTCCTGTTTAATATCTGACATTATTTTAAGCCTCCAAAATTATTAATCATATGATATTTTGTTAGAATAATTGATTTAGAAAAAATATAATTTTTATAAGATAGTAATATCTTTGTTAAACATGTTATAAAAAAAGAACTTGTCGGATTTGAAAAAAAATAAATGAAAAATAAAGAGAAGTTTAATCCAAGTATTTCTCGATTAAAGTCATACCCCAGTCAGCCAGTTCTGCTGCCTTTTCAGGGGTTTTTGCTTCTGAGAAACATCTGTAGATAGGTTCGGTACCTGAAGGTCTTATAATTACCCATCCCTCTTCGGTAATTACTTTTACCCCATCGGTTGTATCCACTTCATATTCTGTTGTATCATTTATTATTCCTTCAGCAACTAGTTGCTTTTTATCATCAGGACATTTAACTTTTCTTTTTTCAGAGAAGTATGTTGGTAATTCATTAATTAATTCAGATAACGGTTTCTTACTTTTTGCCAATATTTCAAGTAACATTGCTGTTGCAAGACCTGAATCTCTTCCATATACAAAGTCAGGGAAGATTAATCCACCATTTTCTTCTCCACCAAACAATCCATCAATTTCCTGTAGTTTACGTGCTACTACAAGGTCCCCCACTCTTGTAAGGATAATTTCACCATTGTTTTCCAATGCAATGTCTGCAATAGCATTACTAGTTGCTACTGTTGTAACGATTTTTCCACCGTTATTTTTTTCTAACATGGATTTTTCTACAAGTGCAAATGATTTGTCACCAAATACAAATTGTCCTTTTTCATCAATACAAATTGTTCTGTCTGCATCTCCGTCGTGTGCAATACCAATGTCTGCACCTGTTGCTTTAACAACTGCTATTAAGTCCTGCAAATTGTCTTCTGTAGGTTCAGGGTTTCTTCCAGGGAATGCTCCGTCAGGTTGACAGTTTAATGTTGTGATTTCACATCCCAGTTTTCTTATGATGTATGGTGTGGTGCCGCATGCTGCTCCTGAACCACAATCAAGTACCACTTTAAGTTTTGCTTCCCTGATTGCTTCTGCATCCACTCTTTTGATTACTTCATCACAGTATTCGTCGATGATGTCCCTTTTATATGCCTTTCCAAGTTTGTCCCAGGTTACGCGTTCCTGTTTGTCGTTGAAGTAGATATCTTCAATTTCTTCTTCCAAGTCATCAGGTGTTCCTATTCCATCAGCATCCAAAAGTTTAAGTCCATTGTACTGTGGAGGGTTGTGAGAAGCGGTCACCATGATTCCACCATCATAGTAGTGTCTTACAGCATATTGTACTGCCGGTGTTGGCAACATTCCAAGATCCACTACGTTACAACCTACTGATAATAAACCTGCAGTTACTGCATGCTTAATCATTTCGGATGATGTTCTAGGATCTGATCCTATTGCTATAGTTCCTTTTACTTTTGTTCCATATGCTGCTGCTATTTTTGATGCAAATTCAGGGGTTAAAACCGTGTTTGCAATACGTCTTACCCCAAAAGTACCGAATAATTGTTTCATTTTAATAAATTCTCCTTATTTATATAAACTTAAGATTCCATGTTTAAAATGTGAAATTATCTTTCATCAATAAAATATATGTATTTGATAAATTATACATTTTTTGTATCTGTATCTATGTAATATATCAAGTGATTTTTATTGTCGTAACATTTCCATTTCATGCCATCGTATTTCCATGTGAAATTTTTTTTGGCCTGAATTTCCGTCCATGAATTGTCCTCGTTTTCAATCCATGTTGTGTTGTAATATTCCTGATTATTTAATGTGTAGTTAACTTTCCACGTGTTTACCTCTTTTGTCCAATGATATTCATAACCAGTGTTTGATGTTACATGATACTCGTTTTCGTTTATCTTTTTCCACACGTATGGATGTATCGTGCTCCATTTAACTGTGTATTCACCGTCATTCTCTTTTATTTCTGCACTGATGTTGTTTGAGTCAATACATTTTTTTGTGTTCAGCATTGCAATAAGTGGAGGATCCGTTTTAATAATCTGATTGCTTGAATCGTTGAAGTGTTTTGTCTCTTTGATATCCATATTCTCAACAGTTAATATTTTCATATCATATAATCCCGTTGCCTCATCCAAAGTACGTTTTTTTGTAAGCCAATGGACTGTTATGTTATTTTTTTCCAGCTGATTGGTTACATCCGATGATACGTAATCCGTTTCTTCCATTTGAATATAATCCGATTCAGTATTTCTTGTAACCACCACATTTTTTATATTGTTTTCCCGGAGATATGATAATAGGTTCCCATTATTTGATGAATCTTCAACAAGCAAAGCATTATTTTTTACTACTGAAGGAATTATTGTGGGCAATTCCCCATAAAATCCATAATAGACAGTTGGAGGGTTTTTAACATAACCTTCGGCCACGAGTTTATTGTTAACTTTTCTACTTACGTCCAATGAGTTTTCACCGGACAATTCTTCAAAGATTATATCATTTTCGCTTAATTGCTTTTTAATTGTTTCGGGCAAGTTTCCGACAATGATGACCTTTTTTATCTGATGTTTTTTCATGTAATTCAAGTAGTCGTCACTTAAATTTTCAGCAGAGGAATACGTACTGTTTGAAGCAGTTATAAATACTGGAATTTTCATGTATGCACCCAGTTCAGCAGCCAATGGATCCGATGCAGATAATACAACAGAATCATTTCTAAGATTTTTGGAATTTTCCGCCAGTTTAGTGAGTATTTCAGATATACTATTTCCGTTAACCTGTTTTACTTCAACACCCAGTTTCATAAAATCAAACATCTGCTGTGCCGTTACGGGACCTACAACAATTATTTTAGTGATGTTGTTTTCTTCAACGTAATCCGGCAGCCAGTCTTTTAACTGTTCAGGCATTGTTTTGTCAGACAATATTAATGGTAGATCATTGCATCCTGCATAGACAGATACGCCCGTTTCCAGTGCTCTCATTTCACCTGTGCATACTGACACTATCAATGTGTTGTTGTCACATTCTATTGTATCAGTGTAGACGGAACTTATTGAAAACACTGCCAATAGCAATATGCTTAAAAGCACGGCCAATATTTTAATCATTTTCTTCATTGAAACTACCTGTATTCACTTTTGATTTTACAAATTTTATATTCATCATTTTCATAAGCCAATTCACCGTAATCTGGTATAGGTGTGTCACGTTTTAACAGGAGATAACCCACATTTAAACGTGACAGTTCATCCCTGTTTGACCAACCTTTAATAATATGTACCGGATCAGTCACGTATTCAGGTATTGATTCTGTAAATCCACCATAGACTACAGGAGTCCTGCTGGTTGATACTATGATGGTGTCCATAATTGCATCCTCAGATACAACTATATCCGAGGAGTTTTCCATGACAAACCACTGCATGATATCATACCGGTCATGTGCCAGACTTGAATTTGCAAATCTGGAAGAGATTACCGTTGGCTTGAATGAATACGTAACGGGATTGATTACTGAATGTATATTTTCATCAACCAGGGTTGAATTATAATCATCATCATCCAACAAATCAGGAGTGTAACTGTCAACATACAAGAAACATGAAGTAATGACCAATAAAATGAATATTGTACAGAAGATATTCTTTAATCTGACACTTTGGAGATACTCATCATAAATATATGACAGGGCAATTCCTGAAATAACTATCAGTGCATAAGAAGCCACTTCGAGTATTCTTATTGAAACTATGTTAAATCCAAACAATCCCAATTGACTTAATAATATCAAGGGAATACTCCATAATATCAGGAACATTGATTTTTCATCCCTGGTTTTAATCAATATGTAATAACCCATCAGGAGCAATAACGTGCATATCATGCCATAGTACCTGAAGAAAAAATCACTTATCAGTAAATTATATCCTGCCAGTGAATTAAAGAATAAAGAATAATTCAATGCAATGTAAATCCACCACGGCATTCCCAGTACCAAAACTATCAAAATGTAAACTATTACAAATTTCAGATTCATCCTTCTATTGAATATTTGAACTAGTGAGTATAATCCAACCACACCACAGGTCAATATTGCCGTTGCCATGTGTAAATTCCATATTAAAGCCAAAGAAAGTGCCGACAATATGAGATATTTCATGCTGTTTTCAGTTGAAGCCATATAAATAAACAGGCTGGATAACATGAACAGTCCTATTGCAATTGTTGCAGGAGTACATATGACTGAACGGTTGAATGTTACAAAACAGAACATGCTTAAAAATCCCGTTAAAACTCCAGTTTTTATATCCGTCAGTTTGTATGAAACATATGTTATTATTCCAATCAGATAAAATGAAAACACGGGCTGTGCCAATCTGCATAATTCCATGGGAGTTATGTTTAATAATTTGGAAATAAATGAAAAGCATAGGTGGAATAATGGAGGATACATTATCAGCCTACCCACTGGTGCTACCGTAGCATAATCCCAGAAAATTAAACCATTTTGATTATATAAATCAATCATGTGTATATGATAATAAACATCCCATGAAATCGGGAATGAGTACTTGTATAATAAAAGTAAAGACAAAATAAATGCAAACAATGCAGGTAAAACCAATAATTTTTTATCATCTTTCAATAATAAATCCATGACATGACAACCCAATAATCTTTGTAAATAGTATGTATTTTAAAAAATTTATATTTGAGTTTTAAGTAAAAGAAATGATGAAATAATATCCCAATAAAAAATGGTTATTTTACATTAATATTGATTTTACATATTAATCAGCAAAAAATAGTTTTCTAAAATTGGATTTATAAGAGAATGAATAGAAAAATATGAAAAGTAGTATCTAAATGTTTTAGAAAGTATTACACACTTTCCACACAAAACGAAAAAGAATGCTCCATTATGACCAAAATAATGAAAAAATAGAAGACAAGTAAATAAACTTTCCAACATCAATTAATATAAAAGTTAAAATTCAATCTTAATGGCATCGAAATTACAGATAGGGATATTATTATTTTTACTTCCTTTAATAAATTCAATGATTCCTTGTTTTTCTAATTTTTTAACATGAGGTTGAACAGTACTAATATTTTTATCCAATTTTTTAGATAATTCACGAATACTTCGTGGATGATCTGTTTTAATAATAGAGATAATTGAATAGTCTATTTCATTGAATGATAAATCATCCGATAAAAATGTAAATTCCTCTTCAATAATTTCATCAGGATGTTCATCATAATACTTCCAATTGTCCAAATCCACAAGTAACTTCATGTTATTTGTTTTATCAACAATTATTTGTAGATTATCAATGGATTTATATTGTTCTTCCAAGTTATCAATAAAAGATTTACCATATTGGCGTTTAACTAATGAAATAATCATAATCGAACCTCTTGTAGTAATTTTTCTAGGTTTAATTTGCCATTATTAATAATATGTGGTTTTAATTATTAAAAATAATTCATCAACAGAATATTCTTTAATTTTAATCCAATCCTTATAGTTCCAAGCCCTATTTTGTGTCCACATTTATTGAATGTTTTGTTTGAGAAGTAACATTGGGCAATGTAAACTATGGTGCGTCCGTGTTCTTCTGCTTTTTGTTCCAGTATTGTTATGAACATATACCATGCTTTTTCCCCCATTGCTTTTTGTTTTATAATGAGATTTCTACAAAGTCAAATTAAGAAAAAACAATATTTCTAGGTTCCTCCAGAATAAGTTCAAGATTACCATTATACTGAGTTACTCTAGCAACCACTGTTATTTCCTGATTTATTTTTAAATTATGGTTGATTTCAACATCCGAAAAGATTACCAAGTTTATTGTTCCTGTTTCATCATTTAATTTGATTATTTTTGTATTGCTTTTTGTTTGAGTAATTGAGGATATTGTTGCATTTATTTCAACCTGATTATCAATTTTTGATTTGTCAATTTTGTCAATTGTAAGCGTTTCTGGATTTACATAACCTGATAAAATCATTATTCCAACCAAACCAATAATTGTGGTAATTAATGATATTTTAAACATTTTCTTATCGTTCATAATATTGTAATACTAATTATGAATAATGTAATAAATAAAATTTGTTAAAAAAAATAATGTGATGAAAAAGTTTTAGTTCTGAAGTTCAATCAATTGCATCAGTTTATCGATTGTGTCAACCTGGTCCAACCCTATATCATCACGAATCCTCTTGATAGCAGGAAATCTGAGTGAATAACCTGATTCATATTCATTACTTTCCACTATTTCACTGAATGCAACTTCCAGAATTACTGCCGGTTTGAATGTAACTGTCTGTTCGGATGTGGAAAGGATGTACTGCTGCATACGTTCTGTAAGGGAAGCAAGCATTTCATCATCCATACCTGTTGCAGCATGCACCAGTGTTTTATACTCCCCTGTTTCAGAATCCAATAATGATAACAGATATGATCCGAAGAAGTTAGCCCTTTTACCTTTTCCATATATTCCTCCGGTAATAACACAGTCCAATGTTTCCCGTACTGGTTTGAACTTTAGCATGTTTTTTCCACGTTTACCTGGAGAATATGGGCTGGTAATATCCTTGAACATTATTCCTTCATGACCATTGTCTATTGACCAGTTAAACAAGTCAACTGCATCCTGATTGTTTTCTGGAGTGACAACTTTCATGGTACTTAACTCAACATCATCACTGGTTGTTACGATGGATTCCAATAGTTCACGTCTTTTACCAAGAGATTCCTCTGCAACGGGTGTTTTGTAATATAAAACATCAAACAGAAATACTTTTAACGGAATCTTTTCACGCATTTTGTCAACATCATATTTACGTTTGACCCTTTGTAATATATACTGGAAGGATATTGGCTGGTTATCCTTGGTTGCTATAACTTCCCCTTCAATGATATAGTCTTCATCAGGTAATGCATCCCTAACGTATTCAACAATTTCAGGTAATGCTGAGGTAACGTTTTCCAATCTTCTTGTGAATATTTTTATTTCATCATCCTTTTTATGGATTTGAACACGAATTCCATCATATTTGGTTTCACATATGACTTCCTTCATTTCATCAACACTTTCCTCTATTCCCGGACTCAACTGGGCAAGCATTGGTTTAATAGGTTTACCCGGAGTAATTGTTAAGCTTTGAACAGATTCAATTGAATCCTGTGCTCTTCTGGCAACTTCACCCAAGTCGTTGGACAGCATGTATGCCCTGTCAATTACTTCCTTATCAATGGAGTATGCCTTTGCTATTGCTTCAACAAGTGTTCCCTCACCTACACCTATCCGAAGTTTTTCTGTAATTGTTCTTGTAATGTATTTGGCTTCCAGTGGTGAAGCTGATGTGTACAATTCCAGAATTAGGTTAAGCTTTTTGTTCTGGGAATTGCTTCCCGTGATACTTTCCGTTTTTCTGAGGTTGGAAATAACCTTCTTTATAGTTAATGGTACCTTAAAAAAGGTCACCTGCTTGTTATTCTTTACCAGTTCCTGAGTGATTTCACCCATATCCCCAACAGATGCCAATTTATCCTCTATTGATTTAGTGTTTTCTCCGAGTAATTTGGATAATGCCTTTATAATCAGTTGGGTGGAAATGCCCATCTCCTTATCACTCCATGGTGGAAATATTTTACCCTGAAGCAATAAAGCCACGTCATAGGTTATGTCCGGATCATTTTCTTTTATTGATTTTAAAAAATCTGCAATTATGTCCTCTTTTTCTAAACGGCTGGATGTACTGCTGATTTTTTCATATACGGAAACCAATTCCTCATAAAGTGTTTTTGACATGTTATCACTAGAATAATGCTTTAAAGAATTTTCCATCTTTTTCTTTGATTATGAAAATTCTTATGTTTTCACCTTCAACCAATTGCTTGTATTCCTCTTTTTTATCTTCCGGGAAATTTGTACCTAAATATATTGCTTCAGGTTTTAGGAAGTCAACTTCCATTTCATCATCGGTAATTTTGTAAACTTCTTCCATAGATGAGTTCATAGCATCCTGAAAAGTATTTGATTCAAGTTCTGCTATTATGTCATCAATTATCTGTCTGTAATCGTATTCTAAATCATCGTCTTTAGGTACCAGATAATTCTTTTTTAGAATGTTTTGTATAGGTTCATAATTGAAAGTGTTTGAATATATCGGTTCAAGCATACCATCGAGCATAAGATATTCTCTTTCCGTGAAATGATGGTTGAAAATGTACATCCATTCATTATAGTAATCTTTTACTTCTTGTTTAACTGCAGTTAATGATGCACAGTGTGAATTGTTAACTTCATAATTCAAGTCATCAGGGCTTAATTTTTTATCCGTGTAAAGGATTGGATATAATTTATTAAGTTGTGCTGCATTTTCTCCACTGATTTCCTTGAAGTCATATACTACACAAAATCCCTGTTTATTGTTGGCATATTCATCCCATAACTCCTGTTTGTTATAGGGAGTCTGGAATAAACGTACATAATTATTGTCCTGGTATAATTTCATTGTATAATAAGTGTTGACTACACCAAAGAGTATCTGTTGATTAATGAAATTATTCATTGAATCTTTCCATTCTTTTTGTTCATCATCAGTCATCTCATTTGTATCTTTAACATATACCAAGGTCATCAAACGTATGAATGGAAAATCTGCTTCTTCAATTATCTTTTTTTCTTCATCCGATAAAAAAGTGGGATCTTCTTCATTTAGTTGAGCTATCTGTTGTTTCATCAGATTGTTTAACTGTCCCTTAATTGTGTTGACATAATCAATCTGTACTATTTCGTCATTGTAGTTTTCATCAAATTTTGCCTTGGATAGTTTTAACTTTCCTTCACAGATTTTTTTAAGGGATTCCTCATCTATAGGACTTTCATAAAAATTTCCTATTACTGGAGGAAAATGACCAAACTTAAGTTTATCAGCTTCTTCCAGTTGGGAAACATTATCATGTTCTGTAGCAAATATTTTGAAATAATCGAGTTTCCATTGTTTATTATATGAATCATTTAACATTAAACCAGCTCACTAATTAATATTTTATTTTTTCGTTATTGTTCTATTATAATATATTATATAATTTAACTTACTAAAATTTTTAATTCAAATATTAAATTTTTACTATCAAAAAAAATTAAAAACTCAAAAAGATAAATATATTCATAATATTTATCATCAGTTGAAGAATGTTAAGGGAGGTAAAACTGTGGATTATTTTGAAATGCTCGAAGCAAAAACGGAAGAACTCTATGATATAGCACGTGAAGCAAGAAAACAGGGAAAAGATTTGGAACTGGAACCTGAAATACCTCTGGCAAAGGACTTGGCCGAACGTGTGGAAGGGCTTGTCGGACCGGAAGGTGTTGCTAAAAGAATTAAGAAGTTAGAAGAAACTATGTCAAGGGAAGAGGTTGCTTTTCAGATTGCCAAGGAAATAGCAACAAAAGATGACAAACCCGGAGAAAAAAACAATTATGAAGTTCAGGAACAAAATGCAGATAGTGCAATCCGTACTGCACTTGCTATTTTAACTGAAGGTGTTGTAGCTGCACCACTGGAAGGTATTGCTAAAGTTAAAATCAAAGACAATCCTGATGGTTCAAAATGTTTTGGAGTATACTTTGCAGGACCTATCAGAAGTGCAGGAGGTACTGCTGCTGCATTAGCTGTACTTATTGGAGATTATATTAGAATTGCACAGGGTCATGACCGTTACAAACCAACTGATGATGAAATTGAAAGATACGTGGAAGAAGTTGAGCTTTATGAATCAGAAGTAACCAATTTACAGTACTCTCCAACTCCAGAGGAAGTAAGAAAAGCCGTAAAAGGTATTCCTGTTGAAGTAACCGGTGAACAGACCGATGCCATCGAAGTACAGAACAGGGATCTCCCACGTGTAGAAACAAACCACATCAGAGGTGGAGCATTACTTGCTATTGCTGAAGGGGTTATCCAGAAATCACGTAAAATAGTTAAATATGCAAACACTTTGGGTATTGATGGTTGGAGCTGGTTAGAATACTTCACAGCACCAAAAGCTGAAAAGAAAGACGACAAGAAGGAAGCAGAAGACAAAGAAAAAAGCCAGAAAAAAGCCAAGAAGAAAGCCAAATACATGGAAGATATCATTGGTGGAAGACCTGTTATGTCATATCCTGGTGCCAAGGGAGGATTCAGACTACGATATGGTAGAACCAGGGACAGCGGTTTGGCTTCCATGGCAATACACCCTGCAACAATGGAAATTGTTGAATTTTTGGCTATCGGTACTCAGATGAAGATTGAAAAACCGGGAAAAGGTAATTGTGTAGTTCCATGTGACTCAATAGAGGGACCGATTGTTAAACTAAGCAATGGAGATGTTGTCCAGGTAAATAATGTTTCTCAGGCCATTAAAATCAGAAAGGATGTTTCTGAAATATTATTCCTCGGAGATATGCTTGTTGCATTCGGAGAATATTTAAGAGGTAATATTCCATTAGACGTGTCCGCATGGTGTGAAGAATGGTGGGCTCAGGAAATTGAAGCTTCAGAACATTTTAAGGAAACAAAGGATGATTTTGGAATAGGTTTTAAGGAAGAAATGGAACTGACCGATTTGTTAAAATTGGAAATTGATGCCAAAAAGGCATTTGAAATTGCTGAAAAAACAAATACCCCTTTACATCCAAAGTATACTTTCTATTATCATGATGTTTCCAAAGAAGAATTGAATGAACTTCACGATTATTTATATGAACACGTTGAAAATCCTGAAAAGGTATTTAATGTGGACATGAACAGGATACCGATTGATTATCATAAAAGAATACTGGAAGTACTTGGAGTTCCACATCACGTAAATAACAAGTCATTAATTATTTCAAACAATAATTTATATGCCCTTATGAAAACATTGAATAAACACTTAACACCTGATGAGGATGTTAAAAGTGTTGAAGCAATTAATCAGATAAATGATATTGTCATTAAAGCTAAAGCTCCAACATATATCGGTGGACGTGTAGGTCGTCCTGAAAAAACCAAGGAAAGATTGATGAGACCTGCACCACATTCCCTTTTCCCTATTGGAAATTATGCTGGAAATATCAGGAATATTGTGGAGGCCGCTAAAAAGGGTACGATTAAAGTAACATTGGCTAAATGTAAATGTACAAACCCTACATGTAAGGTAACTTCCTTCAAAGCAATATGTCCTGTTTGTGGTTCAAGAACGGAACTGGAAGCTTCAGCAAATAAAAACATCAAACTGGGAAAATTACTGAATGATGCATTTGACAGCGTTAACGTTAGAAGACTGGATTCCGTTAAAGGAGTTAAAGGTCTGATTTCCGAGGATAAATTCCCTGAACCATTGGAAAAGGGAATTCTCAGAGCATTGCATGATGTATATACTTATCGTGACGGTACTATCAGACATGATTCCACAGACTTACCATTAACTCATTTTATTCCAAGAGAAATTGGAGTTAAACACGAGAAAATATTGGAAATGGGTTATACTGAAGACATTTACGGTAATCCAATTACTGATGACAATCAGATTATTGAAATTAAGATTCAGGATATTGTTGTTAGTGAAAGCTGTGGGGATTACCTTTTAAAAGTGTCACAGTTTATTGATGATTTACTTGTCAAGTATTATAATATGGAACCGTTTTATAATGCAGAAACCCGTACTGATTTGGTTGGCCAGTTAATTGCAGGTCTTGCACCGCACACATCCGCAGGCGTATTGGGCAGAATTGTTGGATTTACCAAGGCTTCGGGTTGTTATGCCCATCCCTATTTCCATTCTGCAAAAAGAAGAAACTGTGACAGTGACGAAGATGCCGTGATGTTATTGCTGGATGCTTTGTTAAACTTTGGAAAAACGTATCTGCCAAGTACCCGTGGAGGTAGTATGGATGCTCCTTTGGTTTTAAGTATTCGTATAGATCCTGAAGAAATTGACGATGAGTCCCACAATATCGATTGTATGAGGAGAATTCCTTTGGAAATCTATCATAAAACCGAAGAGGGTGGTGTAAAACCATCTGATGTGAATGATTTAATAGATAATGTTGAAGGTAGGTTGGGTACTGATGCACAGTATAAGGGAATTATGTATTCCCACCCAACTAGTTCGATA
>RHMF01001839.1_pt1 | contig 14647 bp, 13 predicted proteins | sample 5365151 | NCBI WGS metagenome assembly RHMF01 (sample SAMN10266501, study PRJNA497801) | feces metagenome | isolation source: feces | host: Bos taurus | place: China: Prairie of Fairy Mountain | collected 2017-08-14 | reverse complement strand
ACTCTGGAATACCCTGAAGCAAACCATAGTTTCTTACATCGAAGCCAGCTTCAGTTTTAAAGTTGCCATCTTCGAAAACTTTAAGCATATTGTTAGAAATATCAAGCTGGTCACTACCCGGCTTACCGCGTGACATATCTATATTAAGACCCTTGGCCTTTATATCGTTATATTCAGCTAAAACTTTTTCATATTGAAGCTTTAATTCGTCTTTTGACATTTTTAAATAAGATTGATTCATATATTAACTCCACTACTAAAAATTCAAAAATATTAGAAATCAGCTGTACCTGTTGTTCTTGGGAATGGAAGAACATCACGAATGTTTGAGATACCCGTCATATACATAATAAGTCTTTCAAATCCAAGACCGAAACCAGCGTGATGAGTACCACCGTATTTTCTTAAATCGAGGTACCACCAGTAATCTTCCTCTTTAAGTCCTAACTCTTTAATTCTTTCTACAAGAACATCGTAACGTTCTTCACGTTGGCTACCACCAATAATTTCACCAATACCCATTACGAGTAAGTCAGCTGCAGCAACGGTCTTACCATCATCGTTAAGACGCATATAGAATGCTTTGATTTCTTTCGGATAATCTGTAACGAAAACAGGCTTTTTGAAAACTTGTTCTGTCAAGTATCTTTCGTGCTCAGTCTGAAGGTCGCAACCCCAGTATGCTTTGAATTCGAAATTATCGTTATTCTTTTCGAGCTCTTTGACTGCATCAGTATAAGTTACTCTTGCAAAATCTGAATTTGCAACTGTTGTGAGTCTTTCAATAAGACCATTATCAATGAATTTATTGCAGAACTCAAGTTCTTGTTTACAGTTTTCAAGAACATAGCTGATAACATATTTAATCATATCTTCTGCTAAATCCATATCATCACTAAGGTCTGCAAAAGCAATTTCAGGTTCAATCATCCAGAATTCAGCAGCGTGACGTTGTGTGTAAGAACGCTCTGCTCTGAATGTAGGACCAAAAGTATAAATTTTACCAAAAGACTGTGCCATAATTTCGCCTTCGAGTTGACCTGAAACAGTTAAGAATGCAGGTTTCTGGAAGAAATCTTTACTATAATCAATTTTGCCTTCTTCAGTTTTAGGAACATTGTCAAGCTCAAAAGAAGTAACTCTGAACATTTCACCCGCACCCTCACAGTCACTGCAAGAAATTAAAGGTGTGTGTGCATACATAAACCCGCGTTCCTGGAAGAACTTATGAATTGCAAATGAAGCAACTGAACGAACACGGAATGCCGCAGAATAAGTATTTGCTCTTGGACGAAGGTGACCAATAGTTCTTAAATATTCTAAAGTGTGGCGCTTTTTCTGAAGCGGGTAATCTGGTGCCGATTCACCTTCAATTATAATTTCATTTGCATTTATTTCAAACGGTTGTGCAGCGTCCGGTGTTAAAATCAAAGTACCTGTAACAATAACTGCCGCACCAACATTTATTTTTGAAATTTCTTTAAAGTTGTTGATTTTTTCATCTTCAAAAACTACCTGAAGACTTTTAAAGCAACCACCATCATTTATCTCAAGAAAGCCAATTGCTTTTGATGCACGCTGAGTTCTTACCCAACCACAGACTGTAATTTCTTTGTCTGCAAATTGTTCAGCTGATTTATAAATATTTGCTATTTCAATACGTTTCATTTGTTTTTCCTCCGTATTCAAGTTATTTTTTACGATTAATAATAGCTGGCTTGATTTTAGGTTTTAATTCCCAAGCCTTTTCCATTTCATCAGAAAGCTGTTTAGCGAGCATCTTTCTAATTTCCTTAAAGTTTTTATCGTTTGAAAGATTCATCTTTTCATAAGGGTCATTTTCTAAATCATAAAGATAAGCCTCGTAATAAACCTTTGAAGAATCTTTTGTAAACCCATTTTTCAAAGCCTTTACAGAATATTTATATTTTTCTGTTCTTATAGCTCTGCCAACTTGTGACTCACTAATCTGAATAAATACATTTTCTCTTTTTTCACCGTTTTTCTCCTGTTCTAATATTGATATTCCAGAAAAGAAAGACGGAATATAAATATCGGCAAAATCGAGCATTGTCGGAGGTAAGTCGATAAGACTTACTAATCTGTCATCCACAGTACCTCTTTTAAAAGCACCGCCGCCTATAACTAATGGTGTGTGAATTGAAGACTCGTGACAAGAACGCTTATATTCAATATTTCGTGTTTTAAAGTGACAACCATGGTCACTTGTGTAAATAATTATTGTGTTATCATAAAGTTCTTTTTCTTTAAGCGTTTCGATTAGTTTACCCAAATTATAGTCTATTCTGTTGATTGCAGAAAGATAGTCGGGATACTCTTTTTTATAATCGCCTTTTAAAAAGGTTAAATCTTCCGGAAGCGGATAATCTTTATAATTACAAACTGTTTCTCTAAAGCCCTCAAAAGCCTTGTGGTCATTCTGGTGATGGGGCTCAAGTTGAGAAACAAACATAAAGAATGGCTTATCAGAATCTTCTGCCCTGTTATTAATATATTCAAGTGCAAAATCGTTGATTGCATCTGCTCTGTAACCAGTAAAATCAATCTGGTTGCCATTTTCATCGAAAACGAAACCATCGTAACCGTGAGAAGTAAATTCTAAAACGTCAGAAGCACGCCAGTATTTATAACCACCCTGAAATTCTTTAGGAACTGCTGTTTTCTCATAATGCTTACCTTTGCCAGATGCCAAATGCCATTTACCGATATATGCAGTATCATAACCATTTTCGTTAAAATAATCGGCTAAGGTTTTTTCGGTTTCAGGAAGTGGAATACCATTTTTGAAACACTCGCATTGAGTTGCATATTTACCAGTTTGCAAACACGCTCTTGCAGGACCACAAACAGGCTGACAAGTATATGAATTGGTGTATCGCGTACCCTCTTCGGCTAGTGCCCACAAATTAGGCATTAAATCAGGCGTTAAAGTGTCAAACCTTTGCTGGTCTGAAAAGTAAAATATAATATTAGGTTTCAAAAATCTCACTCCTTTAAAACCGAACACTTATAAATACCCAGAATATCCGTAATATTATATCAAAACAAAAGTCATTTGTAAACATTTTTTCTATAATTATTGTAAAATAAAAAATTTATTGTAACTGAAGAAAAAGTATAGTATAATGTTTTGAGTAAAAATTTAAAGCGTGGTGTTATTATGTCATTTAAGCTTGCAGTTATTGGTGGCGGTGCTTCTGGTCTTGCCTCAGCTATTGAAGCAAAAAGACAAGCAAAAAAACTAAATATTGATTTAAGTATTACTGTTTTTGAGCATTTAACAAAATGTGCAAAAAAAATACTTGCAACTGGTAATGGCAGATGCAATTTTTGCAACACTGATTTAAGTGAAACCCACTACTATGGTGACACTGATTTAATAAAATGTGTACTTAATTGTGAATTTAATGATACTTTAGATTTTTTTAAATCCTTAGGTATTCTCCCTTATTTTGAAAACGGCAGAGTTTACCCTCGTTCTGAACAAGCTTCTTCAACAAGAGATGCTTTAGTTAAAACCTGTGAAGCTCTCGACATTAAAATAGTAACCGAGTGTGAAATAGCAGAAATCAAAGAGCAAAACAGATTTTTCAATATTTCAAATAATAAATTTGATGCAGTTATTATAGCCACTGGTGGCAAATCACAAAAAGCACAGGGTACTGACGGCTCGGGATATAAATATTTAAAAGCTTTCGGTCATAAATTCACAGATATTAATCCAGCACTCACTGCACTTACAGTTGAGGAAAAAGGATTTAAGGAATTAAAGGGGTTAAGACTCAAGGGCGTTTTCTCTTTATATAGCGGTAAAAAACTTTTAAAAGAAGAATTCGGTGAAATTCAATTTACCGAGAATGCTATTTCGGGTATCCCTGTTTTAAATGTTTCTCATTTTGCAAATAGCAATAAAAGTCTTTATGCAGTAATTGATTGTTGCAATGAGTTTTCAGCAAATGAATTAAAAAATCATTTTAACAATTGCAAGCATAATTTGCCAACATTTAGGATAGAAGAAGTTTTATCGGGCTTAATTCCTCAAAGAATGGCCTACTATATAATGAAGCGTTCCCGTATAAAAGAAAACACACCAGTTTCTAAATTGACTGGGCATGATATTGAAGCTTTGATTTTAAATCTTAAGCAAGCTGAGTTTAAAATAAGTGGTGTTCGTGATTTCGATTACTCTCAGGTAACCTGTGGCGGTGCAAAAAGCTTGGATTTTAATTTAAGAACGCTTATGTCAAAAAAACAAAATGGTTTATTTGCTTGTGGCGAAATTCTTAATGTACATGGTGACTGTGGCGGCTATAACCTACACTTTGCATGGACTAGCGGAAGACTTGCTGGTGCATCTGCCGTTAAATATTTAAGTAATAAATAAAAGGGATTAAAATGATAAGACTTAACGAAATAAAAATGCCATTAGGCACAACTGAACTTGAAGTAAAAAAAGAAGTCAGTAAAATTCTAAAAATCAACGAGTGTGATATAAAAGATTTTTCTCTCGCAAGGCGTTCTATTGATTCAAGAAAAAAAGACAACATTTTTCTTGTTTACTCTGCAAATATTGAAACAGATTTAAACGAAGAAAATCTCATTTCAGGTTTTCTTCCAAACAAGGCTTTTATAACACAAAAATATGAATATGTTTTACCTGAAAACAAGCGTAAATCTAAATTCAGACCAGTAGTTGTCGGCTTTGGTCCCGCTGGTATGTTTGCCGCTTTAACACTTGCTAAAGCTGGGCTTCGCCCACTCGTTTTAGAGCGTGGTGGCGACGTTGACTCAAGAACTAAAAGTGTAAACACATTCTGGACTCAACATAAGTTAGACACTGGACACTGAATCGAATGTACAATTCGGTGAAGGTGGCGCTGGTACTTTTTCTGACGGTAAACTCACCACTGGTATAAAAGACCCTCGTTGCCGCGAGGTTTTCATTCAGTTTGCTAAATTTGGCGCACCAGAGGAAATACTTTATTCTGCTACACCACACATTGGTACAGATAAGCTTAAAACTGTTGTAAAAAATTTAAGAGAAGAGGTTATTAAATTAGGTGGCGAAGTAAAATTCAACACTAAGCTCACAGATTTAATAATTGCAAATGGTGCTTTGCAAGGTATTTCTTATACGGATGAAACTGGTAGCTATGATATTGAAACTGATGCGGTAATTCTTGCTATTGGTCACTCTTCACGAGATACCTTTGAGATGCTTTACAACAAGGATTTTGAAATCACTCAAAAACCATTTTCAGTTGGTACAAGAATTGAGCATCCACAAGAGCATATTAACAAAGCTCAATATGGTAAATTTTACAATTCGCCCCTTTTACCTAATGCCGACTACAAATTAGCATGTCACCCAGAGCACGGGCGTGGACTTTACACTTTTTGTATGTGCCCTGGTGGTACAGTTGTTGCGGCATCTTCTGAAGAAGGTGGAATGGTGGTTAACGGAATGAGCGAATATGCACGTGATAAAGAAAACGCTAACTGTGCATTACTTGTTGGTATTGAGCCACCATTCGACTCCCCTCACCCACTTGCTGGAATGTATTTACAAAGAGAAATCGAAAAAAAGGCATTTAATGAGGGTGGTGGCAACTACACAGCACCAGCACAGCTTTTAGGCGATTTTCTTAAAAATATACCTACCAAAAAATTTGGAAGCGTAAACCCGAGTTGCCCGACTGGTGTTGCACCCTCTGATTTAAGAAGAATTTTGCCACACAAGGTAACAGAAACAATTGCTGGTGCAATTCAAGATTTTGACAACAAGTTAAACGGCTTCAATCTTTATGATGCAGTACTCACAGCCCCTGAATCAAGAAGCTCTTCCCCAATAAGAATTTTAAGAAATGAATTTTACCAGACTACAAAAGTACAAGGTATTTTTCCAAGTGGTGAAGGTGCTGGTTACGCTGGTGGAATTGTTTCTGCCGCAGTTGACGGAATTAAATGTGCCGAAGCAATTATTTCAGATTTAAGATAATAAGACAATCCCCTTAACGAATATATATCGTTAGGGGGATTTTTATGAAATGTTTAGTTATTAATTACAGAAATACAGTATTTATTCTTGCAGTTATATTTTTACTTAGTGTAACAAGTTTTTCTACAATAATGGGTATGACAATAAAGAGTGATAACCCAATAAGACGATTACCTATTTACTGTGTAGAAACAAAAGAAAAGAAAGTTTCAATTACCTTTGATGCCGCATGGGGGGCTGAAGATACTGACGAAATAATAGAAATATTAAATGATTACAACGCTAAAGCCACTATTTTTGTTCTTGGCACATGGGTAGAGAATAACCCTGATGCCGTAAAAAAATTTTATGAAAATGGTCACGAAATTGCAAACCACTCTGACACTCACAAATTATTCAGCAAGGTTTCCCGTGAAGAAGTTGTTAAAGAAATTGAAGATTGCAACAAAAAAATTGAAGCAATTACAGGCAAAAAAGTAAAATTAATAAGAGCACCATCTGGCGATTATGATAACAAATCAATAGAAATTGCTGAGAATATGAACATGAAAATGATTCAGTGGTCAGTTGATTCTCTTGATTACAGGAAACTTTCTGTTGATGAAATGTATTCAAGAGTAGTTACAAAAACAGAAAATGGCTCAATTATTCTTTTTCATAACGGAGTTGAAAACACACCTAAAGCTTTAAGAATGATTTTAGAAAAACTAAAAAATGACGGCTACGAATTCGTAACCGTCGGTGAGTTAATATACCCAGATAATTATGAAATTGATTATAGTGGAAAACAGCAAAAAATCAACTAATATAAAGCCTTACAAAATATAAAACCAACAAATGCGCAGGGTAAAATGCGTAGAAGAAATATTTTGAAAACTTGTTTTTAACTGCTCCTCTTTTGCCATTGTAGAGGTTTATAAAAAAGAGAGCACAAAATGCTCTGTAGCCACCAGATAAAAACGGTAATGAAAGAATTGTTTTCAACAAGCTATTTTCGCGCAAATAATAAAACAAAACTATCAATAATACACCTTTTACACCGTAATCTGTTTTTAATAATGGAAAAACTCCCATTACAAAAACAAAAAACAAAGCTTTATATAAAAACTTACAGTTCGAGTCAATTATGCAAAGTGCTAAAAAGCCCATAAACAATGTAAAATAGACATTTTGTCCACCCATAAAAAAGAAATTTCGAGACACAAATAAATCATACGGAATTTCTGAAACAAAAGCAAACAAGAGCAAGTTTCGTCCGTAGTTAAAGCGATTTTTAGTGTGATAAAAGCCCTCGCTTATTAAAAAGCAGAATATTGGAAAAGCAAGTCTGCCAACTGAACGCAAAATAAAATAATTTGAAATATCTTTACCGAACAAAGATATTAAGCTTATATTTGCAAATTCCTCGTAAGTCAAAGCTACGCCAATATGGTCAATTAGCATTGTAATTACTGCAATCAACTTCAATGCACTACCGCTTAATATTTTAAATTTATCCATATTCACCTTTTGCAATTCCATTAAATCACCCTAAAAGCTCTTTTAAAACATCTGGATTTCTTGTTGTAATGTTATCTGGTGCAAAATAAAGAATTTTACGCATATCCTTTTCCTCATTTACTGTCCAGATTGAAACGAGTAAATCATTTTCGTGGAATGCGTCAACCAATTCTTTGGTTGCAGAATCTTTATTGAAGTTAATACCTATCGCCCCGCTGTCTTTTACGATTTTTACAAGGTCGTTAAGGTACTCTGGGGTTTGTTTATTTTCTTTTAAAACGCCGTAATTCAAGTAATATGGTACTGCAGGACATTCATTTTTTACTGTTTCGACATCTTCTAAAAAGATACCTGTAAAGAAAATTCTGTCAGTAATATTATACTTTTCTGCTAAATCATAAACAACATGAAGATTATCATTACATAATTTGACATCAACGTTAACTTTAATATCTTTATAAGTAGCAATAAGCTTAAACGCTTCGTCGAGTGTTACTTCATTCCCTTTTGGCTCATCATGAGAAAGCACTGCAACATTTTCGTTATTAAAATACAAATCAAATTCAACAATATTTACACCGTGCTCAACGCCAACTTTAATTGATTCGAGAGAATTATCTTCTGTACCACAACACCCAGTATGTGCGGTATATGTAAAGTTTTGAGGTAAGTTTATAGGTTGACTTTTATAAAACTCTGTTTCTTTTTTATTAACCATAAAAATCACTCCTGAAATTATACTTATAAAAATTGTAATCGCAATTACACTGATTATTAAATATTTTTTTAGTTTCATAACTTACCCCACGATTTTAAAAAAATTACTCTAATTCTTCGAGGATTATTTTGATTTCGTCATTAGTATAGTTCCAGAAATCCAATTTATATAGTACGTTATCAAAAACAAATTGAACTGTTACTCTACCGTCGCTTATATTTTCACCATAAGGTGATTCACCTATTGTATAAATTACTGCATCAATCTGCAATGAATTTATTCTGTAGGTTTCATTATATTCCATTCCACCTGCGGCGTCAATACCTTCAATAAACGGATAAACATAACCCTCATCTGCATTTTCATTAAGTATTCTTGCTGAATATGTTGCAAACTTTTCTTCACTTTCTTTTAAAAATGAAGCCCACCATAAATCAACAACTGCAATAGTTCCGTTTTCATTTAAATTTGTGGAATAACTAATTTCATTTTTGAATGCATTTTTATGATTTAAAACCTTAAAACTCAATGTTTCTTCAACTTGTTGAATAGTCATTTGAATTTTACTGTATTCATCAGATTTAATTGCAGTTTCCGGAATTTTTCTGAATGGTACATTTTCATACAAGACAACATTTGTACCATCCTGAAACTGTATTGATGTTGAATTCTGATATATATTAATACCCGCAGTTGCTACTGTACCTAGCAAAAGAATAATTAAAATCACAGCTACAAGTGGTGTTTTTAATTGTGTTGAATTAAAAGTTTTTTTATTAACAGAAAAATCTGTTGATTCTTTAATATATCGTGAATCTATATTGTTTATTGCACTTGAAATAGTTTCTCTTTTCATATAACAAATCCCTCTTTTTCTAAGTATGTTTTTAAATCTCCTCTGATACGAGAAAGTTTAACTGATACATAATGATTTTTTACTTTGAATTCTTCTGCTATTTCTGTAATTGACATCGCAAACCAATAGCGTTTAACAAACATAATTCTGTCATTCCTAGACAACGCCTCTAAGAAATTATTTATTAGTCTTGTTAATTCAAGTAAATCTGTTTCGCTTTCAACATCAGTAAAACCTGATAAACATTTTTCCAATTCATCCAATGCCACATCATATTGACTGTTCCGCTTAATCGCCGTATTTGAATGATATTTTTTTAGTGCCTGATTTCGAACTATTTTTAGAACATACGCTTTTAGTGATGTTGGTTTTTGGGGCGGTATTGAATTCCATACACCTAAAAAAGCATCATTGACACACTCTTCAGAATCCTGCTTGTTTTTCAAAATGTTTTCGGCAATATTTTTACATAGGTAGCCATATTTGTTTGAAAGCTCGGTTATTGCTTTTTCTGAACGCTCATTAAAAAGATTAATAATATAACTTTCATCCAAAATTTATCATCTCCTTTACCGCCTCACCTATGTAGTACGATTAAAAAAAGAAAAATCTCAAAAAAAGAAAAATTTATAATAAAACAGTGGTTAATTGATTTCTCAACTAACCACTTTGTTTTTAATCAAGGAAATCCTTGAGTTTTTTGCTTCTGCTTGGGTGACGAAGCTTTCTTAATGCCTTTGCTTCAATCTGACGGATACGCTCCCTTGTAACGTTGAATTCTTTACCAACTTCTTCAAGAGTTTTTGGGTTACCATCGTCAAGACCATAACGAAGACTTAAAACTCTTGCTTCTCTTGGAGTGAGAGTTTTAAGAACGTCTGAAAGCTGTTCACGCATTAAAGCCATTGAAGCCGCGTCAACTGGTGCTTGTGCATCATCATCTGGGATAAAGTCACCTAAGTGGCTATCTTCCTCTTCACCAATTGGTGTTTCAAGAGAAACAGGCTCCTGTGCAACACGAAGGATTTCACGAACTTTATCAACTGGCATATCAAGCTTAGCGGCAATTTCTTCTGCGGTCGGGTCTCTGCCATTTTCATGGAGAAGTTGACTGTTTGTCTTTTTAACCTTGTTGATTGTTTCAACCATATGAACGGGAATACGGATTGTTCTTGCCTGGTCTGCAATAGCACGAGTTATAGCTTGTCTAATCCACCAAGTAGCATAGGTTGAAAATTTGAAGCCCTTTGTATAGTCGAACTTATCAACTGCTTTAATAAGACCTAAATTACCCTCTTGAATAAGGTCTAAGAACTGCATACCACGACCAACATATCTTTTTGCAATACTAACAACAAGACGGAGGTTAGCTTCTGAAAGACGCTTTTTAGCCTCTTGGTCATCAGAAGTGATTCTCATAGCGAGTTCAATTTCTTCCTCGGGAGTTAAAAGTGGCACACGACCAATTTCTTTCAAATAAACTTTAACAGGGTCATCAATTGCAACATTTTTTGCATCTGGTGACACTTCTTCTTCAACATTTTTGGTTACATCAAGGTCGAATGAGAGTGCATCAAGCATTTCATCGCCAAGGTCGTCGATAATTTCGATATTGTTGCTCTCAACAGTTTCATAAAGCTTGTCAAGCTCTTCAATATCAAAATCCATTTCGAGAATTACGGCGTCTATTTCGTGAGTGGTAAGTTTACCAGTAGCTTTACCTTTTTCAATTAACGCTTTAATTTGTGGTTTCTTGTCTAATCCTTCCATTTTTACACCTTTCTTTTCACAATAATACAATTAATTGCATTAAATATTTACTTTTTTTCATCCTCAGATTTCTTTAAATTAGCAAAGAAATCTAAAAATTCCTGGTCCCCCATCTTTGACGGAGTTTCTTTTTTCTGCTTACTCTTCTCACTTTTTAAAACATTGATGCAATCCACACATTCATCAATAGTATTTGAAACAAGTGAGGTATCAGCAAAAAGTCTTGCTACTACATTCATTTCGTCTGAGGTTAAATGCGGTGCTAAAAGCGATATTTCTGTGCTTAACCCCTCATTCAAACGCTCTGTTATGAGTGACAGTATTTTTTTATTTAACGGCGTTATAAAAAGCTCCTCGGTTAAATCGCCTTTTAGCTTATTATAAAACGCTGAATTATTAAGTAAAGAAACGAGAATTATATCCTCTGCCTTCGCCGCCCTTAAATTTTTGGCTCTTTCCGGATCGAAGGCTCTTTGAACATCTCTTTCTTCTTTCTGTGCAGTTTTAAACGCCTCGCGTTTCACTGCCCTATTTTCTTTATTTGAATTATAATTAACCGTTGTTAAAATTGAGTTTTTATCAACATTTAATTCTTCTGCAAGCTTAGAAGCATAAACATCCCTCTCAATAGCACCAACTCTAGAAAGAAGTTTTGAAGCTTCATTAAGATAATTTTGTCTGCCATCTGCAGTATTCAAATTATATTTTTGTTTTGTTATATATAAATAATACTCAATTGCATTAAGAGCACTATCTATAAGCGACTGAAATTTATCCTGACCACCGCGTCTTCTTAAAATTTCGTCAGGGTCTTTAGCTTCGTCCTTACCCGTAGGTAATATTATAACCTTTATCTTCACACCAGTTTTTGAAAACAGCGACAAAGCAGCTCTTATAGCCTTTTGACCAGCTTCATCTGAGTCGTAACAAAGGTAAACCTCTTCGGCATAGCGTGAAATTAAAGTAACCTGTTCAGGCGTGAGAGCCGTACCAAGACCAGCAATAGCGTTCGTAAAGCCATACTTATGAAGGGCGATAACATCCATATATCCCTCACACAAAATAAGCTTACCATTATTACCATTTTTAGCGAGATTTAAAGCAAATAGCTCGCGTCCCTTTTTATAGACAGGGGTATCACCAGTGTTTATATATTTAGGCTTGGAGTTATCTAAAACTCTGCCTCCAAAGGCTACTACATTACCTCTTAAATCTATAACTGGGAAAATGACTTTATTTCTGAAATTATCGTAGTAATTTTTTCTACCATTCTTTTCAGATAGCTTGATAAGGTCTGCACGAACTAAATCGTCCCTATTAAAACCTTGAGAAACAAGGTAATTGGTAAGAGCGTGCCAATCGTCAGGTGCAGCACCTAAACCAAAGCGGGTAATATCACTCTTAGACAGTCCGCGGTCTATAAAATACTGTAGCTGAGGCTTACAACTCTCACTGAAAAGATTGTTATGAAAAAATTTAGCGGCTGCACGGTTTGCTTCATAAGTTAATTTGCGTTTTTCGTGAACTGTATCGTCAAATTTTTCATCGGGCATTTTTATACCGCTTCTATCGGCTAAAAACTTTACTGCATCTATATAATCGAGATTTTCGATATTTCTTATAAAAGTAATTACATCGCCACCAACATGGCAACCAAAGCAATAATATGAAGATGTTTCAGGGTAAACTGTGAAAGATGGTGTTTTTTCATTGTGAAAAGGACAAAGACCAGTGAGATTACGACCGCGTCGTTTTAACTCAACATAATTTGAAATTACAGACTCAATATCATTCCTGTCGCGAATCTGCTCTAAAAAATCGTCAGATAATCTTACTGCCATTCACCTTCCCCCTTTCATTATATCTCTTCACTCTTTACTTTTCTCTCTTCATTTTGTTATACACTCCATGTCTTAGGCACAAATAAATCTGTAAAGGTTTTAATTGAATACGCATCTGTCATACCAGAAATGAAATCGCAAGCAGCTCTTTCTGAGCCTTCTTTTTTAGCAATATCATAATAAAATTCTGGCATTTTATCTGGATAAAAAGAAAAATATTTATATAATTGTTTAATCATATCCTCTGCTCTGAATTCTTCACTTTTGCAAACAGGATTTGTATAAACATTTTTAAACATAAAACTATGAAGCTCGTTAAAGGCTTCCTGTACCTCATCTGACATTTTAACATCGTCTTCGGTATTTTCAATAACAGACATAACAAAATTGTTAATTCTTTCGGATTTACTGAAACCAACTGTCATACGAATTTCTAAGGGAATATCATCCTCAGTTAAAACATTGGCACGCTTGGCATCGTCAATATCGTGATTTATATAAGCAATTTTGTCAGCTAATTTAATAATTCTACCCTCAAGAGTTTTAGCCTCAGGTCCTTTTGTGTGGCAAAGAATACCATCACGAACCTCCTCAGTAAGATTAAGACCCTTACCATCACGCTCTAAGCAGTCAACAACTCTTACACTCTGTTGAAAGTGTGTAAACCCCTCTGGGTAAACCTCATTTAAAGCTCTCTCGCCAGCGTGACCGAATGGCGTATGTCCTAAATCATGACCTAAAGCAATTGCCTCGGTTAAGTCCTCATTTAAAGAAAGTGAACGTGCAATTGTTCTTGCAATCTGACTAACCTCTAAGGTATGAGTTAAACGAGTTCTTAAATGAACATTGTCTGGTGCTAAAAACACTTGGGTCTTGTCCTTTAAGCGTCTGAATGCAGACGAGTGTAATATTCTGTCACGGTCGCGTTGATATGCAGTTCTTACAGGACACTCCGATTCTAACACGAGTCTACCCTTAGTATCAGCACAAAGCATTGCATACTTTGAAAGTTCCCTTTTTTCTCTTTCTAAAGTCCTTAATCTGATTTCATCTGACAAGAATATCACCACCTAAAACTATAATACGCTATATTTTTATTTTTCCCTTCAAAAATTTATATATTTTCAAAAAAATTATAAGTACACTAAATTTAACCCTCTGCTATAACTGTACCACACTCATTTGGTGTTATTTTCCCATTAGTCAAATCAGCACAATTTTTAAAAAGCTTTTCTTCCATTTCTTTTTTAAGCCTGAATTTCAAAGTAACATTTTCACCAAAATCAGCATTTTCCACCACTCCGCCTAGTTCGCGGATTAAAGAGTCTAATTTATTATAAAAAGTATAATCAGCAGACACAGTATATAATATCCACGGCATAAGTGTTATTACCTTTGAAGCATCAACACCAAGCTTAGCAGAATGTGAATAGGCTCTGACTAAACCGCCGCCACCTAAAAGAATTCCGCCAAAATAACGCGTTACAACAACTACGCAATCAGTAATTTCTTCCTGAGTTAAAACATTTAAGGTTGGCATACCCGCAGTACCCTGAGGTTCACCATCGTCAGAATAGCGTTTTATATTTCCCTCACGAATACAGTAAGCGTAAACATTGTGAGTTGCATCCCAATGCTTTTGTTTTATTGAAGCAATAAACTCCTGTGCTTCCTGTTCTGTTTTAACAGGCATTGAATAGCTTAGAAATTTGGATTTTTTTATTATATATTCAGTTTCTGCATATTCCTTTAATGTTTTATAAACCTCTGCCACGATTACACCACCCTTATAAAAATTTTCTATATATGCTAAAAAGGCGGTGATAACTCACCGCCTGATTCAGCAATAACATTATACAACTTATTTTGAAAGGTTGTATTTCTTATTGAATCTGTCAACACGTCCGCCTGTATCAACAAGTTTTTGTTTACCTGTGAAGAAT
>RHMF01000701.1_pt1 | contig 14649 bp, 18 predicted proteins | sample 5365151 | NCBI WGS metagenome assembly RHMF01 (sample SAMN10266501, study PRJNA497801) | feces metagenome | isolation source: feces | host: Bos taurus | place: China: Prairie of Fairy Mountain | collected 2017-08-14 | reverse complement strand
CCCCCGCGGGCGTCGCACAAAGGAAAACATGAAACTGCTTTGTGGGCGGCTGTATTCCTATGCAATAGGGGAGCGGATCGTGCCGGTGGATTATTCCCGGCCCCTGTATTGCGGGAACGATGAAAAAGGGACGCGGCCACCGTTCACGCTGGAAGAGATCGCCATCATTGACCAGGCGGAAAGGGACGGCGTACCCTATGCGGATTACGTGCTGGCCATGATCTATACCGGATTTAGGCCCACGGAGTTTTTAACGTTGACCGCCGCCAGCTATGACCCCTCTGTAAACGCCCTGAGAGGCGGTATTAAGACGGAGGCGGGGAAGAATAGGTTGATACCAGTCCACCCGCGCATACAGGCCATCGTGGGCCGCTGTATGGCCCGTGGAGGCGTCTTATTCCCCGGACCGGACGGGAAGGCCATGACGGACGAAACATTTCGAATACGCTGCTTTCAGCCCCTTATGGACGCCCTGGGCATAAAGGACCGGGTGCCGTACTCCGCCCGCCATAGCTTTGCCAATTTCCTCAAACGCCCGGAGAAAGAGAAGATAGCCGACCGGGATATTATCGCCCTTATGGGCCATAGCAACAAGGCACAAACGATATACTATCAGACGGCGGACGTTGACGCCCTCCGCGCCATCATAGATGCCTTCCCGGTGTTAAATGACTGTTGAATCGCACTCACTTTTACACGGCTGCCGGCTGTCCTCTTTTCCTTCGGGACCAAAAGGTCGTGGGTTCAAATCCCGTCGCCCCGACCAAGAAAAGCCTTATTTTTCAAGCAAAATAAGGCTTTTTATTTTTCCCCTTTTTTAGATTCACGGGAAACAATTATTATAAATTATTATAAATCAAGTTGCGCTGTTAAATATAGTGTTAAACGCCGATGTTAAACTTACTGTAAAACAATAAAAAACCCTCCCGAAAAGGGAGGGTAAAAGACGGCGGCTGGTGCGCTTGACGCGTCCGTCGTTCCGTTCACTCGGTCTTCACTTTGTGGGTGATGTCATACCCGCCCACGGCTGCCATGGCAACAACTACGGCGTTTACGATGCAGAGAAGCACAGTGGGAGCGTCGATATTCCCGGTAAAGACGGAGGACAAGACCAGCAGGACCACGGCGACAATATAAGACCATATCCGGGTATGGATGGATTTGATGCCAGGAAGATCCTTCGTGAATTCTACAATGACCATAACGGCCAAAGCCGCTCCGGCGTAGGTGCCGATAAAATCCCAAGTGAAAAAAGAATCAGGAATCATATATTATTTTTCTCCTTTCTTGAATAATTCTTTCAGTGCATTTTTTAAGGCGTCCAAATCACCGTTCCCGCCAAGAAGATCGTGGTAAATATGGTGGCCTTTGTTCCAGTTTTTGAATTCTTCATAGGATATACACCCTTTATCTATATAATGCCCGGCAAGGTGTTCCAGACGGTCCTGAAGAAGCCAGCGCATGCCCTGGCTTTCTCCGGTGTCTACACGCTTCTTTTCCGCATGCCATGCCATGATCCCGCTGACAAACGCCGTAGCAGCGCCGCTGCCGATCAAAGCGCATAGGATAATGATCATGTTATCACTCATTATTTACTACCTCCGTCAGGTCTGCGCGATTGGAAATATACGATACCGGATAAGTAGTAGATATCTCATACCATCCTGTATCTTGGGATATAGAGACAAGAGGAAAGGTCTGGCCTTTACGTGCAACAAAAAGAATTTTACCATTTTTATTGTCTTTATCTCGCACGTTTACAGATTTTCCGATAACTTTTATTGATCCGTATTCCGGGACGGGCGGCTCCGGGGCTGGTTCCAGTTCGTCAGCGAACACCTTTGGGATGCCCCAGCAGGACCAGTCCTTGGTTTGGAATTTCGTCTTCACCACCCCGTACTTGCGGCCCTTGGCCTCGACGAGATACTGATCGTCGATCATGTAGCCGATGTGAGACGCCCGCTTTCCGTCCAACCGGAACACCCACCACCCTTTCTTCGGCGGCTCCTTTCTGAGCTTGCACCGGTTCATCATGGTGTTGGCGTTCACGTCGCATTTATAGAGGTGCGTCAGGTTGTAAAGCCAGTAGCACCCCAGGCCCGAGCAGTCGTAGGCGTAGAGGACCGTGGCCCCGGCGTCGAACTTCGCTTTGCAAAATTCGATAACCGCCTGGGCGTAGGTGGTGCCTTCCGGGTACTTGCCCCGGCCCGCCTCCTTTTTCTCGATGACCTCGATGTAGTTCTCCGGCGTCAGCTTCGTGTGCTGCCCGCCCCAGAGATAGGGCTGGCCAATCTGCGCCAACAGATAGGCGATAAATGTATTAAGATCCTTTTTCATATTTTATGCTTCCTGCGAAAAAACCACTTCCAGCTCCACCGGCCCGACGTTCGCGCTGACCTCCACCACGTTCGTCCCCGCATGCGTCACGAGGTGCTGTGCCGTAGTCTGCTCGGTGGTCGGAGCGGCGAGTACGTAAACTACAATCCACGGATTGCCGCTTGCATACGCCGCCGCCGCTTTCGCCTTAAACTCGGTTGCGTTGGTCGCAGTACCGCCGTCAAAATAGATGGCGTTACTCGACCCGCCGCCTTGACATTCGCCCGCGTGAAGTCCTGTATAGGAGCTGTTGTTCTTTACGGCGTAAGGCGTGACGATAAAGTTGTTTCTGCCGTATGCTTTGCCAGAGATTGAGAATTGAAACACTTTATTCCCGTCTGCGTCCGTGTTCGCCGACTCGGTTAAGTTCTCCTCGCCCGTGAAAACATACACGCCGATGCGGACGGTCTTCGGGCCGCCGACAAGCTCCACCTCGTCCTTTGTGTCACCAACGGACAGGAGCATGGGGATGTCGTTGACGGTCTGCGGCTGGACATAAGGCTCGTAGGCCGTGGCAGTAGAAATGTCACCTTCCACAAGCATGAAGTCGGAAAACTGTTCCGCAAGAGTTCGACCAACGGCTTCCACATCTCGGCCAAACAAAACGCAGAGAAGTTTTGCGTTTGCACTCGTGGTATATTTTCTTACCGTCATCGCGTCGTTATAGGCGGGATTGCCGACAGCCCAAGATGCTTCTTGGCCAAGTGTCACTGTGTCGGTTGGAAGTTCAAACGCTCTACACCCACCTGCTCCTGCTGTGTGCCACCAAGAATAAGTGGTGTTAGGCTTGCATGGGAACACCAGAGTTCCGTTTGCGTTTGCATTGGCAACACCGTTACTTCCAACATACCACCCATCGCCTTGATAGTAGGCTGGGTTGCACAGATTGATACCGCTAATCGTCAGCACTTCGGGAGTGCCGATCGACCACGGCTTACCGTCCGTAGTGTCGAGCGTCAGAGTGCCGTTGAAGTCGGCAGGAGTGATGGTATCCTGTGATCTTCGCATAGCCACTCCGTAGATGTATCCTTCTTCGGGCGTAAAGTCGTAGGTCGTGACCCATCCGCTGACATTGGAACTGCCCGTGCCATCGGGTTTTTTCTGCTGAACGAGGATAAGCCAGTTCGTACCCGTGACTGTAACGGAATAACTTCGCCCCACAACAAGGTCTGTCGGAAACGCCTTATAAACACGGTTTGTAGTCAACTCGGACGGAGTTATAAAAGTCCCCTGTCCATCGGGAATACTGCTGATGCAGTTTCCCGCAACGACCCGCCCGTTGTTGCACATGATGTCCACCGGAGCGTCAGGCGTGGGAGTGCCGGACTGCGTGCAGAGGCCGTAACGGGTCAGGGAGTGGATGGCGTGGGCGATGGCGTTCGAGAGCGTCAAGGGCGCGGTGCCGGTGATGGTCTGGATCACGGCACGGGCGGCAGAAAGTATGTGGAGAAGGACAAGTTTTTTTAGTAGTGTCAAATTATGCCACATGGCTTACTCACCAAGCACAAGCATTTTGTGCCAATTTGTATTTTCTTCGTCGAATAGGAACACCGTTTTGTTTTCGATCACGACGATGCCGGACCCTCCAGCCGCGTCGGTCGGCGTACCTTGAATCGTTGCGGTTTCTCCACCGGCGCCCAGTGTTACGTCTGACGTGTTGCACGATCCCTCATAGTGGGTCTTTTTGACCATTACGCCGGATTCATTGCGAAATACGGGAATTTGGACAGAAAAATTGACCATCTGAATCTCCTTTCGTTATTTAGTTTGCGTGTCCGTGCCGTAGCACTTGCTTGTAACCCCGCCAGCACTCGCCCTCGCTGTTCACGATCATCACCGTATGAGTGTCGCAATCCGAATGTACGGCGGCGGCACACTTGCTGAAAAAAGCATCGAGACAAGCCGTTTCGTCCGCGTATCCCAGGGGGGCGGTCGCGGTGCATGTCCCGTCATTGTTGGCTTGATACTCCAAGATAAATAGGGTTTGCATTGTTTACTCCTTATCTCATTGCAAATATTGAATAGCTTGACGATCTCCCGGATGATTGCGATACATAGATAGTATCGCCCTTCATAAGCGGTATAGGTAAAAATGATAAATTCAACGGAACAGCCTCGCCAGATGTCCAATTTATGATACTAACATTGTTTATCTTCACAAGAATGCTTCCTGACGAATTGGCTTGCATAACAAACATAAGGTACACCCAGCACGACTTGGTTGCCGTGTATGTCATAGTCCCGCCTGCCGCTATTGTGCCACTTGTTATAAGGGTTGTTGGCTCAACAACATTTACCGGGTAGTTGTTTGCGTAAAAGTTATGCTCTGCAAGTATGATTTCACTAGACGGAGATGCGGCCACAGCAGAAAGCCCGTCAGGAGCATAGGTGTGTTGCAATGTCGGATCGATGCTGACCGAGAAATATACGGTTACGCTCACATCAAAACTGGCATCGAAATGGAGGTCGATATAACCATAATCATTCGATGGCTTGTAGGTGTATCGAACCTTATCTATAACTTTAGTGGCAGAAGTTGAGCTAAGTTCATACATGAACGAAACCTCGTGTGTCCCTTGGAACAATATGATCTCGTGTTCCTCGGATTCGTTGCTCGTGCCCATGCTGGTTGTTATTTTCAGATCCAAAATCGCGCCGCGCAAGCCTCCCGGCAACACCCTATTTTCGGCTTGACTGCTCGCTATCACCCGATACCACCCGGGGCTTGACAGCACGGCAGAACAGCGGCGCTGCGTCACATCGAGGACACCGCCAACAGTCACGTCAGAAGCGAAGGAAGCAGAAGAGCCAAGGAACAAATCCCGGATCTTCTGCCAGGTCGTTTTAAATAGGTTCGTCCCCTGTTCGGTTACGGTCTCGTCCGTCAGGTTCGGGTTTGCGGACGGTAGCTGATCAATTATCATTTTTGCCCCCTTATACTAAGGCAAGAAGCTGTTGGAGCTTTGCCTCTGTTAAAACGGTCGTTCCCATTCTCAACCCGTCGCCGGGTGTTAAGATGATGTCGCTGTTTCCGTGACCAACAAGTTGAAGTTGTGGTTCTCCGGATTGGTAAGATGGTCCCATTTTTGCCCATAAGTTGCCGCTGGAATCGTATAGTTCCACAGCGTAATGCCCGTAATACGACGGGAATATTTTGCATCTTACTATGTGATTTTCATCTTTGAGAGTTACATACCCTTTACCGATATCGGTTCTAATAGCCACCGGTGGATCTTCTGGATTGTCAATTAAAACAAGACCGTTATGATTAAGTAAAGATTCATCCGTCCCGGATTTTGCCCCCACTTCTCCGGATCTTACCCATGCTTCTGGTGACGAACCACCACCGGAAACTGTTAATCCGAAGTGATTTATAACAGTTTCGACTGTCCATTGAAAGAAAGGATTGTACAGGTGAATCAAAAACGGCTTATCGGAGTCATTTGAAATCTGAAGATATCTTTCTTCAATGCCAACAGAAGCAAGCGGAAATTTCATATAGCTGCCGGACCCGCCGTTTATGTAGACATAATCTGTAGCCGTGAGGGCCTTTGAGGTTACTCCGTTCTTGTCACCCCTGGCGACCTCATTCCTGTCTGCGTCCTGAACGACCCAAATACCATCTTCGTTATTGTCGCCGCCAAGAAGCAGGGTCCCGCCCTTTATCATATTGGCCACAAGATAGCCGGTCAGGATCATAGAGGCATTTATTTTTCCGTCTGCTGTCAATGCGATATCGGAAAACGGGCCGTTATAACCGGTTGAACTGTGCCCCAGGCCATTCTTATTGAACCGCCACACGTTGACAGCTGTTTCTTTATCGGGCGTGTCCATGATGAGCAGCTCTTCCGGTTCCCCGTTTGCATTTCTGCCTATGACCAAATACCCGCCCAGGCCTCCGGTGATCATGTCGGTAGCGTGCTGGATCGCCGCACCCAGCATGGAGATAGACGGCTTGTTTTCGAGCTTGGCCTCTATCGGTTCATTGATGGCCTCTCCCAGCGTGGTTTTAGGCTGTCCCAGCTCCATAGATTCATACTTTTCTTGGAGAACGTCATATACGACTTTGATAACCTTTATGCTTTTGCTGAGACCATAGGCAGGAAATACGACATTAACTGTATCACACAGAGATACGCGCTGTAGAACAGCCGCATTTTCATAGTCTTTCGTCTGCCAAAGCTGTATGAAATCAACAGTAATATTCTCATTTGGAAGCCATGGCGTATTATTGGAAAGATAGTTTTCCGCCGCTTGGCGAAGCTGCTCCACGGTGGGCTGTTCCTCAAATTTATCTGTAAAGTCCACCGGAACAATTAACCGAGGAACATACTGGAAATAGATCACGTTTCCGTTTTCATCGGTGATCTCGTTTCCGTTTTCATCCGTCCAAGGCGCTGTTTTTGCGTCCCCGTTGGATGATATAACGGCCCATTCCGGCAACGTAACAACCGTACCGTCCGATCCGGCCCAGTATGGAGCGATTCCGTTAAATATAGAGCTGCTATCCGTATCGTTCGTGAAATCTACCAGGTTCTTTCCATAACGGATAGAGACGCCGCTATCGCTGCCTCGGGTCGTGTATAGCTTTACGTCAAACTTGTCAAATTCGTATTCACCCTTGCCGTATACGTCCAGTATGGACCCTTCCTGCCCGGCCAACAAAGAACGGGCTGAGGCGGGGACAGAAAGGGAGAAATCGGCAGAAATAGCCTTATCTGTCCAAAACGTAAAAGGATTTGACTGTAGAGAGTTTGTTTTTATGCCATTCAGAGCCGCGGCGCATGAAGCGGCCGTATATGGCTTTACAGGAATATTTCTAAGCCTGTATGAAATGTGGCAAGCGGTAAACGTGACATTTCCATCGATTGGAGCAGAATACTTATATATATCAAACGGCTGCCGGTCTTTTTTGTCGTCATGTATTACGGAGATCACGCCGCCTTGCTCCGTCATGTATTTATAATGCTTTCCCGTGACGGGATAAACAAACTCACATTCGTATATTCCGTTGCGCTCTTCGGTCACTTTACAGGAAACGCACTCCGCTAACCTGCCCAGGCCGTTTGATGTAAAATTCAGCTCTTCGTTTCTATATAAAATAGGGATCATACCGTCCACCAGCGCGGCGTGATCTCAACTTTTGTCACACCGCTTAACGTCACGCCATTGTTTCCCGGCTTAATGACCGGGAAATCGTTTCCGGAAAAGCTCACGAATTGATTTTTTGATACAGTTCCTTTAAAGCAATCCATCATAGCGCAATCTATATCCGTATACCCGTCTGCCTGTGAAATCGTAATGCTCTGTGATCCGATCCCTACGGTTCCAGTGCCATATACCCGGATAAATGGTTTTGCGTTAAATTTTGTTGGATTTGATATCGTTCCGGCAGCGGTGAAAGTCGAAACAGTATCACCGCTTACTAAAAACCTTTGAGGCTTACAGTTGAACGTGATATCAAAACTGCCGACTTTGTTGTTGTTTTCTACGTCTGGTTCAAACGGTCCGCTATAGCAAACCATTCTATACTCATTCGGATGGTACGTGTCTGTAAGTTTATGATACCCGTCCAGGGAGAGCAGGAAAGCTCTTAGCGCTTCTATGTTGCTATTAAAATCAGCATATATAAAAGCCGGATATGTCATAGAAACGTTTTCAAGGCGTGTCCCAAAGCCTATCAGATCGCCATCCCTGCCAGGCACTTCCAGCATATTCAAAGAGCGGGCCGGGGCTTTAAAAGTCCCCTGCCCGCTGATGTACACGCCAAACGCTGTACTTGCTGTGTTGTCGATTGTGAAATAATTACGCATAGGCAAAATTCCTTTGCTTTTGAGCGTTGACGATCTTTCGCGTCACGGCGTCGGCAATAGCGTCCACGCTCTGCCCCGGCGCACCGTATACGTTGACGGTCACGCCGCCAGACGTACCAACCAGCTCCCGGAGCTTATTTAGCCCCATGACGATCTCCGTACCATTGTCGCCAAATCCTTTTAGCCCGGACGATGTTTGCAGTACCGTGGGGCTTGTGAACATAACCGGATTGTCATATGCTTTTTTGTACCATTCCACAGAAATGGAAGGCAAATACCCTTTACCGCCTAAACCCCACGGGGCTTTTCCGCCCTTTATCGAAAAATGTGGAAGTTTTATCTTTGGAAGGCTCCAGTCGAATTTAAAGGCGTTTTTAAGGGTCTGGATCAAGTTGGAAAAGTGCCCGGACAAATCCGCCCATGAAGGAACGCGAAGGGAAGGAAGATGAAAGTCAAAGTTAAAGATACTTTGGATCTTTGATACAAGATTCTGAAACGTTGACGATACGCTGCTTCTTATACCTTCTATTTTTGAGATAGTGGCCGTCCTCATGTTGTCCCAGGTGTTTGTGACCGCATTTTTGACGGACGACGCCGCATTGGAAACGCTGGTCTTTATGTTCGTCCAAATATTCACGATCTTGTCGCGGGTATTTTGTACCGCCGTCGTGATCTTTTGTTTCATGTCTTCGAAAAATCCCTTGACTTTTTCGACCATATTTTTAGTCCAGGCTACGATATCATCCCAATTCTTATATATAATCACGCCCAACGCCACAACGGCGGCGACTATCGCCGCGATGAGCAGCGTTTGAGGGGTGAGCGCGGCAGATACGAGCTGGATTGCCGTAGCAATTTTAGGCGCAAGCGTCAGCGCCGTCCCGATCCCTGAAATGAGTTTGCCGCCCACTTTCAGCATCGGGGAAATGGCCGCGGTAATCGCCAGGATTTTCAAAATCAGCTCCGCCTGTCCGGGCGTGAGCTTTGCGATAAAGTCTGTGACTTTATTGATTATCCCAACCACTTTTTCCAGGACAGGCGCAAGCGTGGTAGCGACGGTCGCGCCTAACTTAGCCAGCGCCGCGCCTCCCTGAGCTTTAAGCTTATTTATGGTATCGTTCACGGTATTCAGGCTGTCCACCGTGTCCTGTTCCATGATAAGCCCAAGATCCTTGGCCTCCTGCCCGTATGCCCGCAAAGCCGCACCGCCGTCGTCTATGATCCCGGCCAGCTCATCGGCGTTTTTACCAAAGATATTCATTGCCTTTTGGTCGCGCTCTGTCTCGTTTGGTATCTTGCTGAGGGCTTCTATCGTATCATAGAACACATCCACCGCGTCCCTGGTGGTGCCGTCCGTGTTTTTGGTGGTTACTCCTAAATCAGCCAAAGCTTTGTTGTTCTCCGTGATTTTTGGCTTCAGCTTTTTTAAGGCTCCTTCTATGTTCTCAAATGAAACATCCACCAAATCGGCGGCGTACTTCATTTGCTGGATTTCTTCTGTCGTAAATCCGGTTTGCTGTGAAAGTGTATTTAGGTCGTCGGCAGTTGTTACAGCTTTATATGCAAGCCCGGTGAGACCCGCCAGAGCGGCGGTCGCGGCGGTCGAAATTGGTTGCAGGGCTTCTCCCGCCTTTGTGACTTTGCCGCCGAATTCCTCCATCTGCTTTCCCGCGGCGGCCACTTTTTGAGCCGCTACGGAGCCGAAATCGTTATACTGCTTTTTGAGCTTGTCCAAATCCTGCTCGGTGGCGATAATCTCCCTTTGCAAGCGGTCCCATTCGTCTGTTCCTTCGGCTACGTTGTCCTGGGCCTTCTTCAGCTCATTCAGGCGGGCCTTGGTGTCAGAAATCGCTTTTTCCAGGTTTTTCTGTTTTTGGGTCAGCAGCTCGGTATTTTTTGGGTCAAGCTTTAAAAGCTTGTCTATATCTTTTAGGGCTTTCTGTGTGTTGTTTAGCTGCCCGTCAATTCCCTTTAAAGACTGTGAAAGTTTTGTGGTATTTCCATCTATCTCAATGGTAATGCCCTGGATTCGGCCACTTGCCATATATGGTCCTCCGTTGGCGCTTAGAATAGGTCAAAGTCTTCTTGCTCGGCGATTTCTGGGTATTCATAATCGTCGTTTGCGGCTTCGACCATAATATCTACTACTGTCCCATATTCAATACTGTCCAGGTCGGTCAAAGAAAGACCGGCCTGGACAGCACGACGGAGGAACAGCCCCAGCGTCATTTTTCTGTCGATTGCTCTTCGTTTTTTTTAACGGTCGCGGTAGAGGCTTTCTGTCCATCATAGACCTGTTGGATGCTCTCCACAGCGTCAAACAGGCCGCCGCGGTCTACCGTGTCCAGCCATTCGAAATAGCTGTCCTCGGTGAGTTTCAGCATCTCCTTTCGTTCATGAAGCTCGGCAAACTTTGCCATGACGTACGCCATCTGATGGTAGAACTTTATGGCCCGCACCGCGTCCATGTTTGTTTGGATCTCTATGGGGTCTTCGTGGAAAATGTTTTTATAGTACAGATCCACGGAGGCCATAGACAGCATGGGGATTTCCCGGTCGCCAATTTTGACAACGCTATACACGATTCATCCTCCTCTTTTTGTTACGCCGACACGGTGGGCAGCGTGACAGCGGAATACCAGTCCGCATAGGCGCTGTCGCCTTCGTAGCACCGGGCCTTGATGACATTTTTACTCAAAGCGGCCACATAGATAGGCGTAGCGGTGACGGTGGTGGTTTCCGTCTGAGCCTCGACGGTCTCTCCGGTCGTAGCAGACGCCACGGCGGGCCGGGTCGCGGTACAGTTATACATGACGTGCCGGGTATGCTTTTTGTCGTTCTTGAACTCAAAAAGCAGCGCAAAATGTACCGCCTCCTGGTCGGTAGCTTCATACCGGATCGCGTTTCCGGTCGCAACCGCTTCATGCCAGATCGCCGCCAGAATGTCGTCGATAAAGCGCACGACTTCCACGTCTCCGCTGTAGCCGCTGAAGTCATCGAAGGTGTAGTAGTCCATATTGTCGGCGCGAAGGGCCCGAAGGTCGCCTTGCGGGCTTAGGTTGGTGCTAATCGCGCCGGGGTTTTCGATAGGCGTTGCGTAGGTGGCGGAGCCGTCCGCCGCGATGGTGGCGACGGCAAACGCAAGCTTCGAAAGGCCGTATTTCAGTTTGTTTGCATCAGGCATCGGTAATACATACCTCCGTTTCGTATGTGATTTGATACATGCGCTCGGATTCTATGTAGTCTTCCAAACGCACAAAAGGAAAACCAGCCCCTTTCAGGGCGGCTTCTATCTGAGCTTCCAGCTCAAAGTCTTTGTTTTGTGTGTACAGTTCTATGGAGAGCGGGCGAATAGGCATATAATTCCCGTTGTCCGCCATTAGATCGGAAGATCTGTCATCGAACAGAAAACAGATAAAAGGCGGTTCCTGCTCAGTGTTTTGCGGGAATTCGTTATATGCGCAAGGTAGCCCCAGGCTTTCAATAAATGAGCTTATTTCTTCGTAGGTCATAGACGGCGCTCTATCTCCTTTGGTAGCTCCTGGGCGACGTATTCATTTGCATCCGCAATATGCGGGTACGCAGGAACGCGGCCAAAGGTTCGGCCTGTCCCGTTTTTCAAAACGTGGCCTTTTTCCAATAAATGAGTAAGCCTGTAATGCTCTTGATTATGGATCACTCTTTTTTGAGAAAGCCGCCCCGTTTTTACTTCTTCTGACTTCCAGGAGGCGGAATATGCACCGGTCGGGTTGCCGTTCGGTGCAAACGTTTGAACAGATTGCAACTTTTCTACAGCTTGCTTTGAAACGCTGTCAATGCTTTCGCCAATGACCTCGTTTACCTGTTCGCCGTACTGGCTCAAAACGTCCATAATAGCTTTGTCAAAGTCTATCGGCTTAATTTTCTTTGACGCCATTTGTGCCGCCCTTTCTCTCTACGTATAGTTCGATCACGTCCATAGACGGCTGAAAAGTGCGGTAGACGGAATATTGGAGATCGTTATATATAACGGTCGGCTCCCCTTCATAATCTCCCGCAAACATAATCAGTTTATATTGAGGATTTAGGCCGTTGCGCCCGCCGCCGAAAAACTCTAAGCGGGTTGCGCTTTCCAGCTTGCAGAAAACCTCTTTTACTGTTTTTTCCGTGGAGATAACGCCATATTTATTTTTGCTTCCGGGCGTTTCCGCGACGAGATAGACTGTTGTATCGATCATGAACGGTTTGCCACACTTTGGAACACTCTATTATTGAGGGCATAGCGGACCATGCGGGGCATTCCCTCCATGGTATCGCGTTTCGACCATAGCCAGGCAGCATACATTACGATCAGTTGCGCATCGTCAGGCCGGGAGGCGTCCAGATTCGGCGCCCCCTCGGCCTTTATCGAAGCAACAGCCGATTCAAGGCACTGCGTGAGCCGTTCGTCGTATGCCTCCGTTTGCTTAATGCCCAGGTTGGTTTTCAGCATTTGAAGCAGCAGTGCCACGTTTTCCATGTGCTACCTCTTAGGACGCGGCGCGGGTCACGGTGACGGTGTACACCTTCACGGCGTCGCCCTGCTTCACGGTGACCTTAATGACGTTTTCGCCAACGGCCAGCGGTGCGGCGGCTCCGTTCACCACGTTCTTAGTGGTGGTGGACGCGGTGACGGTGATACCGATCTCGGCGCCATTTTCGGCGGGAGTAGCCGTCACGGCGGCGCTGGACACATTATTGGCCGCGCTTGCGGTGTAGGTCTCGGTATCAGCGTCAAAGGAGGGCGAGAGGGACAGAGCGCCCACGGTCAGGTCCTGAAGCTTCGCGTCGTTCGCGGTATCGGCAGCAAAGGACATCGTGGTGGTGACAGAGCTGCCCGCGATGTTGATGCCCACGAACGCCTCCGCAATGACGGGAACGCCGTCCGCCCGCATCTTGCCGCGGAATACGGTGTTGTCCTGGATGAACTGGGCCTCTCTGGAAGCTTCGATGGTCATGCCGGACCGAAGGGGAAGGAGGTACAGATCGCCGAAGCCGCCAACGATATCGCCGTCCGGCATGAACTCCAGAACGTCGATGTCGCCGGTGATGATTGGCAGGATGCCGTAGACGTTCGCCACCACGTCGCCGCTGGCCGTGAAGGTGATGGCCTTAGCCTTGAGCAGCGCAAGGGTCTTGCTGTTCATACACCAGAACATTTCGCCCCGGCTATACTTCGTGTAGGCATTTGCCACGGCTTCCTGGAGGGCGGCCCAGAACGCGGCCCCGGTCAGGGATGCTGAAAGGCTCTTGAGGTTGCTGGTATGCAGGTCCTTCCATGCGGGGGCGTTGGCCGGATAGGATGAGGGCTTGCTGGACTGAGCCAGCCGGGTCACGATGCCGGTAGGCATATGATAGGCCGCGCCTTTGCCGTAGATGATCGCTTTGTCCATGGCAAGTCCGATGGATTCGGAAAGCATCTCGACGATCCAGCCGGCCAGGTTGATATCGTTATCTTCCAACAGGGAGTTGCAGACGGCGATATAACCCGCCACCTTATAGCCATCCAGGGAATACTGGCCAAAGGTGAAGGTCAGCTCATTGATCTGAGCGCACATCTCCTGCCAAACGGCCTCCGGCACGATACCGGCCACGGTCTGCCGTGCCTCTCCGTTGACAACGCGAACGCGGACACGGTTAAGCAGCTTACTATACCGGTACATGTTTTCGGCGATGAGGTCAAGGAAGACCACAGGAATGAGCAGCTCGCCGCCGGTAACAGCGCGGGTCTGGCCCTTCATGCCACGGATGCGGGTCAGGAACTCTTTGACATCTTCGCGGGCCAGGATCGCGCTGCGCTCCTCCATGGGGATAGCGTCAAAGGCCCTTTTGGACTTGGGCAGGGAACGGATATTGATATTCAAGGTCTTATCTCTCCTTTCGTTTTTCTTTTCTGCGGGTACGGGTTTCGGAGCGCTTCGCTCCGCGTCGGTAAGCTGGCCTTCCAGATCCTCGATCTCCTTTTCCAGCTCCTCTTTTTTCTTGTCGTGTTCGTCCTTTTCGGTGTCGAACTTGTCCACTTCTTCAGAAACGGCCTCCCGCTGATCATCGGTTTCGGTTTCATCGATAGCGGTTTCCAGTTCGGCTTCCCGCTTTTCGAAATCGGCGTCCTTCGCCCTCAGCTCTTCCAGTTCTTTCTTTTTGCGGTCGATGTCGCGCCGCAACATCAGGGTTTTCAGCATCGGTTTTCTCCTTTCAGCTTTTTTCTCATTTCCATGCGCCAGGCCTCCGCCTTGCGCTTTTTGATGGTTTCCAGCTCCGCCTTGCGGGCCGTGACGCCGGTTTCCTCATACGCGGGGAACGTGCAAACGCTCACCTCATAGAGCTGCACTCGCCGCAAATGCCACACGGTCCGACCGTTCTCTTCGATAGGCATATCGTCCAGAATGTCAAATCCAAAACTGCATTGCGTCACGTCTCGGCGCTTCACACGTTCGTACAG
>RHMF01000700.1_pt1 | contig 14661 bp, 9 predicted proteins | sample 5365151 | NCBI WGS metagenome assembly RHMF01 (sample SAMN10266501, study PRJNA497801) | feces metagenome | isolation source: feces | host: Bos taurus | place: China: Prairie of Fairy Mountain | collected 2017-08-14 | reverse complement strand
CCACGACCGAAGCCAAATTTTCTGCCTGAGAAGTAAATCATATCGAAAAGGTCTGCAACCATTCTTGTAATTTCAGGAATAGTTTTATCTTTCATTGATTCTTCTCTTGTTTTAATAAAGTAAAGGTTATCTTGTAAGAGAGAAGCGTCTAAAACAGTTGTAATGCCGTAAGATTTAGCAAGCTCTGTTGCTTCTTTCATATTTTCATAAGAAATAGGCTGACCACCAATAAGGTTAGTACCAGCTTCAAGTCTTAAGAACGCAATGTTATCGGCACCTTCTCTTTCAATACAAGCTTTAACCTTGTCTAAATCAATGTTACCTTTGAATGGTAAATCACTTTTAACAATCAAGCCTTCATCTTTAACGAGTTCTTCAACTCTACCGCCGAGTCTTGTAACGTGTGCTTTTGATGTTGTAAAGTGATAGTTCATAATTACACAACTGTCTGGTTTAACAAAATGCTGTGCAATAATATGTTCACAAGCACGCCCCTGGTGAGTAGGAAGAAGGTGATTGATACCAAAAATTTCAGTTAATTTCTTTTCCATTCTGTAGAATGTTTCACTACCAGCATAAGCGTCGTCTGCACGAAGCATCGCCGCTTGCTGATTATCACTCATAGCGTTAACGCCTGAGTCAGTGAGCATATCCATAAAAATATCGCCATTGTGAAGCATAAATGTATTAAAACCAGCTTCTTGCATCTTCTTTAAACGTTCTTTAGCGGGTAAAAGATTGAGCTTCTGAACGATTTTAACTTTATGCATTTCAACTGGAACTTCAGGTCTTGAATAAAATTTAATTTCTGACATACTAAAACTTCCTTTCAATATATTGTAATTATCCGTCGAATAGTATATAATACATTCAACAATAAATAAAACAAATAGTTTAGATAAATGTTATCGAAAAAATCGATTGAAAGGATAAATTATGGAGATTCGTAATTTGATGTCATTTATTCAGGTTGCAGAGCTTAACAGTTTCACTAAGGCGGCAGATGTTTTGGGTTACTCACAATCAACTGTTTCATTTCAGATTAAACAGCTAGAAACCGAGCTTAATTGCCTTTTGTTTGAAAGAATTAACCATACAATAACTTTGACAGAAAGGGGAAAAGATCTTCTTTCTTATGCTCACAATGTTTGTAAGCTAACAGATGAGTTTCGTCAAAATATTGATAATTCAACCCAATTAAAAGGCAGTATTCATGTCGTTGCACCAGATTCTGTTTGTGAAGATATGCTCAAAACAAATTATAATGATTTTCATAGTAAATACCAAGGTATTTCATTAAAGTTTACTGCAGCAGATACAGGTGATATGTTCGATATGCTTGATAGAAATGAAGCCGATTTAATGGTTACATTAGATAATCATATCTATAAAAGTGATTACATAATTGCAAAAGAAGAACATATATCAATGCATTTTGTAACAAATAAAAATTCACCATTAGTAAGAAAGAAAAAACTTTCGATAAATGATTTGTTGGACTATCAATTTATTTTAACTGAAAAAGAAATGGGGTATAGAAGAATTTTAGATAAAGCGTTAGCTAAAAAATCAATTGAAATTTTACCTGTACTTGAAGTTGGCAGAACGGATATTATAACAGAACTGCTTGAATATGGTGACAACAGAATATCATTTTTGCCAGATTTTGTAACAAAAGAAAAGGTCGATAGTGGTCAACTTGTATTTCTCAATGTTACAGATGTTGAAACAGATATATGGAAACAACTTATATATCATAAAAATAAATGGCTCTCAAATAGTCTTAATGCTTTGATTGAATATATTAAAGAAGCAGAATTTGGAAATTGAAGGTGAGTTTATGACTTTTGATTTAAACTATGAAATTAAAGATTATAATAAAAATTCTAAAACTGTAATTACCCGAAGAAAACAGGGAGAAATACTTTTTTTAGATTTAAATGTTAAATTACAAAATGAAATACCAGAAAAGATTATTATTTCTTTCAGAATTCCAGCAACAAATTCTCTTGCGATATGGAGTAGCTTCGACAGGGTTCACACATTAAGACCTGATTGGAGTATGAATGAAATTAATTCTCGTTTAGCTTCCGGTATGCCAATTCAACAGCTTTTCGGTTTTGATGGTAATAACAGAATGTGTATTGCTGTTTCCGATGTCGATACACCAATTAAAATAAGAATGGGCTATAACGAAGAAAATGCTGAGGTTATTTGTGAGGTTGAATTTTTCAGTTTACAGACTAATAAAAGATGTGAGTATAACGCGACAATAAGAATTGATTTTAGAAAAATAAAATATTATGATGCTATTTACGATACAGTTGACTGGTGGGAAAATGAATGTGGCTATGAAAGTGCATTTGTGCCAGAATACGCAAAATTACCAATGGATTCATTGTGGTATAGCTTTCACCAGAATTTAGACTATGAAAAAGTTATAGAAGAATGTAAGAATTCGAAAGAGTTAGGTCTTGAGACTGTTATAATTGATGATGGTTGGCAGACAGATGATAACAATCGTGGTTATGCTTTCTGTGGTGACTGGGAAGTTTGCAAAAGCAAAATAAAGGATATGAAAAAGCTTGTAGAAGAAATACATAACATCGGGATGAAAGTAATTCTTTGGTATTCAGTTCCTTTCATGGGTATTCATTCAAATAAATTTTGTGAATTTAAAAATATGCTTTTAGACGAGTCAGGCGACAATAAAACATTCTTTGCACTGGACCCAAGGTATAAAAAGGTGAGGGATTACCTCTCGAATTTTTATGAAGAGGCAATTAAAGAATGGAATTTAGATGGATTTAAGCTTGATTTTATTGATAGTTTTGTCTTAAAAGGTAAATCACTAGAATGTGATAATAATCGTGATTTCGAGTCTCTTGAAGATGCAATTCACGCTCTTATGAGTGAAACAAAAGGAAAATTGACAAAACTCAATAGTGATATACTTATTGAATTTCGTCAATCTTATGTTGGTCCGTCTATAAGAAAATATGGTAATATGCTTCGTGTTGGCGATTGCCCTGGTGATGTTCTCACAAATCGTAGCCAGATTATAAATCTTCGTTACACCTCTGGAAAAACAGCGGTTCATTCAGATATGATAATGTGGAACGAAAATGACACGGTTGAAAATGCTGCCCAGCAATTAATAAATATAATTTATTCTGTTCCTCAAATTTCAATGATTATTAATAAATTGCCAGAAACACATAAAACAATGCTGAAATTTTATCTTGGTTTCTGGAACGAAAATAAAGAAGTGTTATTGAACGGCAAATTGACTGCCGAAAATCCAGAATGTGAATATTCAGTTGTGAGAGCAACACTTGAAAATACAGAAATTGTCACGCCTTACACAAATACACTTGTTGAAATCAGAGAGAATAAAGCAATCGTAATCAATGCAACTACAAAGGATACTTTAGTTCTTAAAGGTGCCAAAGATTATAAGTCAAAAGTTATCAATTGCTTAGGTGAAATTGTTTCTGAATTTATAGTAGAAAACAAGCTTGAAGAAATTAGAATTCCGAGAGCAGGAATAATTTATCTTAGTAAGTAAAAAACAAAGGTCTGTAAATGAATTTCTCGTTTACAGACCTTGAAATTTTACATTAATAACATAGCGTCATCTGGATATTTTTTTAACCAATTTTCAAGCCAGATTTTATTACCAAGAGCATAAGATGGTTCGCTATGTCTTTTTGCTAAAGCAATTTCCTTTAATGCTAAAGCACGCGTTTCGTCATCGTAGTTCATTACCTCAAGAATATGGTGAGCAACCCAAATTCTGATTGTAATACTATCAATGAAAAGCAACTCTTTAAATTTATCCTTTAATTCAGGTTTTTCGTATTCAATTTCTTGTGCGATAAATCGTATTCTTGCAGCCGCCTGATTAAAAACGAGGACTAAATCTTCGTTTTCAAAATCTTCCTCTTCCATTTGTGCAAGAATATTGACAGTTTCAAGATATTCGCGGATTAATTTCATAGCAAATTCTCCTGTAAAATAAAATAGGGAAAACTCTCTTGTATTATGTTATTCTACATTTTTCGCAAATTGAAAGTAAAGTGGTAAAATTTAACATTTTTTTAAAATAAAAAAACCACAGTTTTAAAACTGTGGTGTGTGGCGGAGACGGTGGGATTCGAACCCACGTCCCTCAGGGGGCATCATGATTTCGAGTCATGTCCGTTATGACCACTTCGATACGTCTCCATATATTTAATTACCTTAGTAATTTTAACAAAAGATGTATGTTGTGTCAAGCAGATTAATTTTAAAAATATGAAAATTTTAACCTTTTATCCAAAGATTTTCTATTTTCAATTTTAGAACAATATGCTATAATGATAACATAATTTTAAAAGGAGTTTTATTATGAATATTGCTGTCGCTCAATCAGGTGGACCAACTTGTGCTATTAATGCATCACTTTTAGGTGTTTTTAAAGGTGCTATTCGTTCAGATAAGATAGATATTGTTTTCGGTTCTCTTAATGGTATCGAGGGTATTATTAATGATGATTTAATTATTCTTAATGACTATATTAAAACTTATCTTGATTTTGAAAAGTTGAGACAGACTCCGTCAACAGTTTTAAACTCTTGTCGTTATAAATTACCAGAATATACAGAGGATGCAACAGTTTATGAGAAAATCGTTAAAAATTTAAAAGCTCATGGTATTGGTGCGTTTTTCTACATTGGTGGTAATGACTCAATGGATACCGTTAATAAGCTTTCAAAATATCTTACCGAAATTGGTAGCGATATTAAAGTTATTGGTATTCCAAAAACTATTGATAATGATTTAATGATTACAGACCATACACCAGGCTTTGGTTCTGCGGCAAAATATGTTGCAACAACTGTTCAAGAGATTGTGCGTGACTGCTCTGTTTACAGTATAAATTCAATTACAATTATCGAAATTATGGGTCGTGACACTGGTTGGCTTACTGCGGCTTCTGCAGTACTTCGTGCTAATGGTGAAATTGCACCGCATCTTATTTATTTGCCTGAAACACATTTTTCTGTTCAGAACTTCATTAAAGATTTAAAGCGTGTTCAACAAAGCCGTAGGGCAGTAGTTGTTGCTGTTTCAGAGGGTGTTACACTCGATGAAGAAGATATAAATTCGGAGTTTTACAACGAAACAAGTGATGAATTCGGTCACAGATATTTGTCTGGTGTTGGTAAAACACTTGAAAACATTGTTCGTAAAGAAATCGGTTGTAAGGTTCGTTCTATTGAACTCAATGTTATGCAACGTTGCTCTTCGCACTTAAGCTCCAAAACTGATATTGAAGAAGCAGAGCAAATTGGTGTTATGGCGGTTGAAAGGGCATTAAAAGGTGAGTCTGGTAAGGTTATGTATTTTAAACGTGTTTCAAATTCACCATACACAGTTGTAATTGATTCAATTGATGCTAATGAAATTGCAAACAAGGTTAAATATTTTCCACTTGGCTGGATAAATTCAAGTGGCAACAACGTAACTGATGAAGCGGTTGATTATATTTTACCGCTTATTCAGGGTGAGCAGGATATCCATTACCTTAATGGTATGCCTATTCATTTTAAATTAGGTAATTAAAACTTAGAAAACCGTAGGAGATTGACCTACGGTTTTTCTTCTTATCAAATATATTAAAAAATAGTTACAATAGTGTTATTTATTTGACTTTTTACTAAAAAAATGATATTATAAATAAGTTATAATACGCAAATTATGTTTATATTGCATTAAGGTTTGTTTTGTTACATTTTTCTCGGTTGAGGTGATTATTTTTGAAATCAAATGCTGTTATTTACTTTACAGAAGATATTGATGCTAATTCAAATTTAATAAATATGTTTGAGGAAATTGCACAAGTTTCAGTTTGTGGATATAATTCACAGATATGGGATGATGTTGACTTTTACGCAAAAAATATTGTTGCATTTGTTTTTGATGGATTACGAGAAAACAATAAGTTCCCTTGGATTGTAACAAAGCTTTCTGAGGATAATGTTTTTGATGAAGTACCTGTAATTTTCACATCTGACGAGTCAATGTATGCTTTTGAACATATGGGCTACAGAGCTTGTGCTATGGATTTAATAACAGAGCCAATCCGTCAGGATGTGTTTATAAGACGCTTTGAAAATCTTGTTGAAATTTATCAGCTTAAAAAGCAGATGAATAAAATGTCAAGTATCCAGACTAAACGTATTTTAGACCAAGCAAATATGCTCAAAGAGCAGTCAAATAAAATGAATACAATGAACTTTGAGCTTGTTGAGTTACTTGTTGCGGCTATTGAAAGTCGTGATATGGAATCTGGTCAGCACATTAAAAGAATTAAATATTTTACCAAAGCTCTTACAGATGTTGTAGTTAAAGAATGCCCTGAGTACAATATTTCTGCAATTCAGGCTGAATACATATTCTTAGCATCATCTGTTCACGACATTGGTAAAATTGCAATTCCTGATGCTATTATGTTAAAGCCTGGCCGTCTTACTAAAGAAGAGTTCGAAATAATGAAAACTCATACAACTCATGGTGCAAAGCTTCTTGATATGATGGAAGAAATTACTGACTCTCAATATTCAAGATATTGTCGTGATATTTGTCTTTATCACCACGAAAGATGGGATGGTAAGGGCTACCCTAAAGGCTTAAAAGGGGATGAAATCCCGATTTCTGCACAGATTGTATCTATTGCAGACTGTTACGATGCTCTTACAAGTGATCGTCCTTATAAGAATGCACTTTCACACGATGAAGCTGTTGAACTTATAACAAATGGTGCTTGTGGTACTTTTTCTGAGCAATTACTTAATTGCTTTAGAATCGCTTTACCAGAATTCCAAAGAATTGAGCGTAACTTTAAAGCTACAAGTGCTGAGAATGACGAGTCAACTGATTCAATTGCAAGTAAATATACAACTGAATTTCAACTTTATGCTGAACATCATAATGATTCTGAAGCTGAACGCGAGCTTAAAATTTCAATTTGTGAAGATAAATTGCTTTCTGCTTACAATGTTATTTTTGAAGCAGATATTAACGAGAACGACTTCCAGGTAATCCGTGGCTCATGGTCTCCACTTTTCCCGTTCTTGCCGAAAAATATTTACGAAGCGTTTGCTCAATGTCATAAAATATGCCATCCTGCTGATTCAGCAAGGTTTTTGCAAAATGTTTCAATGTCTGCTTTTAAAGAGCTTGTTAAAGCGGGTGTTATGAAAACACGTGTTGAATTCAGAGCGGTCAAGAAAGAGACAGAATATGTAATTCTAGGTATTATCGCTTTTGAAGCAGATGAAAATGGTGAAATTACTAAAGTCTTTGGTGCTTTTGATGCATATTTTGAAGATGAAATTGAAAAAGAAATTCAAAGAAGCTTCACTGTTTCTGATGGACTCACTGGTGTACCTCTTCAAAAGAAATTTTCAAAAGATGTTGATAATTTCCTTAAACTTATGCCGAATTCTCAAAATGCCCTCATATTTATTGATATAGACGAAATGGGCTTTATTAATAATATGTTTGGCTATGAGTATGGTAATGCATTTATTAAAGAAATTGCTGGTAAACTTCGTGAGTTTCAGGATAATAACGATATTTATATCGGTAAAGCTTCTGCAGATAAATTCCTAGTTTTTGTTAAGAATATAACTAAGTTAAGAGATCTTATAATACTTATTGATAATCTTCATAAAACTTTGAAGAAAACTTATCATACACCAACAGAGATGGGAATTTTTACAGTTACTTTAGGTATTGCAAAGTACCCACAGGATGGTAAAAGCTTTAAAGAACTCTTTAATAATGCTGAGTTTGCTTGTAAAGCTGCAAAACTTAATAAGAGAAGCACGTACGCATTCTTTAATCCATCAATGAAGGATTTTTCTCAGCTTTCTTCTGAAATTAAAGAAATTTCTAACTCTTTTAAATCAGATGGTTCACCAAAATTCTTCCCAGTTGTCAGCAAAAAGACAGGTGACTTGGTTTGTTATGATTACAACCCATTTGCTGGTTCATTAAGTAAAATTGCATTTTCATCTGATTTATATCACGCCATAAACAAATCGGAAGCAAATGTAAAGAATTTCAGCCTTTTGGCAATTAAAGATCTTTTGCTTACGCTTATTGAAAAGCGTGACTCTGGTGAAAAAATTCCACCAATTTCAATTTACACTCTATTGGTCCCTGATGATGTTTTAGGTCTTGTGCAGAATCTTAATGATTTTGTAATTCAGAATGATTGTAAAGGAATAGATTTAACAATAAATGTTCCACAGGATTTCCTTGAGAAAATTGATGTTAGACATCTCACATCATTCTCATCGTTCTTAAAAAGTATTGGTTTTTCACTTGGTGTTTATTTAGTAGGAGAGCGTTATATTCATAACATTTGCTATACCCGCGGAGTTTTCAGCAGAATTGTTATGGCACCAACCTTCCTTGACACTGCATTGATGTCAAAGCAGTCTTCAAGTTATTCTGCGTTAACTCTTAACAATTTAAAGGCTGTTTCTGATTATATTTCTATTCCGTTGACAGTTACTGATGCTGATTCAGACAATTTGTTCAATTGTGGTTCGGTTGATTTTACACACACCTTAGAACCTATCAATGATTTCAGTGGTATGTTTGACGATTTCAAAAATCGTGAAATTAACCAAAAAATACTAAATGATGAAAAATCGTTTATAAACAGTATAAATCCAGCTATGTTCTTACATGATTTTGTTAATTCTTCAATTGTTATTGTGTCTTATGATGCAAATAACGATAGGATAGAAATTTCAGAAAATGCTAGCGATGTTTTTGGATTTGATGTAAAAACAAGCTTTGGAGACTCTTCTATAGACTTTGTCAGCAAATTTATTTTTGAAGAGGATTTTGAGAAGTTTATGATAGCTATTTCTTCTGCAAAAGAGACTATGAAGCCAGTTATTTGCACTGTAAAATGTATTGCCAATAAAGATTTAAGTGATTTTAGAGAATACACGATTTCTATTCAATGTATACTTAATCATTTAGGTCAACCATCACGTTTCCAATGCATTCTTATACCCATTATGTAAATTCATTTCTTATAGTTTCAATAATCCTTTTTTCAATTCTCGAAACATAAGAGCGTGAAATATTAAGAGTTTTTGCAACTTCCTTTTGTGTTTTTGGAGGATTTCCATCCAAGCCATATCGCATTATTATGATAAGTCTGTCACGACGATTTTTGATATTGTTTATTATCTCAATAGTTCTTTTTAATTTTTCTTTTGAGTCTATGTCATCAATAATAGTGTCATCTATTGCAATAATGTCCATAAGTGTCAAAGGGTTTCCCTCATTGTCAATATCAATTGGTTCACTGAATGAGACTTCTTGATTTATCTTTTTCATGTTTCTGAAATACATCAAAATTTCATTCTCAATACATCTTGAAACATAGGTTGCAAGTTTAGTACCTTTTTCTGGCTTAAAGCTATTTATACCTTTTATAAGACCTATTGTACCTATCGATATTAAATCATCCTGGTCACTATAGGTTGCATAGTATTTCTTAATAATATGAGCTACAAGCCTTAAATTGTGTTTTATTAGTTTTTCTTTTGCGACATTGTCGCCGTTTACCATCTTTTCAATAGCTTCCGATTCTTTCTTTTTTGAAAGTGGTGGTGGGAAAGACTCCATATTTGTTACATGGAGAATAAATACAAGCAAATTACTGAATAATGCAAAAATATCCATATTAACACCCCTCGTGTTAAGTTATATTCAGCTTATTCCGTTTGTTTGCAAGTCCATAAAAAAAGAGTGATTATATGTCAAAAATTGAGCAGTTTAAATTGACGATACGCTTTTCGTCTAACTTTATACTTTGTGCAATTTTGTCAAGTATTTATTACTTGGTCTGGAACAATGTTTATAATCCTGAGTTTGAAAACTCTTTCAGAAATCAGGGTAAAATGTTCTTAGTTGCCGTTTATTTTTTAGTATTACTGGTCACAAGTATAGCGTTAGGTGCCTCTAAGGTTGATAAATTCAGAAAAAGTGAGATTATGTTCTACCAGATTTTAGCGGTAATTTTCGCTAACTGTATTGCTTATGCTCAAATTTGCTTATTAGAGGCAGTTTTAGCTAATGTTTTTGGTATGCTTTATATTCTCCTAATTCAGGCAACTGTCATTGTTGCTTGGACTCTTGTCGCTACTGAAATAGTAAGAAGATTGAGCCCACCAGAAGAGATGCTCATAATTTATGGCAGTCATCTTGCAACAGAGATTGTTTATAAAATGAGCGAGATGGAGGAGCGTTACAAAATCAATGAATCTATTAATGTTGATGCGGGTTTTGATGAGATTGTAGAGAAAATCAATAAATACAAAAGTGTTATTATCTGTGATGTGCCAGCAAGAATGAGAAACGATGTCTTAAAATACTGTTATCAGGAAAACAAAAGTATATATGTAGTTCCTAAAATATCTGATATTATTGTTAGAAGTTCATCTGAAATTACTTATTTTGATTCACCTATAATTCACGCCCATTCACAAGGATTAACAATTGAACAAAGGGCAGTTAAGCGCTTTATGGATATTGTTTTGTCGCTTTTGGCATTAATTGTTTTTTTACCATTTTTTATTATAATTTCACTCGCTATAAAGCTTTATGATGGTGGTCCTGTTTTTTATAAACAGAAGAGAGCAACAAAGGATATGCGTGTATTTGATATCTTAAAATTCCGCAGTATGATTGTTGATGCTGAAAAAGATGGACCACAGCCTGCAATAGACAATGACTCCAGAATTACCCCAGTTGGTAAGGTTATCAGAGCATTAAGAGTTGATGAGCTTCCACAGATTTTAAATATTTTAAAGGGTGATATGTCTGTCGTTGGTCCACGACCAGAACGAGTTGAACATGTCGAAAAATATTCAAAGCAAATACCAGAGTTTACATGCAGATATAAAGTTAGGGGAGGTCTTACCGGCTACGCACAGGTTTTCGGTAAATATAACACTTCTGCATATAACAAGCTTAAGATGGATTTAATGTATATCCAGAATTATTCTTTAGGTCTTGATATAAAGCTCATTATTATGACAGTCAAGATTCTATTTAAGAAAGAAAGTACCGAAGGATTTAAAGAGAAAAAAAGGAAGAGTTTTGATAAATAATGTTATATTATATGATTATGGCTGGTGGTATTGGTTCAAGAATGAACTCACCAGAATTACCAAAGCAGTACCTTAAGGTTCATGATGAACCTATTATTGTTAAAACAATACGCAATTTTGAAGAGTTTGGTGCATTTACAGCTGGTGTTGTATGTTGTCCAATTGATTGGATAGAATATACTAAAGCTATGCTTTTAGAGTACGGTATTTCTTCAGACTCAATTACTGTTATTTCTGGTGGTAAAAATCGTAACTGTTCGGTAAAAAATGGTTGTAGATTTTTAAGTGAAAATTATAAAATGTCTTATGAAGATGTTATTTTAACTCACGATGCAGTAAGACCATTTATTAATTCAAGAATTATAAAAGAAAATATCTCAGCAGTTAACGAATTTGGAGCGGCAAACACCGTTATGCCAGTCTATGACTCAATAATCCGTTCAAATAATGGTGAATTTTTAAGCGAATGTGTTAAACGTGATGATATCTATCGTGTTCAGACGCCTCAATCTTTTAAATTTAAAGAGTTGGAGTCGGTTATTAATTCTCTTAACGATGAAGAGTTAGCGACTTATACAGATGTTGCTTCAATTTTTCGTGATAAAGGCTATAATGTAAAATTAGTTAAAGGCTCAGATAATAACATCAAAATCACAACGCCTTTTGATTTAGCTGTAGCTCACGCAATTATTGCAAATAGTAATTAGTTTGTGAAAGTAATGCTTATCTAGTTTTAACTTTATTTAATATATTATTCAATTTGGTTTCTTATTTCAGGAGGCGATTCCTTTATGGCAAATAGCAAAAGAAATGGTGCAAGCAGAAAACCAAGCACAAATTTAAACGCTTTAAAAAAGCGTGGTTCAAATAAAAAGAAGAAAGAACGCAAACAATTAAGTCCTGTGACTAGAAAAGTTCTTACTGTTCTTGGTATTCTTTGTACAATTGGTGTTGTTTGTTTAACTGTTGCGTGTGTGTATGTTCTCAATTATGCTCACGATTATGTCTATGGCGATAAAGTTATAGATTTAGAGGATTACAAGGCAAATCAGCAACAAACAAGTATTATTTATGCTTATGACGAAAATAATGAGCCTGTTGAGCTTCTTAAACTTCATGGTGCACAGAATCGTGTATGGATAAAATATGAAGATATACCAGAAGATATGGTAAATGCTTTTCGTGACCTTGAAGATAAGCGTTTTGAAGAGCATAGTGGTGTTGACTGGGTAAGAACCATTTTTGGCGTTATCAAAAACAAATTCAAACACGGTGGTTCGACTATAACTCAACAGTTAATCAAGAATCTTACTGGCGAGAATAACCGCGATATTTCTCGTAAGTTTTATGAGATTTTAAATGCGCTTAATCTAGAACGCTTCTATTCAAAAGATACAATTATGGAAGCTTATCTTAACACCATTTACTTAGGCAATGGTTGTTATGGTATTAAAACTGCGGCAGAAGAATATTTTGGTAAAGATGTTGAAGATTTAAATGTTGCTGAATGTGCGAGTATCGCAGTTATTACTAAAGCGCCTGCAACCTATGACCCTTTTACAAATTTAGAAAATCATCTTGAAAGACAACAAGACTGTCTTTATTTGATGTATCAAAATGGTACTTTAACAGAAAAGGAATATAAAAAAGCTGAAAAGTACGAATTGATTTTTACAAACAGTGAAAAATACAAGGGTAGTCAGGTTACTAAAGATGAAAGCGATGAAAAAGAGCTTACAGAAGAAGAAATTGATAAAATTAACGATAAATTGTCTGATTCAGATAAATCATCTTATTATGTAGACTATGTAATTGATAAAGTTATCTATGATTTACAAGAGGAATATGATTTAACATACAATGAGGCTTGGAGAAAGGTATTCTTTGGTGGTTTAAGAATATATACTGCGGTTGATTTGAAAGCACAAGAGGCTGCAGAAGATGTTTACGAAAATAGAAAAACTTTCCCTCAAGAAACAAATACCAAAGAAAACCCAGCTGTCCAGTCTGCGATCACTATTATGGATTATAGCGGCAGAGTTGTTGCTATGGTTGGTGGTGCTGGTCCAAAGGAAACTTTCCGTGGACTTAATCGTGCGTGGGATTCACCGCGTCAGCCTGGTTCTTCAATTAAACCACTTTCAGTTTATGCTCCTGTTATAGAAAACAATGTTGCCACATGGTCAACAATGGTACAGAACTATGGTATCAGAATGGGGTCTTCAAGATGGCCTGTTAACTATGGTGGCTCTTATGGTAGTGCTAAATCCTTTGTTACTGTTCAGTATGCTTTACAGGTTTCTTACAATACAGTTCCTGCACAATTAGTAAAACGCATTGGTATAGACCCTTGTTTTGATTTCCTTATTGATGACTTGAAATTTACTACACTCGTTACCGATGAAAAAGACCCTAACTACGATGGTAACTTCTCTTCACTTTGTGTTGGTGGTGTTAGTGAGGGTGTTACAACTCTTGAAATGACTGCTGCTTATGCTATTTTCGGTAATAACGGCTATTACTTTGAACCTTATTGTTATTATAAGGTAACTAACAATGATGGTAGCGAAACTTTGCTTACCGCTGGTGATGCAAAGGGTGAACAAGTTATAAGCGAAAGTACTGCAGGTGTTATGAAACAATTATTAAAAACCGTTTCATCCTCAGGTACTGGTGCGGGTTACGGTGTTAGTGGATTTGAAAATTTTGCAAAAACTGGTACAACTTCTGATGATAAAGACCGTTGGTTCTGCGGTGGTACACCTTACTATGTTGCTTCTGTTTGGTATGGTTATGATAAGCCAAAAAGAATTACTAATACTTCTGGTAACCCTGCTGGTAAAATTTACAGAGAGGTTATGAATGCAATCCATGAAGATTTGGATTCAAAGTCATTCCCATCATCAAGTGGTGTTGTTGCAAGAAAATATTGTAAATTAACAGGTGATTTAGCTTCCGCTACTTGTGGTAAGACTGCAACTGGCTACTACAGAACCTCAAAATTACCGCCAGCTTGTAAAAACTGTGCAATGATTCACGCTATAGGTTCAGAAATTCCAGATGAAGCAACATCTGCACAATATACTACAACAACAGAACCTACAACAGAGAAAGTAACAAAGCCACCAAAAACAACTGTGGCACCACCAAAAACCACAGCAACTACTACTCCAGTTAATACAACCTTGCCACCAGATACTACTGATGTCATAGTTCCTGAAGAGCCAACAACTCTTCCTATTGTTGAAAGTACAACTGTTCCAGTTGTAGCTCCTCAATAAAATTTATTATGTAATAAAGCCGAAAAGGGAAGTAACTTTTCGGCTTTTGGGGTTAATTTATGGTTATTTTATCAGTTGATTATGGCGATAAACGAACAGGAATTGCTGTTTGTGATAAATTTGAAATGTTAGCTTCACCTGTATGTGTTATTACAGAGTGGAATATTGATTCATTAGCAAATAAAATAATT
>RHMF01002395.1_pt1 | contig 14662 bp, 14 predicted proteins | sample 5365151 | NCBI WGS metagenome assembly RHMF01 (sample SAMN10266501, study PRJNA497801) | feces metagenome | isolation source: feces | host: Bos taurus | place: China: Prairie of Fairy Mountain | collected 2017-08-14 | reverse complement strand
AATCTGAATCGCATGCTTCAACAGGCGATCAATCCCCCTGAGAAGGGAAAGGGAGAGCGGCGCTTTGGCGAAGTGATTTTTCGAACCGGTGATCGCGTGATGCAGGTCAAGAATAATTACGATGTAATGTGGCGTGACAGAAACAGTCTTTCGGCAGGAATGGGAATGTTCAACGGCGACATCGGGCGGATTGATGACGTGGATGAAGCCGGTGGTATCGTGACGGTGGATTTTGACGGGAAACTGGTCGATTATACGCCGGACATGCTGATTGAGCTGGAACTTGCCTATGCGGTTACTGTTCACAAAGCACAGGGAAGTGAGTACCGTGCAGTCATTCTGGCTGCAATGGATGGTGCGCCGCAGCTTTTGACACGGGGTGTGTTGTACACGGCTGTAACGCGGGCCCGTGAACTGTTTATCCTTGTGGGTGATGAAAATGTTGTGTTGTCCATGGCGGCCAACAACAGGCAGCAACGGCGTTATTCGGGACTTCGAGCACGCCTTGTTGCAATAAGCCAGGCATTGTAACATCCAGACTCCGGCAATTCAACGTGCAAATTTGTGGTGCCATAACGGAGGTGAGATCAATAACCTGCTCAAAGATATGGAATGGTATGCTTGATCTCCTGTTTCCGCCTCGGTGTGCCTTTTGCAGGAAACTTATCCAATCCGGTGAATCGGGGATCTGCAATGACTGTCAGATAAAGCTGCCTTGGATTGTAGGACAGGAGGCAGAGCAGAAATTTGAATTTGTTTCCCTTTGCGTTTCGCCGCTTTGGTATCGTGACAATGTGCGGGAATCTGTTCATCGGTATAAATTTGACGGTTGCAGCGGATATGCAAAAACATACGGTAAATTGGTTGCTCAATGTGTTTCCGACCATCTTTTGGACCGATTTGATGTGATTTCCTGGGTTCCGCTTTCTGCCAAGAGATTGCGAAAGCGTGGATATGACCAGGCGAAGCTGTTGGCTGTGGAGGTGGCGCGTAATTTGGATTGCGTTGCTGTTGAAACGCTGCGTAAGGTTCGCAATACGGATGCGCAGTCAAGCATCAATGATGATTCGGCGCGCCGTGCAAATATACTGGGTGCATATGAAGTTCCGGACCCTGAATTTGTGGCAGGCAAACGAATTCTTCTGATTGATGATGTGGTTACAACCGGGGCGACCCTATCGGAATGCGCACGAGTTCTGCGTACATTTGGGGCGAAAGAGGTCGTCTGTGCGTCGCTTGCCAGAGCACGGGGACAAAAAACATGAAATTAGCATTGAAAAGATCGTGGACCTTCGATATAATATAATTTACGTAACGTTTGTCCTGCCATATCATTGGCAAAACTTATAGTAAAATGCAATTTGAGGTGTAAGAATGTCTATGTTCAGTAAGGATATTGGTATCGACCTTGGTACCGCCTCCATTCTGGTTTATGTTAAGGGTAAGGGTGTTGTTCTGCGTGAGCCCTCTGTTGTTGCAATTGATAAAAACAGCGGTAAACTTCTGAAAGTTGGTACCGAGGCACAGCAGATGCTCGGCCGTACGCCCGGTAATATTGTTGCGATTCGTCCTTTGCGTGAGGGTGTCATTTCGGATTACGACATGACCGAGCGCATGCTTCGCGAATTTATCCGTAAGGTTACTTCCTTCCGTTTGTTTAAGCCCCGTGTTGTCATCTGTGTTCCTTCCGGCATTACCGAGGTGGAGGAACGTGCCGTTATCGATGCAGGTATTCAGGCCGGTGCTCGCCGCGTGTATCTGATTGAGGAACCTTTGGCTGCTGCAATTGGTGCCGGTGTCGATATTACCAAACCCGATGGTCATATGCTGGTTGATATTGGCGGAGGTACCGCGGATATTGCTGTCATTTCGCTGTCCGGTATCGTGGAATCTGATTCCATCAAGATTGCAGGTGACCAGTTTGACGAGGCCGTTATTAAGTACATTCGCCGCAAGCACAATGTGCTGATTGGTGAACGTACTGCGGAAGAGCTCAAAATGACCATTGGCTGTGTGTTCCCTCGTCCCGAAGAGCAGACCATGGAGATTAAGGGCCGCTGTTTGATGACCGGTCTGCCTCGTGTGTTTACGGTTACTTCCACCGAGATGATTGAGGCATTTGAAGAACCCACCAGCCGTATTCTGGAAGCGATCCACTCTGTTTTGGAGCGCACTCCTCCTGAACTGGTTGCAGATATCTCCACCAACGGCATTATCATGACTGGCGGCGGCAGCCTGATCTGGGGCTTTGATAAGCTGATTGAGTCCCACACCGGTATTGAAACTCATGTGGCGGATGACGCCATCTCCTGTGTTGCTTACGGCACCGGAAAGAGCTTGGAGTGGGTCAACGACATGCAGGACGGTACCATGAACCTGTCCCGTCGTAAGCAGATGAACCATTAATTAGAATTATTACGAAGCCTGACGTTGTTTTGCGTCAGGCTTCGTTCGTTTGTATGGAAAGTGATTAAAATATGATTGATTTTGTGCGTTTCTATAAACAATTCCTGCGAATTAGACAATTAATTGGCAAAATTGCTTGCAAAAATTAAGATAGGATACTATAATATTTTATGTAGAACCCGATTTCCTTCAGTTTATTTACTTTTGAGGAGGTGGGAATCATGTTTCAAGCAGGAGATAAAATAGCACATCCGATGCATGGTGCTGGTGTAATTGACAGCATTGAAGAAAAAAAGGTCAATGGTGTTGTGCGTAGTTATTATGTTCTGAAGCTGCCGGTTGGCGGTATGATGGTTATGATTCCCACGGAAAACTGTGAAGAAATCGGAGTTCGTCCGATTATTGACAAAGTAGAAGGCGATAAGGTAATTGCTGCATTTGGCGAAATCGCAGTTGAAATGGATAACAACTGGAATCGACGTTATCGCGAGAATATGGAACGGCTGAAAAGTGGAAATCTTTTGGAAGTGGCAAGAGTTGTTAAGGGACTGATGCTTCGTGACGTGAACCGCGGTTTGTCCAACGGTGAGCGTAAGATGCTCCATTCAGCCAAACAGATTCTGATTTCTGAATTGGTTCTTTCTCAATGTTGCAGCTATGAAGAGATTGAGATGCGCATAAACCTCGCCCTGGCATAATACAGTAACACAAGGCATCGACGGGCGGCCGAAAGGCCGCCTTGTTTTATGGAGGCGGAGAAGTTGTTTGGGTTGTTCAAGCGAAAGAAAAAAGAGGCAGAACCGTATTGTGCGGCGGTTGTTGTGGCAGCGGGTTCGTCCACCCGCATGGGCAGGGATAAGCTCATGCTCGAATTGGCCGGAACCCCCGTTGTGATTCATACATTGCGTGCATTGGACCTTTGTCCGCAGATTCACGAAATCATTGTGGTGACGCGGGAAGATCTTATGGTGCCAATCAGTAAACTGTGTGCGGAGTTTGCTCTGGCGAAGGTTCGCAAAATCGTTGTTGGGGGATCGACTCGGGCTCAGTCGGTTAATAACGGAGTGCAGGAAGTTTCAAAACAGACCCGCTTGATTGCGATTCATGACGGAGCACGTCCTTTGGTTTCTCAGAATGTTCTACAGGAAGTTATTGCTGCTGCAGCCAAGTGTAATGCTGCTGCGCCTGCTGTTCCGGTGAAGGATACGATCAAGTGTGCAGAAAATGGGATCGTGACGGATACACCGGAACGAGCGAAGTTGTATGCAGTACAGACACCCCAGGTGTTTGAAGCTGACGTAATTCGCGCTGCATTGTACAAGGCGGTTGATGAAAATCTGCCCATCACTGATGATTGCTCGGCGGTTGAATTGCTGGGAATGAAGGTTACATTGACGCAGGGTGCGGATGAAAACATAAAGATTACGACCCCGGCCGATTTGGTTTTGGCTGAGGCGCTTCTTGCGTGGCGAAATGAGGGATTGCAATGAGAATCGGACAGGGATATGATGTGCATCGCCTTGTGGAAGGCCGCAAGTTGATTCTGGGTGGAGTAGAGATCCCGTATGAGCTTGGCTTGCTGGGCCATTCGGATGCCGATGTTCTGACACATGCCATTATGGATGCGCTGCTCGGTGCTGCGGGAATGGGAGATATCGGACGGCATTTTCCGGATACCGATCCCCAATATTCCGGTGCCGATAGCTTAAAGCTGCTGGCTGCCGTTGTGGAAAAACTCTCCGCAGCGGGCTGGTCGATTGGCAATGTGGATACCACCATTGTTGCGCAGAAACCGAAACTTGCATCGTATTTGCCCCAGATGCAACAGAATCTGTCGTCTGTTATGGGTGTTTGTCCGGATCAGGTCAATGTGAAGGCGACGACCGAGGAAAAGCTTGGTTTTACCGGGTCCGGCGAAGGTATGGCAGCACAGGCAATTGCCTTGCTGATTGAGATCAACTGACAAAATGCTCCTCTTGTGCATAGAATGTGCACAAGGGGAGCGTTTTTCATCCTTGTAAGTGCCTTGAGCGCACGGAGGTGGGTATGGTTTATTATCTGATTATCTGTCGGTCGCTGACCTATGCACAGAAAACAGCGGCCGTATTGGAACGGGCCGGAATTACTGCCCATATAATGCGCGCACCGAAACTTGTTTCGGAATCCGGCTGCAGTCATGCAGTGAAAGTGTCAGAGCGAAATCTGATGGATGCGCTGCAGATTCTGAAACGTGTCGGATTGTCGCCTGAGCGTGTTTATATTATGTCGGCAGATGGGAGCTACAAAGAGGTGAGCCAATGATCTATCTGGACAGCGCGGCAACTACGCTGCAGAAACCATCTTCGGTTGCTGCAGCTGTTTGCCGGGCAATGAGTCAGATGTCCAGCCCAGGCAGAGGGAGCCATCGTTCGGCTATGCTTGCTGCAGAAACGGTATTTCAATGTCGGGAAACGGCAGCTCGTTTGTTCGGTGCGGCGAAGCTTGACTATGTGGTATTCACTTCCAACGCGACACATGGATTGAATATAGCAATTAAATCGACCGTGAAACCGGGTAGTTCAGTCATGATTACCGGATATGAACACAATGCCGTGACAAGACCGTTGCAGGCAATCCCGAATGTGTCAATTCATGTTGCGAATAGTCCGTTGTATCGTCCCGATCTGCTCTTGGAACAAGCGCATAAAATCTTGAAAAAAGGCGTAGATGCGGCAGTCTGCACTCATGTATCAAATGTATTTGGTTATGTTCAGCCGATCAAAGAAATTTCGGAATTATGCAAGAAGCACGGTGTTCCTTTGATTGTTGATGCCTCGCAATCTGCGGGGTGTCTTCCGATATCCATGATGGAGTGGGGAGCGGAATTTGTTGCGGCACCGGGACATAAGGGATTGTACGGCCCACAGGGGACGGGAATTCTGATCTGCTCAAACGAAAAAGTAAGACCTTTGCTTGAGGGGGGGACCGGAAGCGATTCGGAAAAGCAGGTTATGCCGGAATATTTACCTGACCGACTGGAGGCCGGAACCCATAATGTTCCGGGGATAGCCGGTCTGCTGGAAGGGCTGAAGTTTATAGAAGAACAAGGCATTACAAATATTTTGGAACACGAGCGTAAACTGGCGCTGTATACGGCCAGAAGGCTGGAGCGCATAGCTGGTGTAGAAGTGTTTTATGCGCCAGGGTTAAAGAACCAAACCGGCGTGCTGTCCTTTCGGGTGGATGGGGTTGACTGCGAAGCAGTGGCGGAAGGGTTAGAGCAGGCAGACATTGCAGTCAGAGCCGGTTTGCATTGTGCGCCGTTGGCGCATCAAAGTGCCGGAACAATGGAAACCGGCACGGTGCGCTTGAGTGTGTCAGCATTTAATACGTTGTACGACATGGAGCGCTTGGTAGAAGTAGTGTCAAGGCTTTTTGCATGACGAAGATTGAAATTAAAAGGATCAGGGGTTCGGTGATGAACATCCCTGATCCTTTGTTGTGAGGTTGATTTAATTTGAAGGAGACCAAAGCTCGGTCAGAGCATAGATAGTTTTTCCGTTTCGGCTGACAGCGGTTTGTGCGCTCAGCATGGAATTGAGTACAGCCTCTTCGGCACATTCAGCAACCGCGCGAAAGGGGAGATCCATCTCGTTTTCCGAGAAAAAGGTGCCTTGGCGCAGAGCGGATTTGTCGCGGCTGTCCCAAGGGTTTGCGGTGGAGAAGGCAAGGAATACTTCGCCGCTTCCGTGACCAATGAAAGAACCAAGCCGGGCAAGACCCACCGAGGCGCGCTTTGCGATGCGCCCAAGCTGGCGGGAGTCCAAAGGCAGGTCGGTTGCAATAATCAGAATGCAGGATCCTTTGTCCGGCTCACGGGCAGCCAATTGTTCGGCCAACTCTTTGCCGATGTTCTTTCCTTGAACGGTCAGATCGGACAGGCAGCCGTGGTTGGTCTGTGCCAGTACACCGAGGGTGAATGTCCGTCCGTCCAGTACGATTTGACGCGATGCCGAACCGACGCCGCCCTTAAGGTCATGACAGATCGTGCCGGTGCCGCAGCCCACTGCGCCTTCTTCGAAATCCGTGGATGCCGACCGGATTGCAGTCAGAACATGTTCGGCCTGTACAGCACGTTGCTGGATGTGATTGAGCGTGCCGTCGTTGCACTCGCAAACCACGGGGTTGACCGAGCGGAGGGTGTGTCCGTCTTCTGCACATCGATCCACCATATATCCGGCCAGCGCATCCCAGACCAATCCCACATTCAAGGTGTTGGTCAGGGCAATGGGCGTTTCCAATGTGCCAAGTTCATTGACCTGAACCAGTCCGGCTGTTTTCCCGAATCCGTTCAGGACAAAGGAAGCTGCAGGAAGTTTATGAAAAAAGGGATTTTCTTCACAAGGAAGCACAACGGTTACACCGGTTTTATGCTCCGCTGTGTTAATGGTACAATGGCCGACGGTAACGCCGGGAACATCGGTGATTTTATTTTTGGGTCCGGTTGGAAGTCGACCTACATGCAGACCGTAATCTCTGGCGCGTTTTTGTTCCATATTTGATTCTCTCCAAACAAATATTTTTATTATTTTACCACGGTGTATAGCAATGACACAATATAAAATTCAATTTATCATTGGATTAGAATTGTGCGCCGTCAGGGTTGACCTCATTTTGACTTTACGATAAAATTGTAATATAAAATGACAGCCTCGAAGCAGAATGGAGCAGCGAGATTTTATGTTGGAACGAAATCTGGAGCAGCGCTTTTGTGTGGCACGGCGAGCAGCAATTGCGCTTGACTTTGAACATTTGAATCCGGAGCAATGCAAGGCGGCCCTTTGTACCGAAGGGCCCCTGCTTTTGCTGGCCGGAGCCGGCAGCGGAAAAACAACCGTTCTGATCCACCGTGTAGCGAATCTGATCAAATACGGACGTGGAGCGGACAGTAACGAGGTCCCGGATTGGGTCACACCGGAGGATGTCTCTTTTTTGGAGGACTATATTTATCAGCCCACGCCGGAGAAAAAGTTGTATCAGGAGCGCCTTTGCGCACTGGAACCTGCAGCACCTTGGTCGATTATTGCCATCACGTTTACCAATAAGGCAGCCGGGGAACTGAAGGACCGCCTGGAGCGAATTCTGGGACCCTCTGCACGGGATGTATGGGCATCAACTTTTCATTCGGCCTGTGTTCGAATTCTACGACGGGATATTGATAAACTGGGCTTTGATACTTCGTTTACCATCTATGATGACGATGATTCGCTGCGTGTGATCAAGGCAATTATCAAAGAGCAGAATCTGGATGATAAACTGTTCCAACCTCGCTCGGTTATGGGATATATTTCCCGGGCAAAGGATGCCATGGAGTTGGCGGGGCCATTTATGGCCAGATGCCAGAAGGATGGTGATCTGCGCATGATTCGGATTGCACAGATTTATCAGGCCTACGAAAAGCAGCTTTGGGCAGCAAATGCACTGGATTTTGACGATATTATTCTCCACACGGTCCGGCTTCTGGAGAGCAGCGATGAGGTGCGGGAATATTATCAGAATAAATTCCGTTATGTGCTGATCGATGAGTATCAGGACACCAACAATCTTCAGTACCGTTTGGCGGCATTGCTGGCAGGGAAGTGGGAAAACATCTGCGTGGTCGGCGATGACGATCAATCGATTTATCGCTTCCGTGGTGCCACCATTGAAAATATACTTTCGTTTGAGAAGCAATTCAAGGGTGCCAAAACCATACGTTTGGAGCAGAATTATCGCTCCACAAAAAATATTCTTGCGGCATCCAATGCAGTGATTCGCAACAACCAAGGTCGAAAGGGCAAGGAACTTTGGACGGAGCATAATGCGGGCGATAAGATCCAGTTCTACACTGCGATGAATGAGCACGAAGAAGCCCAGTATGTGCTTTCTCGCATCATGTCCGGCCTGAACAGCGGTAAGCAAGAAAAAGATTTCGCTGTTCTGTACCGCAACAATACAAATGCCAACGTGGTTTATCAGACTTTGGTTCGAAGCGGAATCAGCGTATATCAGCGCCATCCAATGACGGCCTCGATGGAAATCCGTGATATCATGGCCTATTTGTATGTTGTGCAGAACGGTGACGATAATCTTCGTCTGAAGCGAATTATTAACGTTCCTCCACGCGGTATCGGTGACAGAACCATTGAAATGCTGGAAGTGATTGCGCAGCAGCGGGGAGAAAGTATGCTTTCGGTGCTGAGTGGAGCGATCCCAGCCGAGTTAAGCCGTGCGGCCTTAAGCCGTGCGGCCGGTAAGCTGGAAGCATTTCGCAAGTTTGTGGAAGACCTGAAAATGCAGGTCAATATTCTGGATTTGCCCGCATTCTATGAGTATTTGCTGGACCAAAGCGGCTATGTGCGCGCTTTGGAGGAAAAGGATACGCCGGAAAACCGCCATCGCATTGAGCGCTTGATGGAATTTAAGTCCATTATCCAGGATTATCTGCTCCGTGCACGGGAAAACGGCATGGAACCCACTCTGACCGGATTCCTGGAGGAACTGGCCCTGGATGAACAGTTGGGCGATCAGAACGAGGAGGACGGTGGCGCAAAGCCGAAAGAAGAACGCGTTCAGATGATGACCATGCATGGCGCAAAAGGACTGGAATTCCCTGAGGTATTTTTGATTGCCATGGAAGATGGCATTTTTCCGGGAACCCGTTCTATCGGGGAGCACGCAGAGATGGAGGAGGAACGCCGCCTTTGTTACGTGGCCATGACACGTGCCAAGGAGCGCCTGCATCTGTCCTGTGCGGCACAGCGCATGCTCTATGGCAAAACCACCGCAAACCGTCCATCGCGTTTTGTGGGAGAGATCCCACCGGAATTGATGGAGCAGACGGGGAGAAGAGCGCCTGCACATCGCTATGAGGAAAGCGATTTCGACTGGGATCAGCGTCCGACATCCTATGGCACTGGGAGTTACGGTCAGAACGCATATGGTGGGAACTCGTATTCCGATCGAAACTACTATGGAAGTTCTCGTACTCCGGCAGGAAACTTTGGCGGGGCCTATCCACCTGCCCGGCAATCTTCGGGGAGTTCTTCAAGTTTTCGTGGTGGGTATACACCGAAACAGATTGCATCCAACGCAAGTGAACTTCCCAGTTTCCGTAAGGGTGATATGCTGCAGCATAAGGCTTTTGGCAAGGGTATGGTGCTTTCCATTCAGCCAATGGGCGGGGATGCACTGATTGAAATCGCCTTTGATACGGTTGGTACAAAGAAGCTGATGTTGAAATCGGCATCAAAGCATATGACGAAACTATGATAAAAACCTCGGACCAAGTTTTCGATAACTCGGTCCGAGGTTTTTATAGCAATTCGGTAAAGTCGCGAATGCATCGATCACAGATTTGGTGCATCTGATCCTCTTCGTTAGCGTAGAGTGGATCCAGAATGCCGATAACGGTCATTCCCATTTCTTTTGCAATGGCGCAGTTTTTTGGCGAATCTTCGTAGAAAACACAGTCGGCAGGGGAGATGTTTAAGTGCTTTAACACTTGTGTGAAAAAACGGGGATCACGCTTCTCAAGGCCTAACTCCTGCGCAAATACAAGATGCTTGAAAAAGGGAGTCAGACCATGGCGGTTCAGCACCGCGTGTCCGAGCTCAGGAACACAGGCGGTAACAAGGGCCAGCGTTTCGCCTGCATCGACCAGTTGGCGCAGATAATCCAATGCACCCGGTTTCAGAGGGATATGGTTTTCGTACGCATCTTTGGCGAGCGACATCCAAGCATCCATGATTTGCTCCGGGGTTTCGTCTAAATGGTAATAATCGATTGTAAAACGGGCTGCAGTAGGGAAGATGGCATAGCTGACTGCGTCCAGATATTCTTCGGTTGAAATCAAGCTGCGGGCAGACAAGAATTGTTTGTCAACCTCGCGCCATACGCCGTTGGAATCAATCAGAGTTCCGTCTAAATCAAATAATTTCAAATCCAGAACCTCCATGGGAAGTGTACTGCCTCTTGGGCATAATCGATGCCGATGCGTGGGCCGGAATGAATCTGCTTTGGTATTTCGCCGGAATTGATAACATACAGCGTATCCCCTGTCAGATCTGTTCCATTTAAAGAACGATCAAGTGATAATCCTTTACAGAGCTTTCCGGGGCCGTTCAGCATATTCTTGTGTTGATATGGGGTGAGAACATCCGTGCTTTTAGGATAGCGCAGCTTTCTGATGCTCTTTTCTCCTGAGATTACCTCCAACCCACGGATCAGTACGGCGGCCGGTTCGCCTTGTGGCTCGGTAACGAAATTCAGGCAGTTGTACATGCCGTAAATCAAATAAATATATGCAGTTCCCGGGCGGGCAAACAGCGTTTCAGTGCGGGGAGTTCGTTTATATCCGTATGCATGACAGGCCTTGTCACAGCGGCCAATATATGCTTCGGTCTCGGTGATGCGGCAAACCAGCTTTTCGCTGTTCCATATGCGAACAATGTACTTTCCGAGCAGATCCTGTGCCACGGTCAGCGTATCACGCGCATAAAAGGCTCGTTCCAGCTTGTCCATTTGCCTCACCTCCGTTGAAAAGTTTACCATATAAGCATATGAAAATACAACTGTGTGAACGTGGCTTTAAAGCAGAAATTTGCATGATGAAAAGAATTTAGCACTTTAGCGGAAAAAAGTTGTGAAATGGGGTTGACAAAATTCAGGGGCATGAATATAATGCAAACAACAACCGAACAGTGTAAACCAGTGATGAAGAGTAGTAACCGGTCGATTCAAGGTTTAGCGAGCTCCGGACGGTGGAAGCGGAGTCTGAGAAACCCGGTGAATGGACTTCTGAGGGCGGCTTGAACGGAGGAAACTTCCAGTAGATGCCGACGGGACCCCACCCGTTATCCATCGGGCATGCGTGATGGCGCATGAAGCGAGCGGACGTTTATACGTCAATTTGGGTGGTATCGCAGAAGCAAGTGCTTTTGTCCCATAGATGGGATGAAGGCGCTTTTTGTTTTTTGTAAGGCCGTTGGCAGCGGCTCCTCCATCAACCACTCAATCGATTTTCTGCCTGCGCGGCAAACAAATGGAGGTAAATTACCATGAAAAAGACTATGAAGAAGATCGTGTCCCTGTGTGCTGTTTTGGCAATGACCGTATCCTTGGCTGCCTGTTCTGATGGCGATGACAAGCAGCAGTCGGACGGAACCGTTTATAAAGTCGGCATCTGCAATTATGTGGATGATGCATCCTTGAATCAGATTGTGGAGAACATCGAAAATCAGCTGGCTGCAATCGGCAAGGAAAAGGGAGTAACCTTTGATATCTCTTATGATAACTGCAATGCCGATGCAACCGTTATGAATCAGATCATCGCTAACTTTATTGCCGACGACGTGGACCTGATGATTGGCGTTGCAACTCCGGTTGCTGTCGCCATGCAGACTGCCACGGAAGATAATCAGATTCCTGTTGTATTTGCAGCTGTTTCTGATCCGGTGGGTGCCGGCTTGGTGGAATCGTTGGATGCCCCGGGTGCCAATATTACCGGAACTTCTGACTATCTGGACACCAACTCCATTATGAATCTTATCTTTGCTGCTGACAGTGCTGCCAACAAGATCGGTTTGCTGTATGATCAGGGCCAGGATTCCTCCACCGCTCCCATTGCCGCCGCCAAAGAATATCTGAAGGCCAAGGGTATCGAGTATGTGGAGCGTACCGGCACGACGACAGACGAAGTAATGCTTGCTGCGCAGGCTCTGGTGGCCGACGGGGTGGATGCAGTGTTTACTCCCACCGACAACACCATCATGACTGCTGAGTTGTCTATCTACGAGACCTTTATTGATGCCGGTATTCCTCACTATACCGGTGCGGATTCCTTTGCTTTGAACGGAGCATTCCTTGGCTATGGCGTGGATTACGCCAATCTGGGTGTTGAAACCGCTAATATGGTCGAGGGCATTCTGTTAGATGGCAATGATCCCGCATCTACTGCCGTTATGACCTTTGATAACGGTACTGCAACAGTCAACACGGAAACCTGTGAGGCACTTGGCTTGGATTTTGCAGTGATTGAAAAGGCATTTGCTCCTCTCTGCACCAAGGTGCAGACCATTACTACTGCTGAGAGCTTTGATGATCTGGAAGGTTGATGTTTTCGAAACAAAACGATCTTCTCTGAAACAAAGGGAAACTTCTTGTTCCCAAACCCCGTAAGGAGGATCTGATATGGATCTGTCATCCATCTTTTCGTTGGGTCAGACTGCGCTTGAACTGGGCTTGATTTGTTCTCTGACTGTTCTTGCGCTGTTTCTGAGCTATTCCATGCTCAATGTCTGCGACCTTTCCACCGACGGCTGTTTTACTTTAGGCGCAACTGTGGGTGCGGTAGTGGCTTTGTCCGGACATCCGCTGTTGTCCATTCCTGCAGCGATGTTGGCCGGTGTTTGTTCCGGTTTTATCACATCCGTTCTGCAGACCAAACTGGGTGTTGACAGCCTTCTTTCCGGCATTATTGTCAATACCGGTTTGTATTCCATTAATATTGCGGTTATGGGTGGCTCCTCGCTGCTGAACATGAACAAGGCGGATACCGTGTTTACCATGATGAAGGACCTTTTAAAGGGGACTCCTCTGGCTGGACAGTATAAGCTGATTGTTGCTTTGATTGCGGTTGCTGCCGTGGTTGTAATCTTAACCCTGTTCTTAAACACGCGTTTGGGTCTGTCTATCCGCGCTACAGGCAATAATCCTGACATGGTGCGCGCATCATCCATCAATACTGCCTTTACCACTACCGTGGGTCTGTGTGTAGCCAATGCATTTACCGGCCTGTCCGGCTGCCTGCTTGCACAGTCCCAGAAGTCGGCTGAAATTAACATCGGAACCGGTATGGTGACCATTGCGCTGGCATCACTACTGATCGGCCGCACGATCCGGGACAAGGGCAGCATTCTTTCCCGTGCCGTCTGTGTTGTGCTTGGATCGTTCATTTTCCGCCTTGTTTATACCATTGCGCTGCGTTTCGATATGCCGGCATTTATGTTGAAGTTGGTGTCTTCTGTTATCGTTGTCATTGCGATTTCGGGCCCCTATCTGAAGCGGCAGTGGCCCATGATCCGCCGCCAGATGGAGCACCGGAAGTACCGCCGTTTGGCTGGAAAGGGGGAGAGGTAAGCTGTGCTGAAGATCTCTCATATTTCCAAGACCTTTAATCCCGGCACGGTCAATGAAAAGAAGGCCATTACCGACCTGTCCCTGCAACTCTCTCCGGGCGATTTTGTGACTATTATCGGCTCCAACGGTGCCGGTAAATCCACGCTGTTCAATGCAATTGCCGGCAGTTTCTATACGGATGAAGGAACTATTGAACTGGATGGGAAGGACATTACCTTCCTTCCTGAAAACAAGCGTGCCAAGGTCATTGGCCGTCTGTTCCAGGATCCCATGCGTGGAAGTGCCCCCGGGATGACGATTGAGGAAAATCTGGCTCTTGCCGCCGGCAGTGGCGGTTGGTTCTCGCATTTGAAGAGAAAAGATCGAGAGAAATTCCGGGATCGTCTCGCGCTTCTGGAGATGGGGCTGGAAGACCGGATGAAGAATCCGGTTGGCTTGCTGTCCGGCGGTCAGCGTCAGGCCCTGACCCTTCTGATGGCAACCTTCAATCCGCCGAAATTGCTCCTTCTGGATGAGCATACCGCAGCCCTTGATCCGGCGACGGCGGATAAGGTGATTGAATTGACCAAACGAATTGTCGAGGATGACAAAATCACCTGTATGATGGTTACGCACAATATGAAACAGGCCCTTGATTTGGGGAACCGAACCTTAATGATGGCCGATGGAAACATCGTGCTTGATATAGCAGGGGAGGAGCGCAGAGGGCTCACCGTGGATGATTTGCTGCTGCGATTTAAGGCGGGTGCGGGGAAAGAGTTGGTTACCGACCGCATCCTGTTGTCCGAATAATTTGTAACCGGGCGCACCGCAAAAAGGTGCGCCCGGTTTGCAAGAAACAATTGACAAGTGGGAATAATTGTGTTAAGATAAATCCTGCGTTTGGGCAAGCTCGGGTATACGGAGAGATGTCCGAGTGGTTTAAGGAGCCGGTCTTGAAAACCGGTGACTCGCAAGAGCCGTGGGTTCGAATCCCACTCTCTCCGCCACAATTTTATATTTTCCTGTTTTCTTACAGCCATGCAGAAGTACCCAAGTGGCTATAAGGGGCTCCCCTGCTAAGGGAGTAGGCGGGTAACACCGTGCGGGGGTTCGAATC
>RHMF01000699.1_pt1 | contig 14664 bp, 20 predicted proteins | sample 5365151 | NCBI WGS metagenome assembly RHMF01 (sample SAMN10266501, study PRJNA497801) | feces metagenome | isolation source: feces | host: Bos taurus | place: China: Prairie of Fairy Mountain | collected 2017-08-14 | reverse complement strand
GTTTGTGTGTCCTTTTCTACCTTCTTTTTTCTAGTTTTCTTTGCTGGTGCTGGTTGTTCCACAGGTGCTGGAGCAGGTTCTTCCTTTTGTTCTTCTATGACAGGCATAGTAAGAATCTTTGGAGTAGCAACTTCGGGAACTTCTAATGCGATAGGAAGGTCTGCTGGTTCTGTTGGTGTTCTAACAGGAACAGGTTGTGGAGCGAACACTGGGTTTGTTCCACCGGCTTCGTGTTTCATAACCTTTGAAGGGTCAATGTTCAAAGCCTGTTCAGCAAGTTCCATCATTGAAAGTTCTTTCTGTGGTTCTTCTTCAACTGTTTCTTCTACCTGTTCTTCAATAGGTTCTTCTATTGGTTCCTGAACTTCTTCGTAGATTGGTTCAGGTTGTAATTGTTCGTCAATGTATTCTTCAGTATTAGGTTCTTCCATTTCACCTTTGAATTCAGGAACATTTTTCCAGGCAGGTTCTATATCTTGTATAGGAAGTGGTTTTGGTTTACGAACCACTCTCTTACCAGGTACTCTTCTCATACTTACTCCAGATTTCTTAATTTGTTTTGGTTCTGGATACTGTAATTCTTCAATAGTATCAAGTATCTTTTCATCCAATTTTTCCAAACCCTGAATACCAAAACGATAGAATATGGTATCAACCTTTCTCTTAATAGCTTCTGTCAAAGTATTAGCAGTGTTTTCAATGGTATTTTCTGCTAATTGCTTTTTGCTAATTTGTATTGGACGGTTATACTGGTCCACAGGCATTGCTGAACGCTGTATTCGTTGTGGTTGTGGGCGATATACAGGTTGTGGACGTGGTGCTGGTCTTGGTGCAGGTCTTTGAACTTTTGGCTGCGGACGCTGTACTATTCTTTGAGCTGCTCTCTGTGGTGGCTGTGGTGGCACATACACTACAGGTTCTTCATAGTATTCGTCTTCAGTATCGTCTTCTTCCTCACCATAATCATCTTCAGTATCTTCATCCAATTCTTCAACTGGTTCTTCCAAGTATTCTACCGGTTCTTCAGGAATGGTACGTTTATTATCTTTTTTAACAAAATCACGAAAATTCATTAAACATTCTCCATATAATGTAGTATTTATATTAGCCAAAGAGCTTGTCTGGATTTAGTGATACGATATAATTATGAAAGCCAAAAGTCTGTAAACAAGTATTCAAAAATAATTCTTCTTTACGGATAATACGATAAAATCGTTCTGGGTCTGTATATCTCATTTCGCCCAATTCCTTCAACGATTCTTCGTCTTCAAAATAACAACGGAACTCTTCGCCATCAGCAACTTGCTCTTCAATTTCGGCAATTCGTTCTGGGTATTTCTTCATAAGTTGAGCGAGAATGTTCATAGTGTCCTGAACATTCTTTTGTTTATCCGTGGAAAAAGACCCGCAATTCTGCAGGTCATTTTCTTGGATAATTCTTTTCTTTATTTCGTCTAATGAGAGTATCATTAAGCCAAAACCACATCAATTTTATCTATGATACCGAACTTCTTGGCTTCGCTAGGTGTCATATAGTTATCATAACAAAGTTCCTTCTCAACTTCTTTGACCTTCTTGCCAGAGACTTTGGAAATGTATTTGGCTGTCAAATCAGTCCAATACTGAAGTTCCTTTGTTGTGTTTGCTATATCGTCTAACTTACCGCCAGTCAATTCAATACCAGCTTGGTGTATCATAATTCTTGAAGATGGGAAAGCAAATCGTTCACCCTTTGAACCAGCTGCCAAAATTACGGCTGCCATAGAGGAACAAGAACCCGCACAAATCGTTCTGATTTTAATACCCTTATGCTTGAGTTTTTCAATCATATCTATAAGTGCCCATCCAGCATCACATTCACCACCAGGAGAAGCTACATACAAAGTAATTGGGTCTTTGGTACCGTCATCGTAGAAATTCAATCTACGCATTACTTCTGTAATAAGTCCCCATTCAATGAAACCTGTTATCCAAATTATCTTATTCGCAACGTAATAGTTATTACGAATGTTGTTAAAGAAATCTGGGATAATCATTGGGTTCATAGCCATAGCACCAGGTGGAATTTCTCCGATTCTGTAATGCTTCAGCCTGTTCACCCGAAAGATTTTTCGTATCAGGATTCTTTGTAACCTTACCCTTTTTTATTGGCTGCTTTTTGTCTACTTTCACTTTCTTCTTTATGCCTTTTGAAAAGACTGACATACGTTTCTCCACTAAGATTAAAAATATGTTCTTGGTTTAGTCTAACACCATCTATTTCTTCATCGTAAATAATCTTAGGGTCGCCACTTTTAATTTGGGTGCCGAAGATTACAAGCCATAGAAATGCTACCAAACTTCTCTATAAGTTTAAACTTCTTTTGAACCTTGTTGAATTGAAATACTGCTATTCCATTATTCTCGCTCAAAAAAGTATATTCTTGACCAAGTTGGTCCTTGTATTTATTACCAACAATAAACTTAGACATGACGCTTAATTTCATTCCTTTTCATACAAGTGTTTAGTTTGTCAAAAACTTTTACTTTCCATTCTGCGATTTTCGTCTTTTCTTCAGGTGTCAATGAATCGTAGTCCTGAATATAGATTTTTGCGTAATCGTCAAAATTGATTTCCAAATCTTCTAAAACCGAACAGACAATTAGTCTGACAAATTCATTAGTTGTTATGTTCTTGTTGTTTAGTACAAGTGCCATCTTCTACTCCATAGTTATCTATTAATTCTTTTAATTTATCACAAAAACTGTCACGCTGTTCCATATCTTCAGGTAGGATTTGGATAACCCTTTCATACCAGTCTAACATAGTTACAGCCTTGACAGTCTTGGATTTTTCAAATAAATTAGATGAAGAATTTATGAGTTCAAACACCCTTTTCATCGCTTCAGGGTCCTGAATGATTTTCAACATTTCCTTCTTTTTATTTGGAAGGAGCTGTGGAGGTGTCGGAAAACTCTTTTTCTTCTTCATATTACTTGCTTTCGTTAAGTTTCTTATAGTCAGCCCACAATCTATCGTTAATAGATTCAGCAATTTCCTTATTTACAGGGAAAAAGAAGGACTTCTTCTGCTTATTACTCATATTACGAGGGTAAGAAATGTAACGATGAGAGCCATTATCAATAAGCTTAATACCCGTCAACTTCAATGCGTCATTGAATACAAGCTGAGCAATAGCAACACAACCACCCTTACCATTAGAAATAGGCAAAATTTTAGTTGATGTAATAGTTAAATTTGACATAATTTATTTTTCCTTTTTTGTATTTTTGATTTTGTGTTAAAATATATTTACAATAAAAATTTTTGTCAATATATTTTGGTTAATTTAATGTGTTCGCATAACTTGCCAAATCGTCTAGCATTTTATTCCATTCGGAAGGAATTAAAATACCTTTGCATTCATACAAAGTAAGAATTTGTTTGAATACTTCTTTGATTTGTGGGACTGGTTCGTTATCAATAACCTTCAACATATCCGAAATAACATAACTTGGTAAATCGTTTAATGTTGTATTGGTAACTTCATTATTCATATTGATAAAATGCTTGTGAAAGTCATTCAAATACCAACAAAGTTTCATAACATCTTTCTTTGGGGTATTTTTATCTTCATATCGCATCGCATATTTCCAAGCATTAGACAAATCACCAATGAGCCAGCGTGTGATTTCAATAGCTTCTAGCCCGCTTTCGTGTGTGCGATAATGCTTTGGAGTATTAACTTCTTCTTCAAGTGTTTGTGCCATTAGATAGCATCCTCGTTCTTAATATACTCATTATATATTTTATCGTTAGTGGCCTTTGTTTTTTGTGCCGCTGCGATAATTTTTTGCTCTGATTCAATTTCGTACTTCTTCTGTTTTCTCTTTTCCAATGCCTTATTTATTCTGTAAGGCAAGAAGGCTGCCATAAAGAAACCAAAAGAAAGAAGACCATACTTCAAAATATAGCCACCCGCTACGAGGGCTACACTTTGAATGTTTGGTCCTGCTAAACCGAAACAAACTAAAGCGTAAGCATAAAGAATTACAGAAGCTATTGTAATTAAACTAACTTTCCAATTCATTTATACTCACTCCTTAATTATAGTGTTTCGTCATCATCAAGAATTAAAATAGCTTCTTCCGCATTTGGGCAGACATAGAGCTTTTCACCCTTAATCTTAATTGGCTTTAGAACACCAACATTAACCAAAACACGGTCGCCTACTTTCAATCCTTTAGGAAGTGGTTTTACTCGCCCAATGCGTTTGTCAAAATGACCTGCACCTAAATTGACAATTTCAAACATTGAGTAAGCAATTTGAACAATTCCTGGAATGTACAAACCACCAGCGGTTTCGGTAGTTAAATTACGCAATATCATTATATCGTCTAATATCTTCATTTAACACCCTCCATTAGTTTATTGTACATCTTCATCGGCATCAATAACCATTTTAATGTCGCTTTCAGGAACAACATTATACTTTGTTTTTGTACCGGTTTTCTTATTGGTAATGACAATCTCAGGTGCTGTGGTTACATCAGCAACAACTCTATCTCCGACCTTAACAGTCATTGGAATAAGTTCACCAGTAAATACATTCCATTCACCAGGACCAACGGCTGCTACTGTGAACACAGCCAAACCCTGCTTTGACAATGGAGTAATGATACCAGCTGCTGACTTTCTTTCTTCACGCTGAAGAAATACTTTATTACCCGTTGCTCTCATTTCTTTCTTCCTTAGTCCAAATTACTTTATATGTGTCTAATGCGACCTGTTCTTCAATTTTGATAACAAATTTTGGATTCTTATAGGACTCCATCAATTCCTGTGTGAAACACAAGGATTGAATGGGGTCGCCATAAGGAACTCCATTTTGGTCGCAACGATACTTCGTAATACGCCAAATGTTCATATTATGCCATTACCTGCTTTTTGAGTAAACGAGAAAGCTGGACAATGGTAGATTCAGCTTCGGACATAGCCTTCTTGTTACGAAGAATCTGTTCAGCAGTCATACAGACAGATGCTTCAAAAGAAGTCAATGGACGAAGGTGATTCTTCGCAACCTGAATGTGACGAACATTCTTTACGGTTGTGCCAGTGACCTGCATACGATTGCGGGACTGGATTGTTGAACTTGTTACCTGGTAGGTAAGACCATCGTGTGTATTCAATACATAATTACTTAACATAGTTTTTCTCCTTGATTTATTTTGTTAAGATTTTTGTATAATCATTTTGATTACATAACAAAATATAGAAACAAATTTTTTATTGTGTAAACATTTTCATTTTTTGAAACTTAAGATAATTTGTTCTAGTTATTTCGTTTTGTATGTATTCAAATATAAAAAGAAAAACGAGAACCATAAAAGATTCTCGTTTTTTGAAACTTTGGATTTTTAATTAAAGTTCGTTATATCTATCTTTTACATATTCAATAGCAGAAAATACTTCGTCTTCATCTTGTCCATTGAATGTTAGTTTATTGGTTGAATAACCATTAAAATTTTTATCCATTTCTACTTGCCATAATTCACATTCAGGCCATCTAAAACAATCATATCTACAAATTTCGCAGAGTTTTCCATTTTTCTTACCAGTAATTTGATACAATCCCTTATGACCGTATTCACGAAAATCAAATCCAAGTTTTTCTATTTCATCCATAAATCTTAAAGTTTCAGCTTCTTTAAGAATATATCCATTTTCATTGAGAATTTCTTTTGCTTCTTCTAATTTCATAATAATACCTATTTGTTAATTATTTTGTTCCTAAATTAACTTCAATCCAATTTGCTAGATACTGTCTAACTAAATCACATTTTCTATTAAATTCGTTTAGTTGTTCAACATAATTTTCTACATCACCACAGGCATTATATAATTTTTCATAGTCTAATTCTACATCTACACTGAGAATGTTATCACAACCACTTTCACGAAGGGTTAATTTTACATAATCTATGAAATCTATCAAGAAACCCTTAATCTTTGTTTCCATATTCTTTCTTTCTTTTTCAAGATAATATGAAAGGGTTGCTAATGCATCATCATATTTTTTATTAGTTGTTTCTTCTATATCACCAAAAATTTTACCGGCTCTCTGTAAGAAATCATCATCATTTTGTAACAAATCGTGAATTACTAATGTTAAACCATTTTCATCGTAATCTATGTAGCCAGGGAAATCTTCTAATGTTTTGTATGTTAGTTCAAGTAAATCTTCATTATTTTTAATTTCTATTTTTTGTGCTTTTAGATTTTCTGTTGGGGCTTCTGCTGGTTCAAAATCTGTTGGTTCAACATCACCTACTGGGAGGGGTTCATCTTCATTATCCAAATCTGATAATTTCAATCTTTTAATTTTATGCCCATAGCGGTCTTTACCACCGCCAAATCTATCTTCCAAAAGATAGCCATTATCATTTAAGAATTTCTTTGCTTCGTATAAATTCATAAATTCTCCAAAATTGTTTATAGTATTTATAAAAAAATGGGAGTTAGTTACCTAACACCCATAATTGAGAATGTAAAAATTTATTTACTTTTTAGTCGGTCTTTTGTAACCAAAAGTTTTCATATTTTCTTCTTTCTTCACAGTCTTATCACCCTTAACCTGTTCTTTGTAATCGCAGCGGTGTTTTGCGACAGATTTTGAGTATAATTTTGTGATATAAGAACCTGTACCAAGTGCTTTGCCACCCTTCGCACGTACTGCCCCTTCCTTATCGGTTAGCCAATCTACTACCATTTGAACGGTACCGGCCTCCGACGTCGTTTCCTGGTCATTAAGGGTGTATTCAACATTGAAGTCATTTACATAGTTTGCAGTGGTTGTCCATACCCACAAATGTAAATTATATTTTACATCATAGAGTGGAATGTTCAAACCGTTCTTTCTGTAATCTTCCTGGAATTCAGCAGTACAATGTTCTTCAACATATTTCTCTACCGGAATACCCTTAGTGGAAGCACCAACAATGTTACCTTTATCGTCAACCGGAATCTGACCATTCTTTACAATGTCATCCAATGTTGCCAAGCCACCAGTTGCTGATACAGAAGGTAATGCTATGTCAATCTTAAATCCGATACCAATCGTTTCAGGTAATGAATCGTCCTTAGGATTTACCATAGTTACTTTGTATGGTTTCTTAGGGTCATATTTTTCACCAGTACTATAAAATTCGTCTACTTTGTCTTTGTTGATTTCTGTTACAGGATGGATAATAGTAATGTCAATGTCTTTTGCTTCTTTCATAATTACCCATACAGTATCAGCGGCTTCGTTACCAGCTTTATCTACATAGCGGCGGATAACATAATTAACACCTTTTTCCAATCTCTGTAAGGTTAATGTATCTTGAACTTCACCATTGACAGTCCATTTTACAGGAATAGCATTTGTCTTAAATGTTTCGTGTTCGTATGGTTCAAGAATTTCTACTTTAGGTGGAATGTCATCATAAACAATTTCTACACTAGCAGATGCTTTGTTTCCAAAATCATCCACATAATCGTAAGTAATTGTATAACTGATGTTACCTTCGTTATTCTTGATAATTTGTTTCTTGTCATTCATTATATAAGTTACTTTTGTACAAGAATCAACCATATAAGAAACTTCGTAATCACCAATCTTTTGACCAGTCAAATTGTCAGTCTTATATGTTACTACAACTTCTTTACCATTGACCTTCTTGGTATAAGAAACAGTTTGTACTGTATCTATTGGTTTACCAGTCTTCAAGTCAATAATTTGTTTGATAGTAATTTCTGTTCCATTGTCCTTGATTACTTCAACCAATTCGCCTTTATTTCCACCGATAGGATTTACAGTAGCTTTGGTTTCGTCAATCAAGTAATTGTATTCTTTGAGTTTAATGTCCTTTGTTGGAATAGTATCAAGTTTGACCTTGATTTCAAAATGTTTTTCTGTTTTATGAACAGTATCTTTTACAGTAACAGTTATTGGATTTTCCTTCTTGTTTACATAGATTTTATCGTCTTTCTGTTCTTCAATAGTGATATAGTCAATGTAAGCATTTGTGGATTTAGCATTTGTCAATGTTACTACAGGTGGAGCATCATTGAACAATACTACGATAGAATCGCATTTTGTCTTTTTAGCATTACATACTTTGATTACTGTATCTTTCTTAATGTGTGGGAACTCTTTATTTGTTTCACAAGAATCTCCTTCACACAAAGTCCATTCAAACTTATGGTCTGGGTCATTAGTCTTTACAGTATCTTTTGGCTTTTCGTCATCCCAAGTCTTGATTTCAGGAATTTCGTCTATGTCAATTACATTTATGATTACTGTAGCTGTATCACTAAATTCACCATCTGTAACGATAACCTTTACAGTATCTTTTGTTTTCTTTTCATAGTCAATAGGGTTCTTAATGGTTAATGTACCAGTAGAATCTATTGAATAATTTGTTGTATCAGTCACGATATATTTGACTGGTGTTTTATCTTCGTCTGTACCAGTAATCTTACATACTTTTCCTGTATAGTTTTCTTTTACAGAACAAGTTGTATCTTTTGTATGTACTGGTTCGTTAATGTCAGTAACTTTAATTGTGTATGTTTTTGTATCACCAGCACCACTTGGGTCGGTAGCAGTAACAGTTACTGTTACAACAGGTGTCTTTTCGTAATCTAATGGTTCTGTTAATTTCAATACACCAGCAGAATCAATGGTAAATCCAGGTTCTTTTACTGTGTATTTAATTGGGTCTTTATCTGGGTCAGTTGCTGTGATTATACCAACAATACAATTCTTACAATTTTCAGGTACTGTCAATGTATCGTTTGGTTGTAATTCAGGTGTTTCATTAACATTTTGAACCTTGATTACTACCTTCGCAGAATCTTTATCACTACTTGGAGTGGTAACATAGACAGTAACTGTGTCTGTGTTCTTTGTTTCGTAATCAAATGGGGTTTTTAATGTTATGCTGCCCACACTACTAATATAATAGTTAGTAGTGTCGCTAATAGTATATTTAACAGGCTCTCCATCTTCGTCTTTTCCCTCCACTTTTCCAATGGGACCTGTATAATTTTCTTTGACAGTAAATGTTGTGTCATTTATATGTACAGGTTCGTTTTCGTTTGTTACTTTTACTGTGACCTTCATTGTATCAGTCAAATCAGTACTTGTTGCGACAACCTTGAATGTGAAACCAGTTTCTTTTTCAAAGTCAAATTCTCTGGTTGAAGAAATGTTACCGGCAGTGTCAATAGTGAATGGAACATTACCAACAATCTTGTAAGTAATGGTATCTCCATCTTCATCTTTAGCAGCAACATTACCAATTATACCTGGTTTAGTATTTTCCGCAACATAGAATGTTGTATCTTTTGTTGGGAATTTTGGTCCTTCGTTTGTGTTTCCAATCTTGATAGTTACTGTAGCTGTATCAAACAAGACTGTAGGATAGTTCTTGTCATAAACCATAACTTTCAAAGTGAATTCGGTTGTGTCCTTTTCATAATTGAAAATCTTATTTGAATAAATCTTACCATTATTGTCAATGGTGAAACAAGAATCACCTTCAACTATTTTAAACAAGTTCTGTCTAAAATCTGTTGTCTTATCTGGGTCATTGACCTTCAATGTACCAACTAGAGCTGGAACAGGTACATTTTCATACAAAGTAAATGTTGTATCTCTCAATGTAGGTGATTCGTTCACGTCAATTACTCCAATAGGAATTAGACGAGAAACTTCTACATCACCTGTATCTTTCAATGTAACCTTAATCATATCTACAGTTGTGGCTTCGTAGTCCAATGGGTCCTTAACAAGGTTCAATTCACCTGTAATAGAATCCAATGTATATCTGTCAGTCCAACTAGAATCTAAATAGAAACGAGTAAATGGAGTTTCGTTCACTATCTTAATAGCAGAAACGAAACCGGTATCATTTTCATTGAATTTGTAGATAGCGGTTGTATCAAATCCAACATGCTGGTTTGGAGCATCAATAATCTTAATCTTCAATTCACCATCTGTCTTACCATTTGGAAGGATGGCGCCGGAAATATCAGTAATCTTTAATACCAATATATCGTTTGGTTCTGTCAATGTATCTACTTTAACATTTATTTGAATAGGAATGTTTGGAACCTTAGCACCAGTTGGGATAGCAACTGTTTTCTTTTCACCATTGTTACAAATTGGGAATGAAGGTGGAATGTTGAAATCGTCAACTGTTACACCATCTTTCAAGTCAATACAATATGTGAAATAAACATTGATGTCAGTTGTATCACTCAATTCAATAGGAATAGTTACTGTTGAGTCATTTTCACGAAGTCCGCCATATTTGTCAAGTTTGACGTCAATAGTATCTGGGTCAAATTTAACGAATCTAAAGTTTTCACCATTATAGGTATCACCAATTCTCAACTGGTTAGCAAGCAACTGGCCTGCAAAGTTAATGTTACAAGCCAAATAAATTTCCTTAGTGGACATCAAAGTGCCCTGCATAATAGCATTATCGGAATGTTCAATAGAAATACTTTCGTCAGTATAGATTACAACATTACCACGATAATCTTTTTGGGTAAGTTCATAATTTGTTGAGTCAGTTCTGTAAACTACTTGAATTTGACCGTGGTCATGATACAGGAAATGCTTTACGAAAATACGAGTCAATCGGCCACCATCCTGCATTTCAATCTGCAATTTTTGGTGGTCTAGTTTGAATTGGATAGTATCAAGATAAATGTCATACTGGTCCTTACCATCAGGAACAACAATAGTCTTAACATCACCATTTAACTGGTTATCAAAGATAATACTTTGTGAAATAGTATCAGGCCAAGTAATTGTAGGTATAGAAAGACCTGTTGGTGCAGGTGGAACATTATCCTTACAAATTTGTTCAGTAGATGAGAAAACACTATCTGTTGAACAATGATTTACCTTAGAATTAGATAAATCATTCAAACAAACTAAACCATTTATACAAGCATTATTCTGGTTACCAAATGTATATGTGTTTGCACGAACTGGACCTGATGTTAATGTTGGCTGGTCACCATAAGTAATGTCTCCAGCAACTAATGTAGGTCCACCTAATGTCAAACGAGCATTAGCTGTCATATACCCGGCAGTACCATTCCAACCGGATTTATCTTGAATTACGACGTCATTACCAATCGTAATATAATCTCGCCCAAATAGCTTGTATTTGAGCATATAATTATATGCATCTTGTTGTGTAGCAGAATCTTTTTCAAGATTTTCAAATACGAACGGTTTAACATCTGCGCCTATCGCAAATGTGGCTATTGTCAATAATAATAAAAATAGCTTCTTCATTTTTTCTCCTTAATTGAGTTTCATACTATTTATAGCAATTCCAAACGCAATAAAATAAAAAAAGTATTGCCGATTTGGCAATACTTGTAATATAATAAAATGTTTTATTGAGAACTTATATATTATCTTTTATGGCTTGTGCGCAGTCATATACATTCATTTTATCTAAAAAGTAATCTCGGATCCAATCTTCAATTTCACTTAGATTATTATTAAGTTCTACGCCATACTTAGAAATAAGTTTCATTACAGATTTCTTATATCGGTCATAGGCACTGCCAAAGAAACCTTCATCAATAAGTTCATAACCATTTTGATTTAGATAATCTTTTGCTTCGTTTAGTGTCATATTAACCTCCACAAGCAAATGCTCTAGCCTTCCAGTTTGGCAATTCCGCATAACGGAGCTTGTAAATCTGGTCAAATGTACGGAAGTTCAATTCTTTACCACGAACACGAGGATTCTTTAAGAATTCATCAGAGTTCATAAAATCAAATACTTCCTGTTTCAATTCTTCGTTGGTAATGTCTTTACCTTCGGAACCTCTTGCTCCCATAGCCTTATAGACCTTAATGTGTGGCAATACAGTCTGTAATCGTTTCATTACACCCTGAGCACTTAACACTACGTCAATACAAGTACAACGAGTCAATAGAGCTGAATCTCTCTTATAGATTTCTGCCTTTGTCAAGTTAGAAATGAAAATTACTTCGCCTTCAAAAATGAAGTGGTTTGGAATAGCTTCTTTACCGTGATGTTGGTCAGACCATTCTTGACAACGCTGGAGAATTTCTTTGTTGTCATCCAAATCCAAAGTGTAAACCATTCCTTCGCCTTTAGTTGCCCAGGAAATTTCACGGAAATTGTTATTATCCAAAGCACCTTTAAGAACGTTGATAGCATCTGGGTCTTTCAAAACACTATCGCAATCGTCAAATACAACAATCTTATCTCTGTTATACCAGAGTGTGTTGTACATAGCGGCAGCACTTGCTTTACCCTTTACACGTTCCCAAGTTTCGTGACGCTTACCATACTGGTCAAGGATTTTTTCAACATTGTAAGATTTACCAATACCACCCTGTCCGGTAATCAACAATGCTGGAAGCAATTCTTTAGCAGACATTGTAACATAGTCAGTGATTTCGTCAAAGACAATATCTGGGTCAGCATATTGGGTATCTTCCAACTGTTGTTGTCCCTTCTTGACTAACTTGTTCAAAACTACGGTTTCTTTAGCACCTTTGAGAACCTTAATCTTTTCGCTGTGTTCTACCTTGTTATCACTGCTTTCGCCTTCACCTTCAGCAGCATTAACGGCAGCACGAACATCTTGATTATTCATACCAAGTGCTTCACCAATTTCGGAAACGGAACCGCCCTTTTCATACAAGTATTTGGCAATAATAGCCTTAATGTATTTCTTATTGAGTTGAACAATACTCTGGATTTCTTCCAAATCGGAATCCTGTTCATACAAGTCAATTACCAATTCGGCCTTGCCATTGTATAATTTTCCTTCGTATTCAACCTTTCTTTCTGTCAAAAGCGATTCATTTACTTCTTCTGTTGCTTCGTCTTCAGCAGGTTCTTCACCTTCTGTGTCAATGGAGTTTTCATCCACCAAAATAGCGGCAATGTCTGGAAGAAGTTTGGCAAAAGAAGATTTGCCTGGTTCTGCGTCTTTTACGAAAATTTCTTTTGTTGGGTCTGTTTCATAGTCCCAGTCAATCCAAAAGTTAATGGAATGGAACTTGTTGCCTTCCCAGTTAACTCTAATAGCGGAATTATCAGTCTTACTAACAAATAAGAAACCAAAATAGGTACCACTTGCGTTTGTATAAGTTTGACCATCCAATTCAGCATATTCTTGACTGAGTTTCTTACCCAAAAATTCTACAATCTTTGTAGAAGCTCTATATGTGTCGCCACCACCAACGGTAGCTTCTGTTAAAAATGATGCAAAATTCTTCATAGATATATTCCCTTAAATGTTTATAGTATTTATGACTTTTGTGCGAAGTCGTAACTATCTTTCCATTTGGCTTTAAGGGCATCTTTCACATCGTCTGTCATATCGGCTAAATACATTTTGGCTTCTCTTGCCCCAATCTCATATTCCTTGGAACAAGCCCAAATCAACAATTTTTCGTCATCTGTGGCTTTATCTGTCTTATATGCCTTATAATTGAAATAGTGCTTTCTGCGACCATCAATTAACGAACAAATGAATGTGTAATGTTGTTCTGGCGTAAGTCTGTATTTTTCCACCATAGCAATCAAAGGAGCATATTCTTCTCTGGACGAAATGAATCTGTTGATTACGAAGGGTGTCCAGAGCTTTTGCTGCTCTTCAGTTAAATCTTGCCAAGGAGTTTTTACTGACTCGGCAATCAAAATCATATCGTATAAACTACATTTCTTTTCTTCAGGTTCTACATTGGAAGTCTTCATTTATTGTCTCCTGCTTATTGTTAATATAGTATTTTTTGAACCCTAAAACGATTTTTGGAATTAATTTTGTTAGTAATGATCTGTGCAAGTTATAATCAAAATTAACCCCTTCCGTTTCTACCAAAAACTTCTCACTATTAAGCATTGTTGGTTTAATATACTTTTGATAAACATAGTTCTGGTAGAAATTCTTAAACGAAACACTTCTGTCAAATAAATTAAACACAAAAATGTGGGAGTTCTTATAGAATCCCACCATATATGCAGGAACATTGTCCTGATACTTTATATCAAAAGTCATTTCATTAAAATTTGACTTTATTTCGTTTATGATTTGTTCAGCATTTAATTTATTCATAAAAGGTGCTAATGTTTGAAATCGGCCATTCTCCGTGAACTTTCTTATTCCACTTGTTAAAGAATACAAGTTTCAAATCATTAAAGTTCTTTGATGGAATACCGCTAGACTGGTGTTTGACTACCAAGTCAATAGTAGCAACCTTCAATCCTTTCTCTAGTAATTGTAAACAAATGTCGCAATCGTAGAAGTGGAATTCTTTTAGATTTTCGTCAAAACGAAGTCCATTCTTAAATACCCAACGAGGGAAGAACATACAACAACCATCTACTGTTGCCATAAAATCGTGATACCCAGGAAAATCCGCCATAGGGTATTCTATCTTTTCCATTAGAACTTGCCCTTTTTCGTTCTTGATTTCCTTACCATTCTCGTCAAGTTTTGGTCTGGTTCCACCCTGAATTATATAGCCAGCAGTCTGTAATGGTCTGTTCGGTCCCCACCAAGTACAACTGTTTTCCAATGCCATTGTTCCAATCAAACCACAACAACCAACTGTTTTATCTTCAAAA
>RHMF01000698.1_pt1 | contig 14668 bp, 7 predicted proteins | sample 5365151 | NCBI WGS metagenome assembly RHMF01 (sample SAMN10266501, study PRJNA497801) | feces metagenome | isolation source: feces | host: Bos taurus | place: China: Prairie of Fairy Mountain | collected 2017-08-14 | reverse complement strand
AGCAATCGTGTAACCCATTGTAATAGGGTCATACGGCGCTGAACCAGCGTCAACCCACTGCGTATATGAAACTCCGTTTTTATCAACAATAGGAGTACCATCTGCATTCAAGAATGTTGCAAGATACTGTACAACCATGCTGTCATAAGTGATGGTTAAATATGGCCATACAGTATTATATTTTGTAAGCAGGCTCAAACGCATTGTCGGTATATATGCATCACCAGATACAACTGATTGCGAAATATCGAATCCTTCATCATCGATACCAGCCATATCGTAAAGAGACTCAAGAGTATTCTCGTTTGACATAACCCAGTTAACTCCAGAGAATCTTACACGAGATAAGTTAGAGCTGGAATCGATAAGGTTAAGAATTAAATCTTTTGTTCCATGCGTTGTTGTAGTTGCGCCAATTATAAGAGCGGTTGTACTTGCAAAATCGCAATCCTCAATTCTCAATGTAGTAAGATTACTTGTGCTTCCCAACTTCAATGTTTCAAGATACTTCAATTCTTTCATCGTCAGCGATGTTGGGCTTGATAAGTATGCAGTTCTAAGCAATCCAGATGTTGCAAATGTGATACCAGTGAACGCAGTATTATCAAGATATACTTCTTCAAGAGAGATACATCCAGACAAATCAAGTGCGCCAGTTGCATTCGGACAGTTACGCACATCAAGATACTCAAGCATCTTGTTGTTACCAATAGTAAGAGATTCAAGGTTGGCGTTCTGGTAGCCAGTTACATTAGAACCAATCTCTAATCTCTGAAGGTTTGTACCCATAGCAAAGTTATTCTGCTTGAAGTACAAATGAGCTAAATCTCCAAGTTCGGTAATCATAGGTGCAGTACAGAAGTAAAGTTCCGTTTCACCCATTGAGCCGATAGTAGAGAAGTCCATTGTATATGTTTGTCCACGAACAGCCCTTGTCTTTGCGACAACGTTATAACTCGTAGAAGCAACTACGATATAGCAGTTAATATACATTGATACTCTTGCCGTGTTTGCTGGGGGTACAGCTGCAATGGTAGCACCAGATGTTGGCGTATTACCACGCACCATAATATTCTGTGTTGTACAGAAGTTGCTGACATATTTAGAAGCATAATAATATGCATTATATGTCTTTACTTGTTCTCTCTGATGTGTCTTTCTACCAGCAAGCATCGGCAGATATGTTTCAGTTCCATTATCTTCATAAGGTCGCAGATATTTTCTTTGAGCGTCTGCAACCCACACTCTTTCAGGTCTTGTTGCCTGATAATCATTCATTTTCTTTAAAAAGTTTGCTGTGTTGAAACAACCAGCAGACTCGCGGTTTCGATACATCGTTTGGCAAGCGGGGAACAATCCACGAGCAAACGTAATCCAAGCCGCGTCATGTGCGTTAAATACATAGCTTGAGCCGATTGTGTCATCGGTCTCTAATCCGTAGGTGAAACTAAGTCCACCAACATTCAATCTGTTACTTTTATGACCTTACATTGTAAGGCGGAGATGGTTCTTCCAAGAGTGTCTTTACACTCGACCATCTCTCTACAGTTTCTTTAAGGTTATATCTGTAGGCCAGACTATCACATAGTCATCAAAAATGATAACTCCCCTATATTTAGTCGTTCACGCTGTATTTAAACTTGCGCCTTGTTACCCACCTCTGGGCTTCCAAGTCAATTAAAAGGGGTTTTATAACGACAATGTTATTCATCGTTACCCAGTGCGGTTGAGCTGTTACTTTTATGACCTTGTATATACAAGGCGGAGAAGGTTCTTCTTTAAAGTGTCTTTACACCTGACCTTCTCTCTGCAATTTCATTGTTAGATTATAGTTGCAGTCCAGACTATTACATCATCGCAAAGCGATGCCTCTGTAGTTAGTCGTTGCAGGCGGTATATTACCTTCCTGAGCGTTACCCATCCCTGGGCTTTCGCCATTAATTAACAGAGGTTTTACAACGACACCAAACTTCATCGTTGTCATAATCTTTCGAAGGTTCCCAATGCACGAGGTCATCACTAGACCAGAACGTATTCTTTGCTACGTTATCCGTCATCAAGAATGATTCGATGAATATGAAATGGTAAATCACTGGATCCATTACCATGTATTCTTCGCAATGTGCCAGCAGATATGCCATACGATAATTGTATGTATCTTTTGTATAAGTGCCAGCATAAGTATCTATTGTAGTTCCAGCCAGAACATTACCCGTATCCGCTGTCCAAGTTAATTCTGCGACAGCCGTCCAAGTAGTTCCATTGCTGGAGTAAATATAATTATTTGAATAGTTAATATAATAATAGCAGGTTGCACCTGCTGTAGTATTTGTTACATAATCTGAGGCCGCATATCCGTAATCAGCGGGCAGTCCATATCCATACAGATATACAACATTATAATCATCGCTATCATAAGATGATGTATCAAATGTTCCAGATCCTTTGAACGTATAACTTCCAAATGTAACGGTACTTTGTAGATTATTATTCGTTGCAAGGTTTGGGTTATGGTCATAGAAGAATTCAACAAATCTATCCCATGCATCTTCAGCACGTTCAATATTGTCATCTGCTACATAACGGAATTCATATACTTTCTGTTCCTCTCCGTTTTCCATAATAACTGCTTCAGCGTCACTATTCCAATCATAAGTCTTTGAGGACATCAGACACGGCAGAGAAGTGTTATTAGCAACCTCTACGCAACAAGCAATCGGATTGCTAGTATCATGGAATACTTTCTTATTCTTCTTTGAATTACCAATATCACAAATACCATAAAGATGATATCCGCTAGTATCTCCAAATAAGTCACCGCTTCTATCACGAATGAACAGAACACCAGGTGTAAATTCCATAGTATCACGACATTTTGAGTCTTTCTTTCTAGCGGGTGATTTCCACGGCTGATATGTATTGTACCAATCAGCAATGCAAGCATTGTTAGCATTTTCTGATGAAGCAACATTTACCTTAACATTCAGATAATCAACTTTAATTGAGTTATCATTCATGCTATATCCTTTTGTAGATGTAGAGCCGTCATCAAATGTAATTGCGCTAGTTGTATAAGAAACATTATCGCTATCAAATTCACGATTATATTTAAAGTTAATATCAACGTTACCAGCGGATTCAAGATAACCAACCGAAGACGTACCCTGAATTGTCACGCAAGCGTTATTGATTGTAAAGCATTGACTTGAACCACCGGAGTTATAAATTTGCCGTACCGTATATGCCACAGTATTATCTTTCTTACCAGTACTCATACGGTTAAGGTCTAACAGAAGCACACGTAAGTCTGGATTCTTATTAGCGAGTTTCTGATAATCAATCTCACCAGAAGAATTAAGAATATCATTCCTGTCATAACGGTCAACCATCTCATAAGCGTTCGGTGCGTCCATGATAAAGTTAGACAATTCATTCTCATTAGTAAGATATGTCGGATAAGCTTTTACCATGTAGACATAAACGTCACAGTTTGGCGAACCAATAGTAATACCTACAGGAGATACTTGTTGCATACCGTCATCAGCAGAGTAGAGTACGCTCATATCCGGCGAACCATCCATCCAGAACTGCAAATATCTGTATTCGCTCATCGGATGAATATTCGTTTCAAATTCAATATATGAATCCTTACAATAATATGTCTTTATTGATTCATTAACGGTTGTAAGCTGGGCTTCGTTTGCAGTTAACACAAGACCGACGCCGTTGTTTCCATTTGCCGTATCCATACAGCTAAGAACTTGCGCATCATATGTACGACAGTTAACAGCCTTAAAAATAAATTTAAAGTTCTTGCCGTACTGCTTCGGGTCGTATGCTGAACCAAACAGATTGTAATTAATCGTCATTGTCGTGCCAGCACGGACGCAGAAATACTGTCTTAAATGACCGTCTTCATCCAGCTCTGTATGTAATCCGCCATTAACCCAGTCAAAGTTGTTACTATATGTAACTCCAACCGTCTGTTGAGTCGAACTACCAACTGGTGTATAAGAAGCAGTCCATGCTTGAGCGGCATTATTAGTTGCAAGCTCCGAAGCCTTGAATCTGAAATCGTATCCAGTTACTTCCTCTTCGTCTAGGTCAAGCTGAGTAACGTCAATTGTAATTGTCTTTGTGGTAGAACCACAAGTAATAGTTAATGTCTTTGTTCCGTGCGTTGTTGGTGAATAGTTCCAATAATGTACGGTTCTGTCAACATTAGTCCATGTAGAAACTGTTGTTCCATTCTCCTTCAACACTACAGTAGTTGTAGAGTTAGCAGGATCATACACAACGATAGGAATCTGCACGGTATTGTACTGTGTCATTGACGCCGTGTTAAACGATGTAGAAATAATAGGAGTATTATTTCCGGCAACCGCAAATACCATATCGTGTACTTGCGGTGCAGTCTGAATCGTGACACCATTGACGACACCAGTCATAAAACGCACAATTGCATGAGACCCATGTGTTTGCATTGGAATAGTCAGCGATTGCTGAACACCAGAACGAGTAGTTGTATTAACATTCAGCACAGTTCCAGTTCCAAGAACATATTGCTGAGTCGGCGCATCCCACACATAATGTGAATATACGCCAGAGCTATAAATAATATAATTTGCGTCAGCATCGAAATCATCAGATGTCTTTGCTGGCAAAGATGTCACAACAACTGGTTTAAACCCAATTGGTTCAACATCAATCATCGTATAGATTGTTTTGTTTAACGCACCATACGGAGTATAGTAATCTGTAACGGCAGATGTATTAACTTGGCTATCTGTATATGTCCAATCTAAATACATATTAATTGCATTTACAGACCACGTTTTTGTTGCAACAGTATTATTTTCTCCACCAGTATCTACACTAACGCTAATCTTAACCGTATTAGTTCCAACAGTAAGATATTCTCCAACATCAATCGAGTTGAGCGCGCCAGTAGTAGAAGTGTATACCGTGAATCCAGATAATACCGATACACCGTTTATGTAAAGTGTTCCTGTACCGTCACCAACGCCATCATTACTAGCGTCAGTTGCAAGAACCGTATATTCAATTTCACAATCATCGCCATAAATAGTTTGCACATTTGCATCTGTGACACGGCCAATTGAAACTGTTCCGCTTGTAGCAACTCCACCGCCAGCTCCACCTTGAATCACAACAGCAAGGTCTTCTAATTCATCGCCGTTAGAATCATAGAAATGCAAAGTCTGGTCGTCATCAACATTGTATGCAGTACTATCAATATCAATGCCAGTATCTAAAGTAAGTGTAGATGTGCTATCATCAACATAAGTAATTGTTAAAGTTGTCTTATCATTACTTATACTCACTTCCTTGACTGTGTTATCAAGATTGTTAATAACAGTCTGTAAACCAGATACGTCAGAAGCCACGTCTGATATGTCGGAACTTAGATCTGAAACCGCAGATGAAATTAAAGCGTCAACCTGACTGCGAGTATATCCATTGCTACCAATTTGTACAAACGCGTTGTTTATATATCTGTAATGTCCATAGACTCCGTGTTCGTCTTGAACGTAATAATCCTTATCTGCGCTTGGCGACGAAACAAGTATCTGGGTCAAAAACCACTCAGCATCCGTAGTTGTTATAACTTCTTCACCTGTGTTTAAGTCTTCTTCGACCAATGTTCCTTCTGGAATGCCGCGATACACTTTCATTGTACTAGTTACAAGGAATAATGCGTCTTCAACAACTTCTTCTGGCAAAGCTGTGCCAGAGCCACTATACGCAGTTCCATCGATTACGTCGATTGTTAATACTTCGCCGCCACCACCGGAGCCGCCGCCAGCAATCAGCTTCCATCCATTATTAATATATTTATAATACTGATAAGTATCGCCGCTACCAACAATATAGTCCGTGTCGGCATCCGGTGAAGATACGCTTTCTAAAGAAGACACTACAACCGTAGATGACGAACCAAATGAATCCCAAATTTCATTATTATTTGCATCCTTAATTCTCCAATATTTCTCGTATCCGTTTCCTTTAGGTATTAGATAGAAAGTCCTGGCAGCAGGATTATTCGGCAGTGAGTTAACTATACTTACCGAATACGGCGTGTAGTTAGAAATTGCTGTATTGGCATGACCTTCCGCTAATTGCAAAATGCCATCCAGTGCAGAGTCAAGTCCGTTTGAAAATGTATGTTCTGTACCAGCAAAGTCTGTCACTGTAAACGATTCAATAGTTCCTGTGTTAGCAGTACCTCTAAGTCTTTCAATAGTATTTTCATCCTGTTCATCAGCATATGCAAAAATATCTGTCTCTTTCCCGGTCGGATCATATGTTTCTTCCCAGCTTCCCTCTGTCGGAGTAGTGGTGGTTGAAACATTCTTTTGCCATGCAGTATCAACTTTATCTAATGTATTTTGTACCGATGTATCAAGTTTAGCTTTTGTAATAGTACCGTCACCAATCGTCAATGACGCAAGATGCCCATTCTCAATATAGTCATCTAAAAGTGATGCAACTTGCTGTTGAATTAATTCGACATAATTTGTATTTCCGCTAATGTCTACAAGTGCAGATACAATATCACAAAGCTGATCGTACAATGTTTGTGTGATCTCTGTAGAACTTGCATCAGCAATATAATTATTAGCATCTATTTTTAGCGTGATAACATTAGTTGTTGCATGCACAGTTACTGTGTCAGTACCATGTCTTGCAGTACCTGTACCGAAAAGCATTAATGTACATGTACCTTCTGTTATCTCAGGAGGTAGATAACAACTGTTCTCTGAATCCAAAAGAAGATTATATCCTGTTCCATTTTGGCTGAACTGTGCTGACACCATTGACAAATCTTCCCAGTCGCTTCCAAGGTTGAATTGGAACCTGATAAATTCTTGTGTGCCAGCAACTAATGATTTTAAATTAGTCGTGATATGCAATTTCTGATTCACGACATTTACTAAAATATCCATATAATTCCCCCTAAATTAATATGGCACAAGGGTATTCATTAACGTGCCATAAGTTTCGTTAAGTGTTAAAATATATCTTATAGAAAGTCGTTCTTTTTAAGTCTTTCTTCGTAGTTGTCCCTAATTATTTTTGTAGTCATTACTGTCTTTTCATTTTTAAAATCTTTATGATCATCACAATAATTCTGGTAATTTGTGATATCAGATAATACCTGGTCAAAACTTTCTTGAGAATGCTTTATACCGGCGCGAACTTCATCACCAAATCTTAATATCCGTATTCGGCATGTTATTGCTTTAGACTCGCTCAAGTCTTCTTCAAGCGAGTCTATCTTTTCTTCTAAATCGTTTACCTTAGAGATTACGTCCCCATTAATTTTCTTGCCAAGCCACTTCAAAAATGATGACACTGGGTTCCATTTGATTGGTGTGATTTCAACAAATATCGATAACACAAATACTATCCCTGCTATTCCACCGATCATTTGGCCGACCGTAAGCCCCATCAGTTTTTCCAATTTTTTCTCCTTTATTATTTATTGATCAGCAATTTCAGCCAGCACTTCTGATTAAACACTCCATCGACAGTGAAGCCTCCATATACCTTATTCCAATTTGTTTGTATCGCTTTAATTGCGGCGACAGTCAAATTACCAGCGTCGCCATCAAGATTGCCATTATAGTAACCCATGCGTTTGAGCTCTGTTTGCAGGACGATTACGATATCACCAGAAGAACCATATTGGACTGACGGGAGGGTATAAGCCAAAATATTAATGCTGGTTGTCAGATCCTTTCCGAGCATAAGATCGATCTCTGCCTGTACCTTTTCCGGTTCAAATCCATCTGACTTGGCCTGCGTTTTCCTGGCTTCGCCATTGACCTTGTTATCAATCATATACTGAGCTTCTTCTCTTAATGACCTCACCGTTTTAACATTAGAATTAGTTGTCTGAGTAGTTTTTGTATCATATTCAGAATAATCAACAAATGATGTCAGATATCCAGCCTTGCTCCAATACTCAATGATAGTTCCGTTCTTGTGCGTCATTCTTGCGCCGTTCTCATTTACATAAGAAGGGCAGAGACCATCACCAAGCATGCCGTTGGATGTATATTCACAGACATTATATGTCTTGCCATTCATGGTAAATTCGCCGATATATGCACCCATATGCCGTCCAGTGATGAGCAGAAGAACCGGTGCCTTCTTGTCTTGCAACATCTGCTTGAAACTGACCTGGGTGCAATAATTAGAGAAAATATAATTTCCAGTTTGATCCTTCATACCAGATGCAGCGGCACCTTTTGCCGGAGATATATTTGCCCCTTTCGTATAGTTATCACACACAGGCGTTCCCAATGCTTCGCCCCAAATAATAGTTTTAGGATTAAAACACCAACAATCTCCCCAAAGATACTGACCGTCATAGTATCCACAGTTCTTTGGGTACGAGTTCTCGTATTTAGTTGGTCTTGCTAAAGTCTTTTTACAGACTTCAACGTATCTTGACGCTTTAATTTTGAATCCCATAAACATTCCTCCATATATAAAAAACGCAGGGAAGACATCCCTGCTTAACAATTGTTATACTTTTAATATTTATTTTCCAAGAAGTAATCTAATCCAACATTTCGTTCCGAACTTCCCATCTACAGAAAAGTTACCGTATACTTTATTCCAGTTTGTTTGAGCAGCTTTAATTGCTGCATCTGTCAAATTACCAGCATCGCCATCAATAGTGCCAGTGTAATATCCCAGCTGTTTTAATTCTGTTTGCAGAATCTTAACAACGTCACCTTTACTTCCTTTTTGAATCTCTGGCATACTCGATGCAACGCTTGCAACTACAGCCGCTTTATCTTTTGCAAGAATCAGGTCAATTTCAGCCTGTACGTCATCATATTTAAAGCCGTCTGCTTTTGCCTGTGTCTTTCTTGCTTCACCATTAATCTTGTTGTCAATCATGTACTGAGCTTCAGCAAAAAGAGTCCGCTTGGTCTGGGATGCCTTAGATGTATCTGCAGACACAGATGTGGCGTTTTCTCCAACACCAAGTCTTCTATTAACCTCGGCAACAATCGACGGCATGATTTGCATCATATGCCACTCTGGACAGCTAGTACCAGAAAGAGTAGTCCACCTATGATACAGAATGTTTCCCTTAACATCATCCCAGGAACCGAGACCTTTCTTCGCCGCAATAACTCTAGCCTCATCTTCTGGATCGAAAACTGCCTTTCCACCAAGAGACGGATATCTCTGAATACAATCTACCATCATCTTAATTAAAGATTCCTGTGTTGCTTCAGGAATATGCCAGTCATTATTCCCAGCGTCAGAACATTCAAATGTGATTGCTCGTTTATCTGCTTGCTTGCTTCCGGATGTGTATCCAGAGAAATCCTCTGGGACACTACTGGCAATATCTCCATTATATCCGATACAGTAATTTGCGCTTGTGCCAGCAGAATTGTTTACAAAATACTTGGCGCATTGTGCGCCAGTCCAATGTGCGGCCATATGATGTGGAATCAAGAACCTCACATTATTTCCTTCACGGCTATGATAGTTCTTGGAAGCATATTGAGAAGTAGCTAATTTACTAATAGTCGCCATAATAAATCTCTCTTTCATAACAAAAGGAGGGCTTGCGCCCTCCGTTAATAAAGTTTCCTTTTTATTATCAAATCATTACTGATCGGAATGTGGTTGTGTATATCCGAGTGCACGAATACTATCGCCGACGCCCTCTGTAGTCGGGTCTGTTACAATTCCAAGAATTGCAAGCACGACGAACAGAGCATCAACGATTGCTAACAGGCTTGTCTGAATCTGTGTAAAGTCAAAATGAACTCCTACTGCATTAAGCACATTCTGAATAAACAGAATCAAAGCCGGGATTAAAGCAACCCAAAAATTTTTATTCTTAAATCTTACAGTCCAATTAATCATTTAAATCATCCTTCCTTTTTTGATTTCACTTGTTTATCTTCGCCATTTTCAGCCTCGGCTTTCGCACGATCTTCTTCAAACCCAAGTTGAATATTTGCTTCCATCTGTTGTCTAAATGAAGTTGTAATCTCATCTAGAACAAATACCTTTAATGACACTGGAAGATTATACTCGTTTAATACATTTGCCAAAGCCATTCCAAGCTTTCTACTTTCATAATCAAAATTCATAGTTTTCTCCTTTTATTCCCATCGATAATTAGTCATCTTTTTTATGTGTGAAACTTTTATACATCATTGGCATGCCATCTTCATTTAAAACCACAGCACCATGGATCTCGTGCTGTGATATAGAAGCCTGCGCCAAAATTGCATAATATGAAGACTCGGCTTCCTCTCTTGTCTCTCTGGTTTGGATTGGCTCTACAACCTCAGCAACCCCATTATCGACTGTTGTTTCTATAATAAAAAACATATTATTCTCCTTTTTATCACGCTGTTAATACAGCCAATTGTTGTTTCAACAATTCTATTTCTTTATTTTGTAATTCTATTTGTTCGTGCTGTAATTGAACGGTCGCAACAATATCGGCAATCAATTCGCTATACGCCAAAGTTTTATATACAGGTCTCATTTCTCTATTTTGCATAATCATTTCTTGGCATTCGCCTGTACTACCAATAACGCCCCATTCAGAATCGCTAATAGACTCCTCAATATCTTGTACAATAAATCCATGATGATATTTATCATCTCCATAATTATACTGAAATCTAGCTGGTTTAAATCGGTATACATTAGAAGCAGATTCAGCTTTGTTCAAATATGTAATGTTCCGTTTGCAGTTCCGATCAGATGTTGTAAAGGTATTAGTAGAAGACACAACAGCGCCTGTATCACCACGCATATATGCATATACTGTACCATCTGCGCTCGTAACGCCAATAATGCCTGCGTCCCCTGACATATATGCTCTGTTATATCCAGTTGAATCTTTAACGCTTATATATCCACATTGCGTTGTGCCTTGACATACTTCTACGACAGCTGTGCGCGTGCCAGGTTTTCGCAAATATAAGAACGGTACATAATTCGTTCCATTCGAATTCATTGCGACCCCTTGATGAATGGTCGCATATCTTATGTCAGTAGTAGTGCTTGTTCCGCTTGGGTCGTGGTCGTATCCATTTACAAACAATCCAATATAATGTGGCTGATATAAAGTATATGTTCCGACGTTATCATACGCAGCTGAGTTAGGAACCCAATCTGTATATGCCGCAATTCCATTTGGAGCAAATCTTGTTGATACAACTGCGTTCCTTGAGATGTTCGTCACACCTCTTGTATTGGTTAGAATTATCTTGTTATCGTCTTGTGATGCAGCATTAATATTCATACTCCCGCCAGTGATACTAATATTGCTACATTCAACCCTACCGTCGTAGTAAACGCGGAATGGATAAGTCCAATTACCATATGAAGCGTCGGACTCGACATCACCACCATTATATGCTCTATAATAAATACCAAATGCTGATGTGCTTGATGGCGTTATACTTGCGGGTGCTTGCATATATGCACCGTATTGGGTAGATGCAGTACCGGAAGTGACATTGGTTCTTTTATACAAGTGCTCGCCATCCACCAACCATCCGCCAATACTGCCCGACGATGCTGTCACTCTACCAGATATGTCTGCGTCCATCGCATAAAGTTTTCCACGCTTATTAACAGAAAATAGAGTGGTTGGAGCAGCCCATGTAGATCCGCCAGCAATTCCCTTTACATAGAAGGCAAGATTAGTTGATGTGCTGTTCTGTGCGTTTGCATCATTGCCATCACCCTTGATTCCAACCTCGTATTCATATGTTCCATCATATGAGTGAGCATATAATGAAGTTGGATAACAGTGACCACCGTTAGCAGAAGTGCCAGTGTTTGAACTATTCGATATGGTAAATCCACCGATAGTTCCGTACTTGGCTGTAATACCTCCAGCGATCTCTGCGTCAGCAGCATACAACTTACCGTTCTTATTAACGTAAAATACATCAATAGCCGAACTATGATTCCATGCGTTTCCAGCATTTATTCTTTTAATGTAAAATGCGTGATTTGTTGAAGTGTTATCTTGAGCGGTATCATTTCCATCACCTTTGATTCCAACCTCATATTCGTATGTGCTACCATCATATGAGTGAGCGTATAACGAAGTTGTATATGCATGACCACCATTTGCCGATGTGCCAGTATTAGAAGAACTCGTAATATTAAATCCGCCGATTGAACCAGAATATGCTGTGATATTTCCTGCTATTTCTGCATCTGTAGCATGTAGTTTTCCACCATATGTTACATAAAATGGGAACACATAATCACCGTAATTGCTTCCATCGTATGACCTTGTCGATACAGCAAAAGCCTTCGTATTTGTAGTTGGCGTTGTTGTCGGAGCATGCAAAAATACATCATATTCAGTGCCACTAACACCACTTGTTATTGGTATGTTGTTGTGAATATAAGATGGAGTGATATTCCATCCAGCGATTCTACCAACTGAAGAGAAAATTGTTCCGAATATAACCGCATTGTTCGCAACCAGCAATCCGCTAGCTGATACCTTAAATCCGGTAGATCCTGTTACAGTTGGCATATCTTCATCAGAAGGTGCTATTCCTAATTGACCATTCTTTTGAATATATACACTCAAATCTTGACTGCTCTGGCCTTCGGGAAAATCAGTAATAGCTGAATATGGTATGCTGGCATCCGGACCTAGAGTCAGAGAAGTAGCGTGAACATTTCCAGAAACATTTAAATCTCCATTTGCATCGACATACAATAAGTCGTTATCTCCCTTTTTAATATCAAATAAATACGTCGCCCCTGGATTAATTGATACGGAGTTTGTGCCATTACTTACAACAACTCCGTCTTCGTCAACCTTAAACGTGTTACCGGCATTTGCAATATATACTTGTTCGCCAAGAATAATACGACCAACAACAGTATCTGCCACAACACCGTATTTATTTTCTAACTGTCCATTCTCTGGATTTGTTATATAAAAGCTTCCGATACCAGCCTTTGAAGTTGCCCAATTATCATTCGTAAAATATAAACCGTTATTAATAATCTTGACTTGATTACTATCGTAAGAATCTGAATAGGGTATATATTCACGCAATAATATTCCGTGGTCATCCCACTTAACATCTTGATTGTCAGCACTATTGACAATCTTCATGTTTGTCAGATCAAGACCTTTTTCAACCCAATTTTCCAACTGTTCGTTTGTAGCATTTCCTTTTTTCGCCTGCTTCTTTACTCCGTCGTAAGACGTCGCCATACTCGAAGCACTGTTAAGAATGCTTTCGATATCAGAGAATGAATCGTTATAATAGGTCAAATCAGAAAACTCAACCTGTAACTCATCCATATTATCGAAGTCCACAGTATAACTAATTAAGCGTAATTTATAAATTCTTCCATCTACTCTAATCCTTATCCAATTTCCTACGGCAAAATAGTTTACAATCGGCGCAAACTCGTGCATACACAATAAATTCTTTAATGTTGAAGATATTGAATGTTGTAATGTAGCAGACTTATAAATCTCATTTCTTGCAACTTTTAGAAAATCTAATGCGTTGGCAAATACCTCGGCGTCAGATAGACCGTCTGAAATATAATTATCATTCTGGTATGTGTCTTCTCGGCGATACGATGTAAACTCCAAAAATAATTCATCGCCCAAGAACTGTTCAAAATCAAGGTATTCGTGATATTTATTTTGAGCGTATCTCAAATAACTCGTAAGATCTTGAATCGCTTTGATTTCCGATTCGCGAAGACTAAGCTCGGTTTCTATTAAGCCTAGCTTCGCATAGTATCCATTTGTATATAAAGAATTATATATAGATGTTCCCCATGTCTGACCGTCAGCAACACCTTGTGCAATCAATATATCAACACATGCTTGACATGCGTCGTGAATAGATGTCAGGCAGGCGAGGCTGTATTTCCGAAGCTCAACCTCAAAATTTGCATTTGACAATTCAAACAGCGAAACCATATCCGTGATTTCATCAGTAACCTTATTACTTAAAGTTCTAGTAATACAGTTGTTTAAATATGTCTGTGCATCGCCAGTAACATATAATGTGACATTACTACTACTTGTCGCAGTGTCTTCTTCGTCTGAGTAACTCGTAACTGTAAATTTTCCACTCCAGGTATAATATGTAGTATTGTTGGTGCTTGTCGGGGTTCCTTCAATCTCGACCTTATATCTCCCGTCAACAACTGTCTTTGCCATATGAAGAATGGCACTATTTATTGATGCATCTGAAATGCTAGTTAAACTCTTTACTCCTACATATCCAACGTTAGATGAAGTAATCTTTGCCAATTCTGCGGCAGCACTTGTCGTTGGAATTGTTACTGTTGGCATCATTTCATGACTTAAATAGTAATCAAACCCAATAGTCTGATATAAGATTTCCATCAAACCAATGTACCCAACAATACTAGACGGACACTCTGGATAATCCGTTAAATTATAATCGCTAACTACATCATTATATGCTTCTCTCCAGGTTCTTCTTTCGTTGCTGCCTTCATCTATAAGACCATCGCCATCTCCGGTCATAGAAATTATATTTGAGTTTTGGCATGTATTATATTTTTCGTCGTATTCTTCAATCTTGTTTACCAAATCATCTGACATGTCTGCCTTCAC
>RHMF01000697.1_pt1 | contig 14672 bp, 10 predicted proteins | sample 5365151 | NCBI WGS metagenome assembly RHMF01 (sample SAMN10266501, study PRJNA497801) | feces metagenome | isolation source: feces | host: Bos taurus | place: China: Prairie of Fairy Mountain | collected 2017-08-14 | reverse complement strand
AACAAGGGAAAGGAAGGCTGGAGTGCTGTTTACCGCATGGTGACATGGCTGGACCAGTCTGATTGGTGGAGCCAGTTTGAAGATGAACCTGGCAAGTCTGTCCGCATAGAGTTTTTTCGCATGGGCATGTATGCCACTCCTTACCGTGGTGGGTTGATTGCCTACATCAGGTACAAGGACGAAAAGTACATGAGGCTCTATGAAATAAAGCCTGGTGAATCTATATGGATGGCCGAGTATCAGGAAAGACTCCCGTATTACCGCTACGACTGGCACAATGGTGATTACCTCAGGGTAAAAGAAGACGGTTCTGGCCTGGAATGGGCAACCCCTCCGGGAATTACAGGAGTCACTGGTGGTGTAACGGGACCTACTGGCGCAACGGGAAGTGACGGAAAATCCGCATATCAAAGCTGGCTTGACAACGGTAACACGGGTTCAGAAGCGGACTTCTTGGATGACTTGGTCGGACCACGGGGACCACAGGGACCGACAGGCCCAGAGGGGCCTCAGGGTCCGGCTGGCGTAGGTCTGAATAATAAAGGAGCTTGGGTATCTGGAACTACTTATGCTAGCAATGATTATGTGTTTGACCAGAAGTCGCAAGACAGTCAAGATAACTCCATGTGGATTTGCCAAGCGAGCAGCCCGTTTATGTCTACAACGCATCCATATGCTGATGATTCAAGGTGGGTTGAATTTAGCGCTCCGCAGGGTGAAAAGGGCGAGGACGGTGAACAGGGCCCAACAGGCCCGACGGGTCCAAGAGGCCCAGAAGGTCCAACAGGCTCAACAGGACCGACCGGGGCAACGGGAAGTGACGGAAAATCCGCATATGACATATGGATAGATAAGGGAAATACTGGAACCGAGGCTGACTTCTTAGCTAGCCTCAAGGGAGATAAAGGCGAAACGGGCCCTCGGGGAGCAACGGGTACGAATGGCACTAATGGAGCCCCTGGCCCGACGGGTCCTACGGGAACGTCGTTTACTCTGACGAATAATTCTTATCAGAGAGCTGAGGGAAATACGTTCTACTACATCAAGGCCAAGATTGAAAATGCAGGTGCAGACCCGACTCAATGGGCAAATGACGGTATTCTTCACTTTGTTCTGAGTACAGGAACGGTGGCTTAAAGATGGGTTGACCGAAGGAGTAATATAATGGCAGCAGATGGATACATGATGTTCAACGGAGCTAATACCGAAGATTTGTACTTTGGCGATATGTCTGTTGACTATGTATATTACGGTAATGTTCTGATATGGGCGAAAATTAAGTATCTTTTTAAAGATGGGTATTATAATACAGAAGCAAAATTGGTTGAGTTTGTACCATCTACTGATATAACGTTAAATTCTGTTTCTACACTAGGCCAATGGCCTAATACTAATGGTAGACTTCGTATTTTGAATGAAGTTGGCTTATGTGTAGTATATAAAGACACTAACGGAACAGAAAGCGATGTAACCATATACAATAAGACTGGAGTGTTAAGAACTTGGACAAGTCTGGGTACAATCACCCTTTATGCTGGAAACAAGTATTATATAAGCATGCGTGGAGAGAATGACGGAATGTATATTCCTCAGTATGTTGGATTGACAGGAAACTACAAGACGTTTTCTAACATTCAAAACGTAAATTCGGTATATTCAGGAGCCGCAGACCATCGATGCAGTGGAGAGGCAACGACATTTGCTGAAATACAGCAGAAATCAGTTAGTACTTACTTTGTATGGAAGGGTCCAGCATTTACTAATTCGATGAAGCCTAATGAGAGTGGCGATGGAAATCCATATCCGTATTTACTAAAACGAGACATGAGCAGAGTTAAGAAGGTCTTCGTTGACACCGATTTTAGTAATGTTCCTGGGCCTTACAATGATGATATGGCCCGCTATGCATACATATACTATGTCATGGGAACGACTGAGGGTGATGAATTTGCGATGAACACTAGCCACTGGAATCAGGGATTCTCTATTGGTGGAGAGACGATTTTCAACAATAATCAGAATAAAATTTATACTTTGACTGGTAGCATGGGAGTAAATCACATAAACAGCATGACACCAGTTACTGAAGAGCCAACAAATAAAGAACAGTGGGCGATTTATTATAAAGCTGAGGGTAATTGGAGCAGTGGGCCATACGAGAGAGCAGTAGTAGCATGGAATGGAGGCTCTTGGGAATACGCTAAAACCTGGACCGCAGAATGGACTGCTGACAGCAATTATGACCTTACTAACTATGTCGAGAAGGCAAACGACTCGTATGCCAAGGACTTTAACCTTGTTTCTGTCCAAAACGGGGACAAATATTTTGCTAGAATAAACGGGAGTGACATATAATGCTTTACGCCGTAGGGAAAGAAGACTATAAGATTCATTTTATGTGTCCGAATAAGCAGAATTTGGATATAATGATGGAACAATCTGGAAAAGATATAAAAGATTACTTAATCTTACAGGAGTTTGACATGAAATATGTTTCACGCATTACCTATGTTGATGGGGTGTGCATCTACAACAACAAGGAATACTGGTCTAAGACGGCTGTATTGAACCCGCTTACACAGGAAAACTATGCCGAACACGAGGTACTGGACTTTCTTGGAAACCCTGTTCCTTATGATAGGTATGTAGATGAGTTTAATAACAACATCAATCGAGTCAGGGCGATGGATGGAACCATCGGTGAAGTCATGTACAACATCGACGTTGGCTACGAGATGATTGCCCTGTTCAAGGAAGAGTGCCGCCTGACAAAGTTCACTGGAATCACCCCGCTTGAAATCGGAGTCAAGCTCGGCAATGCCTACTCGCTGATTATGACGGGTTCGTTCAGGGAGGCCAAGAGCATAATCCAAGGGCTGGAACCTGACCCGTTCCTTACGGAGGAGCGCAAGCAGAAGTACATCGACATGCTCGATGCGGCTGATGCAATCGAGTATGCTTCCGATGACGAACTCATCTTCGATACGGATGAGCAAGAACAGGCCGACGAACCCTCCGATGAGTGATAAGATTGTTTGAAAATGGGGCCCGTCCAGTTGTCTGGACGGGCTTTTTTGCTTTGATAGGTTATAAACTATACATGAAATCAACCGATTATAGGTTATTATGTCTAGTAGGAAAGAGGTTTTTGAACAATATCTTGGCCAGATGGGGCTGAACAAGACTGTTCTTGAAGCGGTCAAGGGCATCAACGATGTTCTATTCGAAGGTCTTGACGACCTTCTTGCCGAGTATGACGAGCCAGTTATTTCCAGTGTTCCTGAGGTACTTCCGGGAGAACAGCCAGCTCCTTCGGCAACTGCTCCTGCAACGCCGACACGCAAGCTTGAAAAAAATGAAGAGGAGTTTGACCCGAATAAGGAATATACAACGGCTGAACTTGAAAATAAATTGAAGATTCCGTACAATAAAGCGCTTCAACAAGCTATTGCATGGGCCCATAATCAGGAAGGCAGGTTCGAAATGCTGTGGAATGATTGGGGCGGAATTGATAAAATCGCTTTCATGCGTGATGCTGGTAATGGAACGCATGTGTTTTTCAGTGCAGAAAGAATACTGTATGAGATAACCGCCGAAGGGGAAGACGGTGTGCCGATGTTCACATACGAGACCGCAACGAACCCTGTTAGGATGAGTAAGGAGGTATACGAAAGAATATCTCAATACTACGAAGACAATAAGGGGATTGGTGTCGGTGACCTGACGGAAATCCCGTTCGATGATATTAGGCGTTTGGTGCTTGGAATTGGGGTTCATCCTACTGGAGAGGAAGCTCCGAATATTGGCGTTCCGTGTAAGGTTGAGGTTGTCAGGGATGCTACGTTGTTGGCTAGGGATGCCGATGAGCATGATGCTCAGACTGGAATTATTACGCCAAACCCAGAAGTAAGGGAAGCTCTCAAAAAAGAATATGGCCTGCCTGTCGAATGCTCTACTACGGTTCTGATTAAGGAATGGTGTGATTCTAGCGACCGTTATCGAATGGATGCTTCTACTGGTATTGTCTATGACATTTCCAGGAAGTCGGTAGCACGAGCAGTGACGAGCCGTGATGAAATGCCAGAATATTCAATGAAGAAGAAGCAGACTAATTCCCTTACGTTGGACTGGAAGATGATTGACTGGGCGAAGACACAGGACATGTTCAAACTGTTGTTGCAGCCGGATGCTTCTGGTGTCCGTAAACTTATAAATACGAGTACGATACACAGGGTTCCCAACAATGGTAATATCGAGGGAATCACGGGTAGTGCTCCTTATGTTTACATGGATGACGAGAACTACAATGCGTATGTAGCCAGCACGCCGAACTTCGACCAGAGCACTGTGATGAACTTCGATGCCAACGCATTGAATACTATTGTCAGGGACGAGTTTAATAGCATGAGCACGAGTGACGCATCTGCTACGAACTCGTATGGATACGATAAAAACGGCTGGGTTAGCAACATCGAGTGTGTACTTGCTGAGTCGGGCGATGGCATATACAAATTGAAGGACGGTGTTGCTGCCCAGATTAGACAATCATATGCCCGTTCTCTTACGGGAAGCGACTTTAACAACTATATTGCTGGAAAGAATGTCATCAAGATAGGCGGAACACTAGATGCTGACGGAAACCTAACAGGTGCATACAACTGTCACCCGTTGGTTCGTTTGGTTCGTACTGGAAGTGGTTTTAGTGCTAAGCTTGTCGCCGTGTTCGACGATAGTTGCTGTAATCCAAACGAATCCCTAGAGAAAATTGTTGGTAAAGACGGACTTCGTGGTGGAAAGCCTACTATAATGGGCTTTGCTAGAATACTCGATAGATGTAACCTTGGAAAGACGGGCGAGTTCCAAATTAACGAATGCGTGCTAAGCAATGTTGACATATCCGAAAGTACAGGTTACATAAGTATAGGTTCGTATACGTCAGGGAAGAGGTTGGGCAGAGATGTACCGCAGGCCGTGAAAACGGTTGTAAAGAACACTAGAATTGCGATAGGAAACAATGGAGCTGACCAGGTATTGCCGAACAACAGGATTGGTGCAGAAGTTGCTGCCGACAGCAAGATTCGTGGATTGACTATATATAACTCTGACATTTCTGATTCAACTATCGAGAACGGATATGCTTATATTGAGTCGTGTACCATTCAGAACTTGCACATGAGCAACGCTGGTTCAAAGTACCTTAAAGAATGGAATCCGGGAGACGCAAGCAATGTCGTGTTTAAGGGCGACCATATGATTACGGTAAAGGGCTCGGCTAAATATAGGGTCGGCTATACGAAGGCTCTTGTTCCTAATGCAAGGGGTACCAAGAAATTCGCTGAGGGCGATACAGCGACTCAGTTGACTGGTACTGTCGTTCTTGATTCTACAGCTGGCCAGGTTATCTGTGCAGGTTCTGCATTGCATAATGTGGTTGCACATGGCCCGTGTAAGATTCGTACATCTAACCTGAAAGGAATGACTATTGGTGTTAACGCAGATGCTGGCGGCGACTTCAAAATGACCGACGTATGCGGCGTTGATACAAACCCGGCTCACGCAGATAGCGCACTGTCTATCGAAATCGAACATGGCATGGATGAAGCAACTGTTTTGGGTGACCCTGACCGTGATTCTGAACATGGTTCTATAATCTTGTCTGGAAAGGTGTATATCGAGGGCGGTGCCAAAATTTTCCACTCGGCTGTTGAAAGCCCTGATGCTGAACAAGTTGTGTATGTTCGTAGAAACATGACATTGAATGGTTGCTCGCCATATACTCTAAACAAGAGGGATTCTGCCCTGCTTAGCGAGCGTATTCACAGCGAGAATACGGTACTTAACGGTGATTGCACCGATTATGCTACTGTCGCATCAAGAGTACAGGTGTCGTCAAATTCGATGGGTTCTGATGAATCCACGAATCCGTTTAATAAGTATGAAAAGTTCAAGGTAAGTAGCGCTGGCCAAGCTTTGCGTGAGCTGACGTTGTACAATGCCGAATCTCTTATTGAAGATTTCTTGAAAAACAACCCTAATTCAGTAACGATGAACAATAGTGTGTTCATGGATATTACGGATAACAAGCTCGTTCCTAAGCCAGAGCTGAAGATGAGTATATGGGACCCGACTGGTGCTTTCTTCGTAGGTATAGTTAACAACGAAAATAACGTGGTTCACTATGGCCGAATGATTATGTTGAAGTGCCCTAATGTGAGGTTGAACCATTCTGCAATTATCCAGAAGAAGAAAGACCCTGTATATAACCTTGACTATGACATGTATGCGCTAGGCAAGGTTACGCTGAGACAGTATGTAGAGTTCTTGAAGCATAATGGCTTTACGGAGTGTTTCGATTATCTGGACAGTAAAGGAAACGTAACTACACAGGAACAGGACTTTATTCAGATTTGCCTCCTTAGCAACAAGGATAAGCAAAAGCCGAGAGACCTTTCTGCGGATGCTGTGAAGGCGCTGTATGGAAACAATATCCGAAAGGTTACTGCATTCAAACTCATTGATACAAGCAAATCTGGAGATATCCGTGACGTTGATGGTTATTATAACATCACTAGCGTGTATACACGAGACGATGGTTCAATGAGCATAGAAACTCCTACTAGCAATTACTATTATGGCATTCCTATTGTGGATGATAAGGCAAATAAAATAAGATGTACCTGCGAAAAGAAGTGGATAGGCGACGATGGAAAGACTAGACACGAGAGAAATACGATTGACTGCCGTACGGACGAAATGTACAAGGCCGGATATGCTCGTCTGATTGAGAAATCGCTTTCGTCAAATGCTAAGGGACTCGCTCGTATCAAGAATGCGTTGTCGGGCAACCCGGAAGGGTTGAGGCAGCGTGACGCTCTCTCTGCATCCATCAATGCCCTGAACGGTCAAGGAATGAAGGCTAATCCTGATGAAATGCTGGCAGATGACGCCTACAACAAGCTAGTCAATCTCCTGCGTTTGGATGAAGGTGAAAAGGTGTATGTCCTGTCATACAAGACTAGCGCAGGCGATGAAATTAAGTTCATGGCCGCTGGTAAGTTGCCTAAGACTTATGGTCCTGAGGCGATGAGGTTGAAAAACGCTGGTTGCCGCAAGATGGTGTATAGAAAAATCTCCTACGATAAGAAGGAAAATAAATTCCATATTGTGCCAAGGCTGGATGCTAGAATAACCCCGGTAAAGTTCATGAATGACCTTAGGTACTCTCCTGTCATAATTAGGGAATATATGCTGGCAAGAGATGCGACTACCGACGATTTCATCAAGCTTCTGGGTGTTCCTAAGTCGATGGTGTTGTGATAATGAAGAAAAATGCGGTTCCCTCAAATTAGTTTGAGGGAATTGCTGTCAAATAATATATATTAGATTATACTCGAAACAATGGTTGTTTTGTGGATTACTGTAAGATTACACCATGTATCAAAGCTGAACTTAACAAATCGGTTACAATGAGTCGGGAGGAAGAGCGTCGGCTGTTCGAGGAGTATGCCACCAGCACAGATGAATCCCGAAAGAAGGAAATCTTCGATAAAATCATCATAGCCAACTTGAAGTTTGCGTTCAAGATGGCAAGCGATAAAGCCAAGGAATGTGACAAGTCCATAGATGACTTGTTTGCCGAGGCGAAAATTGGCTTGATTGAAGCGTTCAACAAGTATGACCCCCATGTGGGCACCAAATTCATCTCGTTTGTCGTGTGGTATGTACGCCGTGCGTTGAATACGTTTGTATCTGACGACGACCTAATCCGTATTCCTATCGCATTGAAGTCGAATGTCTCAAAGAAGCGTCGCTTGAACCAGACTGATTATACGGAACGTGAGGGACATGCCAACGAAGTCATGAGCAACTTGAAGCAGTCTATCAAGACATCGAAGGACGATAACCCGGATAGCGTCTATAACGAGGCACCTGACCTGAACTCCGATGGCATCGAAGAGCTTGAACACGATAATATGAAGGACGCTCTCTGGAAGATGCTCGAAACCAGTTTGGACAGCAATGAACTCTACATAATGCGATATTCGTTTGGATTGAAGGATGATGTGGTCCTTCCTGCTGCAGACATTGCGGCAAACCTCAATATGAAGAAAGCAGAGTTTCAGAAGATTAAGAAGGCTGCCTATGAAAAAATAGCCAAGAACAAGGAATTTTATAGTCTTCTTAAAGAGACGGTGAATTCATAATGTTCAATTTAAAGTTCATTACACGATTTTTTAATGGAGAGAAAAAAATGCTAGAAGAACCAACAATAGCAACCTCTGGTCAGTCTGTTGGCGATGTTCCCAACGGTGAACCGACCATGTCAAACAGTGAAGCGGCAAGGCAGATTCAGGAAGCGGCTGAGCTGGCCAACAAGAGCCCGCTCGGTATCATCCCTGGGCAGATTAACCGTAAGCAACCGCAACGTCCAGTACCCAGGCAGCAAGGCCCTGTGGCACAGTACAACAATTACCAGCAGCCGCCTGTGAATAACGTACAGCGTGTGGCTCCGGCACAGATGGTTGCCCAGCCGTTGCCTCAACCGCAGGCGCCACAGCCGATTCCTCCGCAACCACAGCCGATTCCTCAGCAACAGCCGTACTACCCGCCTCAGCCACAGTATTATCCGCAGCAGGGTTATCCGCAACAAGGATATCCTCAGCAGCAGCCGTACTACCCGCAACAGCCGATGCAGATGCAGCCTGTTCCGCAGGTTCCGCAAATGAGTGACGGGTTCGGGGCGCCGTTCTCCGAAATGTATGTAACCAGCGACCAGAACTATGAATGTTACATCGACCTGCCGGGAGTTAACCCGAGTGACATCAAAGTAAGGGTTGTTCAGAACTCCCTCGAAGTGAGCGGTGTCCGTAAGCTTCATTCTGAATCTCCTGCTGCTGGCAAGAAGAACAAGAGAATCAAGGTGTTGGCCGCACAGTCCAGTGTTCCGGCATACTTGTTGAACCACTTTAAGTTTACATTCCCGTTTGCGAAACCTGTTGACGAGGACAATGTTAAGGCTGCATTTGAAAATGGCCAGCTGCATGTTACTATCGCCATCCTGTCTAGCGAAAAGGGCGTGTGCGTGAGCGTTAGCATCTAGGAGGTAGCCATGAAGACGATTGCAGAAATCATTAACGCCAACTATGTTCTAGTCCCTCTTCTGAGAGATACCAACATGGGCTACATGATTACCGAGCGTGGAGACATGAGCGACTACGAATGGAGAGTATGGCGCAGGGCGGCTGAACTCAAGACTGTCAAGCAGATTATGTCCAGTAAGGTAATGACGAAGAAGACTCCGGCTGAAATACGTCGTGGACTATTGTCGATTGTCGAATTCCTGAAAGCCGAAGGCCTCGATGCTGCACTGGTAGGAACGGGTGCTGCAAACGACCTGAGGGTCAAGGACTACGAAACCGAAACAGAAACGACAGCTTCGTTCAACGATGAAGAACTCTAAATCGTTGAGTGTATAAACTAGAATATGGAAAGGGGGCCGCACTGGCTCCCTTTTTCATTTGCCTGACGGAAACTCCTGATGGCAACGGGGTCTTGATAAACTGTCGGGGCCTCAGTTCACTCAACGGTCGGCAAACTGCCGACAGGAGAATAACTATGGTGGGGACACTTCCTGCATTGAACGCTATGTATGAAACGGTATTCGACATATTCGACCCGAAGAAATACGGACGCCCGATTTTCCCTTACGCATTTAAGAAGGCTGTCATCCAGAATCCAGAGACCCAGGAGAACGAGGAAGTCCTTATTCTTGAGATTGCTGTTGTTGGCTGTTCCGCATCGGATGTCCAAGTAGAGGCTAAGGGTAACGTGATTAAGGTTACTGCGACATCCCCGAAAGACCCTGAGGGTTATGTGCCTTACTACGATTACATCAAGAGGCCGAACTTCACGTTCTCGTGGACATATCCATGTGCATACGATGTGGCGAATGCCGCCGCTACCGTCAAGGATGGTCTCTGTACCATCGCCGTGAAGAAAAGGCCTGATAGCGGCGAGGCTAAGACCATTGAGGTAACCGACGGAACGAACTAAATACTAAAAAAGCCCACTGATTTCTCAGTGGGTTTTAAATTTAATGTCCGCAGTTGCACGGTCGTTTAGTTACTTTTGCTATTGTTCGTCTTGCGACCCCGCTAGCTTTGTACACCGTTTTTAGACCTTGCAATCTAAGTGACGGTGGGAGAATCCACATGAAGTCGAGAATTGATGGAAAATCCTTGGTCATGCGGTCGATTGCCGTTGTCCCGGTGTATGTCGAACCGTTGGCATCGGTGTACTTGAAGTCCTTTGCTTCCGAACCTGCATCGAGATAGTCAACAACCTCTGGGCTTACCTTCTTTTTAATCAGGCGGATGTAGCTGCTGCAAACGGGGCAACTTGCATCGTAGTAGATTTTAGGTTTCAAAGTCATGTTGCTTTCTCCTTTTGCTTGAATTAAGCTTCGATTGGCTCGTCAGACCATTGAACTTCCGGGCCACCGTCATACGTGAACTTGTCCTTGTACCCAGTTCCGAAAATCTCGTCCATTCTTTCGGAAATGCCCTTGAACAGTTCCTTGTTGTTCGGTTTCAGATGGCCTTTATCGTCCATCATCTGGTTCTTGTGCAGGGTTTTCAGGTCTTGATGCATGATGGCGTTGCGGTTTTCTTTTGCCCGCTTTTGTCCACGGCTGTCGATAGTAGAGATTTGAGCTTCATGCAGTTGATGCATTCCGAGACGGCTCGTGTCGTATTCAGGAATCATCGTCGGGCACAGCTTTTCCCTCATCTCAGTGTCGAAGTCGGCGTTCTTTTTAAGGATGTTGTCAATGGCCATGATTGTGTACATCGTCTTCTTGTCGATTTCATCGCCAGAACAGTGCATTCTAGGCCAGCATCCGTCGCCGCAAGTACGCATTTCGGCACTGTTGTTCGTAGGTTTTGCCAGTTCGTAACCGTCACCGTCGTTGGAAACGATGATGAATATGTGCGGGATGTCCTTGTTTTTCAACTGGACGGTATCACCTACGTTGTACGGAGCTTCGTAACCGAGTGATTCGAGTGCGTTGATGTCCTTTATCGCATGGATAGTGTTCATGGTGTTTAGACCAAGACCCGCCTCGCAGATTGCTTCCTTTTCTTTCGGACTGAGGACTCCGCCTTCATCCGAGGAGAAGATGGGGCCTTTCCTGTCGTTGATTAGCTCGCCAGAAATACCGTATGCCTTGTAGAGAGGTTCGTTTTCGTTGTCGTAAGGGCTGCCCTTTACGATAATAGCCATATTCTCTTCGTCCTGCTGGGACTCGTCTTCGTCAGGAGGTAGGTTGGCGATTGCCTTGCACTGCTGGTTTATCTCCTCGAACAATGACTGCGATTCAAAAATGTCGTCGTTAAACATAGTTGGATTCCTATCGGATTTACATATAGTTTATATAGTTCGGGATTGGTCGGAAGTATAAACTATTGGGTAAAGAAGGTGTATATATGAAATCGAAAAAACTTGCTGGAATCCGTTTATTCAACTATTTGCAGGATGGTATCAACTGGAAAGACCATAAGGATATCATTCTCGACTATTGGATAGCGAATGTTGCACCGCAGTATAACCGTTCCCCCGACAAGTTGCAGGGGTTCGTTACGGTGGAGTCGCTTCCTACTGCCGTGCAGAAGGAATACGAGGACTGGTTCAAGAAATTTGACTTCCAGACTACAAAGGACAAGAAATGGATTGATTTTGTAAACGGAACGCTCAACATCTTCTATCACACAAACGGGTATCGTCAGGAAGCGCCCAATATATGGTATATCGACTTGATGAAGTCTGAGGTGAAGGCGAGGAATATAGTGGAGAGCCAGGTGTATCATGGTAACCCTAACCTCAACTCCTTCCTTAAAATAGAGACCAACTCAAAGCCTGAAGAAGTGGGTGGTCGTCGTAACGGTTATATTTATGCCAAGAAGCTTGCCTCGGTTAGGCCAAGGGACACTCAGGGATATTACTGGGGAGTCGTGTTCACTTGTGACGAAACGGTTAGCATCAACTATGACTCCAACGGACATATGGAGGAAAGAAGTATATGCTGGGCGGCTAACCCGGAGCATATTACCTTGGTGAAGATAACTGCTGACGGACTTTTTATCATCGTCCCGTGTGAAGTTAAGAAGAAACTTTGGATGGATAGAAGGGTTGTTCCCGAAGGGATTATCTCGAAGAGCCCGATGACAGGTGCCCGTCTTGCCGAGTATTTGAAGAAAAACTTCAACATCATGTATGGAATATTCGATAATATCAAGAAGCGAGTTGATGAGGCTCGTGTTAACGCTACCGCAAGAAAGAATGCCCTCTGTACGATGTCTGATGAAGAAATCATGGTTGGCGAAGTCCTTGGCATGAACCCGGAAGACTTCGTTGAGAATGGACATGTGTCGCAGAAAAAGCTTGAATACAACCGTGCGGTAAGGCGTAGCATCCACAAGGCCAACGTTCAACACAGGAAAGAAGTGAACGCTAAGATGCGTGCTATCGAAAAGGAAGAACGCAGGAAGGGAAAGGAAAAGGCCGCCCACTTCAATGCGTTTGCTATTTAGTTCCTGTTTCTCCTGAAATTCACGATGTCGTTTGCCGTCGGGGCATTTCCATTGTTGATTATCTTGTAGACATCTTCTATGGTTACGGTCTCTGCTTTCGGAGGGTTCACTTCGAGGTGTTCGGAACTTAGCGATGCCAGTTTCATTCCGGCAACTTCTGCGTTGGACACGACCTTTTCGTAGATATCCTTGTATGTTGTTCCGTCATCCGTGGTTACCGTTGTGATTGCCGTTCCGTTGGACTGCTCGTTCAGGTCGGCGACGGTAAGCATTCCCTTCAACTTGTCGAAATCAATGAGGTCTTGCTTTGCGATTATGCCGAACTCGTTTTCGAGCTGTTCGTACTTGTCTGCATACGGTCCGTTGTAGAACGAGTCGAACATCAGTTCTCCGTTGTATCCTTCGAACATCTTGACTATTGCATCGAACTCTTGTTTAATCTGGTCTCCGATGAATGCATGCAGGATATAGGCATCACCACCGACTGCGACAAAGTTGTTGTAGCCTCCGATGACTGATGAGTTGGAAACATATTCGTCTTCCTTTGTGGCCGGGACGAAGATTCCGTCAACCCAGCGACCCCTTTGGTAATTATCTTTCGTGACCTGTTTCTGGTCGAACATGTTGTCTACTGACAGAGGAAGGTTGGGCCTGCCGTCTCCGCACGGGATGTGCAGTCTTCCGTCTGAAAGCGTAATGTACGACGCATCAATCATGTCGTCAGCCCGGAGCTTAATGTTGTAGTATTCATCTCCGAGGAAGTTCTTGACAAAGGCAATCGGGTCTGTCGAATAATAGCTTAGAACGATTGGTTTGTATCGGCTGATGTATTCGCCAGCGAGAAGGGCACGGAATGACTGCAGGTTGCCCATCATGCCGAAATACACGAGCAACTGCTGGTATGCCATCTTGTTCTTGTTGAGCCATTCGTACATGTCGCCCTTGTTCGGCATCTTCGTTCCGTAAGCGTCCATCTTCAACTGAATCATCCTTAGATATTCAATCAGGTTGATAAGCGGTAGGTTCTTAGGGAAATTGAAGTTACGAATAGACTTGGGGCTGACGTACCGTACACCACCGAAAGTATCAGCGTTTTGATAAACAGACGACTTGTTTGAAATCCATTGGATGGTCTTTGATTTCTGTAATTCGGACGTAGGTGCTTTTGCATATTTACTTGCCTGAACATAGGAGAAATCTACTACCGGGTCTCTCTGGGAAATCAGGCTGTCACGGAACTTGGGAGCGTCCTTGTGGTTCACGCCTATCGGTAGAAACTCCCAGTCGAACAGGTCGGCACCGACCGTAAGGCGACCGCACCAGACAACATTGAACCTTGCACCGTACTTGCCGTTGAGACAATCGTCGGTGAATGCACGGGCGATATCGACGAGCTTCATCATGTCGTCGCTTCCGTCCTCGATTGGGGTCTTCTTGTCATCCTGATAAATCATTATTTTGGCAGCAAGTCCGTAGTTGTGCCATGAGAGGAAAGCGCTCTCGCTTCCGCCTAGGCACCTTGCCCTCTGGTCATCGACCGAGCGTGTGGTCTCTACCAGTTCGACCTTGTCCTTTCCGAACTCGTCCTTCAAGATTTTGATAAGGTGGGCTACGCATGGATATATGTTGATTCCCTTCCTCAGTGCGGAGATTTCCTTGCTGGTATCGTAGAAGATTTTCCAGCCGTCCTTGCCGGAACCGAAACTACCGCTGCGGTCCTTGATTGCATATCTCGACTGGTCGAACGGGCCATAAGAACCGAAAGCGTATCCACGGATTTCCTCGTCATACGGGAAGTATGGAAGGTTGTACTCGATATTCACCTGTGAGGTCTCGTCGCCGCTCTTCGTGTCGTCAAGGCCCACCATGAAGTATTGGGTATTTCCCGTCTTCGGTATTGATGCGATAGAATCGAGAGTTATCGTATGAGCATCCGTTATCGTGGCGGGAAGCTCCTCGGCTAAGTTCTCGACTTTGAGAGATACCTTCTTTCCTGGTTCGAGGTCGCTAGGAATTTCCTTGCTGACAATAATGCTGGTTCCGTATGTGTAGCTAGACTCGAACGGTATCATGCGCTTGGGTATC
>RHMF01003686.1_pt1 | contig 14680 bp, 16 predicted proteins | sample 5365151 | NCBI WGS metagenome assembly RHMF01 (sample SAMN10266501, study PRJNA497801) | feces metagenome | isolation source: feces | host: Bos taurus | place: China: Prairie of Fairy Mountain | collected 2017-08-14 | reverse complement strand
GAATGTTTCGCCCATGGCGCCCCTATGCACGTAGACGGCCATCGTGTCGGGATAAGACGAGCTGTAATTCATAGCCCAGAACTTCAATACGCCACCCAGGGGCACTTGATCCAGCAGCAGCCAGTTGTCGGGGGCAAGAGCGCCGCCGTCATAGCTTGACGAAGCAAGGTAGTTGGAACCGCTGTGGGCATAGACGCTTTCAACGATGCCCCAGTTGTTTCCATCGCCATCGGCGTCATAGACATACAGATTTTCAAAATCCGCATCGTCCTCAAAGTCCCAAACATACTCGGTAATGCCCTTGCGCAAAGGGGTGGCAGGTTTAACTTTCCCATCAAACGACTTGATCGGTTGGGTAGTGATACCGACGCGATCCTGAGGTCTGGGCATGCTTCCGGCCTTGGTGGTGGCGGTTAATTGCGCTTGCATCATGGGGATAGACAGCGAAGCCATCAATGAAATTAAAAGTAATCTTGTTTTCATAATGATAATTTTTAGGGTTAATAAACAAAAAACACTCATATAATTTCGCCAAATGTAATAACATTTTTTCATCATACCAAACATTTTTCCATTTTATTTCACTTTTTTTTACAAGCTTGTCTCAATCCTATTTATCTAAGCAGAACACGACAAAATTTTGCAGGCTAAATGAATTTCCCGCAGCTGCGGCAACGGGGCCTGGTCCGCCCGACTTCATTCAGGAGCCAGCCGGTATCATTGGAAATCATTCACGGGCGGGGGCGGTGACTGAGCCAATGGACAACTGCGGCCTCGACGTTGCGGCGAGCCACCGAGGGTTGCAGGGCTTGTTGCAGGGGCATGTCCGACGGTGTGACACGGCACACGGCGGCAAACGGCATGGATGCCATCGGCGTCTGCTCGTCCACGCTTCCGCACACCGCCAGCACAGGCACCTTGTGGCGCTGCGCTGCCCGCAACACGGCGGCGGGCGCTTTACCCATAAGAGTTTGGGCATCCAAACGTCCCTCGCCGGTCACCACCAAGTCGCAATCCTCGAGCAGATGTTCGAAGTGTGCCTGCCGCAGAATGTAGTCGCAGCCTGGCAACAGTTCGCACGGCCATAATGCCGACAACCCCGTCGCAATGCCACCCGCCGCTCCCATGCCGGGACGCTGCACACAACGGCATCCCGCCACCCGTGCGAAACGGCGCAATCCATCGTCAAGGCGGTGCACCTGCTCTGGTGTAGCCCCCTTTTGCGGAGCAAACACGCAGGCAGCGCCTTGCGGCCCGGCCAGCGGCGCGTTCACATCAGAAAGCAGGGTAAACGAGAGCGCCCGCGCCTCGGGGCCGACCCCCTCGGCATCAATACGGGCCACCTTGCCCAGACTCTCTCCGCAGGGCATCAGAAGAAGCCCGTCCTCATCAAGGAACTCCACTCCCAATGCGGCCATAATACCCATGCCGGCGTCGCAGGTGGCGCTGCCACCCAGTCCCAGCACGATGTGCCGGCACCCCCGCTCCAGGGCATCGGCAACCACTTGGCCAGTGCCCAGCGTGCTGGCATGCATCACATCGCGCACATGGTGAGGCACCAGGGTCAGCCCCGATGCTTCAGCCACCTCGATAAGAGCTGTAGAGCCTTCACTGCTCAGCCAGTAGCGCGCATCCACTTCGGGCAGTCCCGGCAACGGTGCCGCCGCTTGGCACGTCACCCAACGGCCCGGTATCGTGTGGGCCAGCGCCTCCACGGTACCCTCGCCGCCGTCGGCCATGGGCACGATTGACACCTGCACACCGGGTATTGCCGACAGCAAGGCCCGCTCCACTGCCTGAGCGACCTCAAGCGATGAGAGCGAGCCTTTGAATGAGTCGGTAGCTATGACAACACGCATTGCACGGGTTGCTACCAGAGCGTTAATTGGTTTTCACAATCAGATAGTTGGACTGTTCCCAGAAGGCAGCAGGATTGGTGATGTGCAGCATAAGGATATTGCCGTTCTTCACCAGCGAGTAACTGCCCTGAGGATGCTTGCTCAGCAGTTCTGCCTTCTTGCAGTGCAAGGGAATCTCGGTGAGCGTGCGTCGGTCAGCCTTGGTGAAGTAAGACTTTTCATAGTCACCCTCCATGATTTTGGTTTTGCGCAGGAAACCGCTGCTGATGATTTTATGTTTCTTGAGCTCGTCCTTCGACCCCACCACATAGTAGCAGACGTTGAGGTTGTCAACCGATGTGTTGAGTTGTTCCACCTCGGTACTGAGGCGCTTGGTCTCGGCCACGGCAACTTCTTTCTCCTTGGTCACCTGGGTGTTGGCGGTGGTGAGCGAGTCCACGCTGCCGGAGAGCGACGCGATTTGGATGTGAGCCTTACGCAACTGCTCGGTCAAGTCTTTGATAGTGGCTTGCTGGGCGGCAAGCTGTTTTTTCATACTTTCGATGGATTTGCGGGACTCCTCGTTGTAATGGGTGGATTGCTTGAGACGTTTCTCCAGGTCATTGAGGCGTTGCTGTCGCTCGCTGACGGCTTTCTGTATCGCCACGATGTCGTTGCGCAGTTCACGCTTGCGGTCGGCCGTTTCGGCGCTCATGTTTCCCGATGAAATGATGTCCTGCATCTCTTTAATCTCGGTCATCCCGTCACTGATTTCGTTCATAAGCGCTACAAGGCTATCCTTCTCAGCAAGGGCGGTAGCCAACGAGTCGTTGAGTTCCTGCCTCATCGAGTCGTTGGTCGCGTTGGCGTCATCGCCTCGGCCGGTGCGGCTGCATGCCGTCAATACGATGGCGGCAGCCAGTGTTATTGCAAAAAATCTTGTTGCTTTCATTTTTTCTAAATTTCTAAAATAAGTGGTTGATTTCACGTTTTTTTTTGAACTCGGCGTATTTGTCCACCTTTTGGGCGGCAGGCGGTTCATATCCTGCCACCACAATCACAATCTCGCCGCGCGGAGCGGTTGCGGTGAACTCTTGCAAAAGTTGTGCCAAAGTGCCGCGATGGGTACTGTTGTGTCTTTTGCTGATTTCGCGCGACACCGAAGCGTCGCGGTCGGGGCCGAACACCTCGGCCAGTTGCTGCAGGGTCTTGAGCAGGCGCACGGGCGACTCATAAAACACCATGGTGAGCGTTTGCCGCCGCAATTCGTCCAACCGGGAAGCACGTCCCTTCTTGGTCGGCAGGAACCCTTCAAACACAAATCGGTCGCAGGGTAGGCCCGAGTTGACCAAGGCGGGGACAAAGGCGGTGGCACCAGGCAGGGTCTCCACCTCCACTTGCTGGCGGCGACACTCGCGCGAGAGCAGAAAGCCCGGATCGCTGATGCCGGGCGTACCGGCATCGCTGATAAGCGCCATGACGGCACCGGCGCGCAGTTGTTCCACCACAGTTTTCACCGACTCATGCTCATTGAACTTGTGGTGGCTACGCAGCGGAGTGTGTATGTCGAAGTGCTGGAGCAACACTCTGCTGGTGCGGGTGTCTTCGGCCAAGATGACATCGGCTTGCCGTAGCACATCGACGGCGCGCGGCGTCATGTCGTCGAAGTTGCCAATCGGAGTGGGCACTATGTAAAGTTTGCCTGCCATCTTGCCGCTGTGTCACAAAAATTTCGAGAGTTGGTATTGCACTGTATCGACGAAGAGTTTCGCTGCCTGTTGGTCAGGATTGAGGCCAAGTGTTTGATATACATAGGTATCTAACTCTTCTACACTGCGCATCCGCTTGATTCTATCCAAGACCTGCTTCATTTTCGCATCGTCATTGTTAAACAATTCACGGCGAAACAGGTAGTAGTCGTTGATGGCAAAGTTAAAGTCAGGCTCACCGGCCACGGGTTCAGGTTCAAGTGCGGGCGCAGGTTCCAGGTGCGGGTTCAGGTGCGGACGCGGGCGGTGTAAACACCGGCGGTTCCACGAAGGGTGCAGGCGATGCCGGTTCGCCCAACATCTGCACCATGTCAGAAAGTTCGGCCACCTTTCCCTTGATGCGGTCGAGCACCATGGTCGGCGTTTCAGCGCCACGGCGCTGCGCCACAAGCAGAAGACCCTCTATCTCAACCGTTTGCGAAAGTATTTTTTCTATTGCGTTGCGCTCATTCATTGTACTTTGCTTTCAAAATCAGGCTGCAAGTATAAAAAAATTTTTCGATATCAGCACTATTTTTCGTTAAAAAGATTGTATAAAAGGTGCCCTATATGGTTTTTCAAGGTGGGACGGTTGCAATCAAAAGTGTTGACGAGCACAGCAAAGGCGTAGCGCGGCTGGCTGGCGGGATAGTAGCCCACAAAGCACTGCACGGCGTTCATGCTGCCCGATTTAAGCACGATTTGTTTGGCCAAAGGGGTACCGGCCAGAAAAGTGCCCACACGGCCGTTGGCCGTGGGCATGAGGTCACGCAGATAGACGGCATTGGTGGAGTCGCCGTAGTTATAATTGTTGAGCCGCGCCAGCATATCCACGAAAAAATGCGGCGAAGCCTTGTTGCCACGCGCCAAGCCACTGCCGTCCCACTGGTAGAGGGCACCGGCATCCACACCGCGCTTGGTGAGCCAGCGCTGAATAGCATCGGCCGCCTGGCTGTCGATGTTGGCGCCCATCACGCCGCGGCCTGGTGTGCGGCCCTGCGACCGTACGGCAAGGGCCTTGTAGAGCGCATGGGCAAACATGTTGTCGCTGCGGTCGAGCAGCGAGCGCACGATGGCACTCAGCTCGGGCGATTGGTGGGTGAGCAACAGCGAATGCGCACTGCCCTTTTCGGCTGCGCGGCCGGTTGTCACCATTTCAATGCCACCACGCTTGATGGCGCGTTTCACGCTGGCCATCAGCATAGAGTCGGGTAACGGATTGGAGAGGGTTCGGGCATTGCTGCCGGCCCTTTGCTCGCCCATCACCACCACTGCGGGAGTGCCGTACTCCAACCGAGCGTCAAAGCTGCTGCGCCCGGCGTGCATGTTGGCCCGGTTTATCACCTGCAGGCCCGGCACCGAGGGTGAGAAAGAGTAACTGGTCACCGCGCCCGCGCCGTTGAGCGTGTAGCGCACGAGCACCTCGTTGTCGGCATAGTTGATGGCATGCACGCCGGCGCCATAGGTCCAGGCCAGGTCCTCGTTCTCCCAGTTGCCGTTGTAGCCCGGGAAAGGATAGAAACTGTTGTCCACCACCACGCGTCCTTCAACGAGGCGTATGCCCTTGTCGAGCAAAGCCTTCACGATTTCATCCACGATGTCGGGGTGGCGGGGGAAGTGGCGCGAACCCAGGGTAGGGTCACCCGTGCCGGTAATCACGATGTCGCCACGGAACACCCCGTCGTTGATGCTGCCCACCAGTTCCACGGGAGTCTCAAAACGGTAGTCGGCACCCAGCATACCCAGCGCCACGGCCGAGGTCACGGTCTTCATGGTGCTGGCCGTCATGCAGGCCAGTTCCAGATTGTTGCTGGCCACGATTTTGCCCGAGTCCAGGTCTATCACCGCCACTCCGGCGGTGCTGTGGCCCAGGGCGGGGATGGCGGCAAAGGCGTTGACGGCCTCTTGCGGTGTCATGGCCTGTGCAGTCAGTGTGAAGCATAGCAGCAGTGCAAGGGTAGATAATATCTTCTTCATGATTTTCAGCGGATAATACAAGGTTTTCAGTTGTTGTCGTTGGAGCCGAACTCCATCAGGTTGGCGGCCACGCCGTCGGCCAGTTGCACCAGCGCCACCAGCGGCCACTTGTCGCGTGCGGTGTTGAGGCTGTTTTTCGCTTCAGCGTTTTGGAAGGGCAGGTCCCACGCGGTCATGTGCCAACGTATGGCCAGGAGTTCTTCCTGCGTGATGTCCAATCCTGCCCACAGCGTCATCACAGCCGACTTCTCGCCATGCCCCATGGGGAAGTTGCCGTAGTCCACATCATAGGTGTCCACCTCGGTCAAGATACCGTTGATATTGCGCTTCTTGCGGGCGGGTACATAGATGTCGGCCTTGCTGATGTCGTGCAGCAGCGAGGCGATAATCACACTGTCGCGCTTGAGGCGGTCTTCCAAATCAGGCCGCAGTTTGATGGTCAGTTCGCGCAGCTCCAGAGCAGCGCGGCACACATTGAGGCTATGTTCCAGCAGGCCGCCCTCGTGGTTCAGATGGAAACGGGTGCTGGCAGGAGCCGTAAAAAAGTGGTTACGGCCCTCATCCAGATACTCAATCAGGTCATCCACGCCATCGCGGCCGGTGCTTTTGAGCAGCCTGATGAATTCGTCTTTGTTTGTCTTTATGTCGTAGTTCATATTTACCGGTTGATTATTTCAATAAAGGGCGTTTGTCTGCACGCCGTGGCGCGGAACGCAGGTAGCGGAGCCAGGCGTAGTGACGACGCCGCTGCAGATATTGCGGGTCGCGCTGGTGGGCATAGGCTTCGCGCTCAAACGAGATGTTTCGGTAGGCGCTGCCACGCCGCGGCAACCGGCACAGCCACTCCACCAGATACCATACATAGAAAGGCATCCACAGCATCTCGCGCATCTGCGCTGAGTGGATGCGCTCATGGGTCATCAACTCGCTCGACAGATACACGCCCGGGCGCACAAAGAGCACACCCAGCAGATTGATGGCGGCAAAGCCGCGAAACGGCACCACTTTAGATCTGAAGATTTTCATACCCGCCGCAAAGGTACAACAAATTTACTCAACACAAAAATCCATGTGCCCGGGCACAGTGGGCCAAGGAGCTTTGACATGCCTTCCGACCCCGCTGACAACTTGAGCGTTGTCATTGTTAGGTCTCAATTTTAGATAAAATTTGGAATTTTCATTAACTTTGCGGGCAGAAAGCGAAACCATTGACATTAACTTTAACACATATCACGATATGAAACAATTTGAATTGCCCGATTGGGCCGAAGGCACACACTGCGCCATCACGGTGTGCGATACCGAGGGTAACATTCTTTATATGAACGAGCAGTCACGCCAGATCAACAACCACGGCGAGTCGATGGTGGGCCAGAATTTGATGCCCTGCCACAACGAACGCTCGCAGCAGATCATTCACCACTTGCTTGAGAGCGACACGGTGAACTGCTACACCATACAAAAGAAGGGCATGCGCAAAATGATTTACCAAACACCCTGGCGCGATGCCGACGGCCAGGTAGGTGATGGGCCTGGTGGAAATCTCGATGATTATACCCGAGGAAATGCCCCATTACGACCGCGGATAACCGACTCAATATTAACCAAAACGCATATATTTCGACATGATGAAAAAAATTTTCACCCTGGCACTCATAGGCCTACTGGCCGCGGGTGTCGCCCTGGCGCAAAAACGCGCCTTCACCATCGAGGACGTGTACCGCCTCACCACTGCCAGCGGCCCGGTGGTTTCGCCCGACGGCACGTTGGTGGCCTACACCGTGAGCCACAGCGACTTGAAGAACACCAAGTTGGGTGATGCGCGCCGACGGCACCGACACGGTGGCCGTGACCACCGACGGCTTGAGCTATTCACCCGTGTGGAGTCAGGACGGCAAGTGCTTGTACTACACATCGGCCCGCAGCGGGAAACCGCAGGTGTATAGCCAAGGCACCGGCTTTGGCTCGGCTCGTCAACTCACCGACTACGCCTTGGGTGTGAATGCACCGATGGTGTCGCCCGACGGCAAGTACGTGGCTTTTGTGGCCAACATCTATCCCGACCTGGGCGCTGACGGCGAGGCCAACCTAGCCGCCATCAGGCGCAGCAAGGAAGGCCCCCTGCAGGCACACATCGCCGATAGCCTCCTGTACCGCCACTGGACCGAGTACGCCGACCAGCGACTGGACCACATCATCATGTGCGACGTGGCGGCAGGCACCTACACCGACATCACTCCCGGCACCTACACCGCCCCCGTGTTCATGCTGGGCGGCATCGGCTTCAACTTCTCGCCCGACAGCCGCGAGTTGTGCTACATGAGCAACCACGACCAGCATCAGGAAGCCAGCACCAACAGCGACCTGTGGATTGTGCCTGTGACGGGCGGCGAGGCGCGTTGCATCACCACCGACAACAAGGCTTGGGATGGTTCGCCCGTGTATTCGCCCGACGGCCGCTACATCGCTTACCGCACCCAGCGCGTGCCGGGCTATGAGGCCGACCGCTTCATCCTGGCCTTGTATGACCGTAAGACCGGCGAAAAGACCACTCTGAGCGAGAACTTCGACAACTGGGTGGAAGACTTCAAGTGGCACGGCAACGACGAAATCTATTTCATCGGACAGAACCGAGGCTACCAGCCGCTCTATAAGGTGAACCTGAAGAACCGCAAAATCACCGAGGTGCTGTCAAAACGAGCCATCTACTCCTTCGACGTGGATGCCCGCGGCAACATCTATTACGACTACTCCACCACCGGAAAACCCAGTGCCATCTACAAGGCCGACGCCAAGAAACTGCAGGAACAGCAACTCACTTTCTATAACCGCGACTTTGAGAACGAGGTGGACATCCGCCCCAGCGAACAGATGTGGGTGCGCGGGGCAAAGGGCGACAGCGTGCACGTGTTTATCGTGAAGCCCCACGATTTCGACCCTGACAAGAAATACCCGCTCGTCATCAATGTGCACGGCGGGCCGCAGATGCAATGGATGGACAGTTACCGCGCCGACTGGCAAGTGTACCCCGGAGCGGGCTATGTAGTGGCCTACCCCAACCCGCACGGCAGCACGGGCTACGGCCAGCAGTACACCCGCGACATCAGCGGCGACTGGGGCGGCAAGCCCTTTACCGACGTGATGCTCGTGACCGACGCACTGGCCAAACTCAGTTACGTGGATTCCACTCGCATGGGTGCCATGGGATGGAGCTACGGCGGTTACTTCATGAACTGGCTGCAGGGCCACACCAAACGCTTCAAGTGCCTGGTGAGCATGATGGGCCTGTATGAACTGCCCTCGATGTGGGGCGCCACCGAGGAACTTTGGTTCCCCAACTTTGACCTGCAGGGTCAGCCGTGGAACAGCGACCTGTACCGCACCATGTCGCCGTCGACCTATGTGAAGAATTTCTCCACCCCCACCCTCATCATCACCGGCGAGCGCGACTACCGCGTGAGTTATACCCAGGCCCTGCAATACTTCACCACGCTGCAAACGCTGGGCATCCCGTCGCGCCTGATTGTGTGGCCCAACGATGGCCACTGGCCCGACAACCTGCGCTCCATGCCGCTCTACTACAATTCCCACTTGGAGTGGTTCCACACCTATCTGGGTGGTGCCCCCGCCCCCTGGGACAGCCACCGCATGGTGCGAGAGGCCCGCGTGCCGCTCGACGACTGACAACCGAAAAATAAATTTGGCAGTTAGTCGAAATCATCGTAACTTTACAACCGGAAAACGAATTACCTAACTTTAAAACTCAATATTACTATGGCAGACAAAACTCCCACTCCGCACATCGCCGCCAAACGTGGCGATATCGCGCCCACTGTGATTATGGCAGGCGACCCCCTGCGCGCCAAACTCATGGCCGAACGCTATCTCGACAACCCCGTGCTCTATAACCAGGTGCGCGGCATGCTGGGCTACACCGGCACCTACAAGGGGAAACCCGTTTCGGTGCAAGGCCACGGCATGGGCATGCCCTCGATAGGCATCTACAGTTACGAGTTGTTCAACTTCTATGACGTGAAAACCATAATCCGCGTGGGGTCGGCCGGCTCGATGCACAAAGACCTGCACATCGGTGACCTGGCCATGGCCATGGGCGCCTGCACCAACAGCAACTATGCCGACCAATACAACCTGCCCGGCACCTTCGCCCCCATCGCCGACTTCGGTCTGCTGCGTGCCGCGGCTGCCAAAGCCGACGAACTGGGCTATAATTATAAGGTGGGAAACATCTACTCCAGCGACACCTTCTACGATGACTGTCCTGCCAGCGACAAGTGGCAGAAGATGGGTGTGCTGGCCGTGGAGATGGAGGCCGCCGCACTCTATATGAACGCCGCCCGCTGCGGTGCCCGCGCCCTGTGCATCTGCACTATCAGCGACTCGCTGGTTACCGGCGAGGTGACCACCGCCGAGGAGCGTCAAAACAGTTTCACCCACATGATGGATGTGGCCTTCGGCATCATCTGACACCGCCCCCTGCTCAGAAAAAAAGGCCCTCGCATCGTTTTCGGTGCGAGGGTTGTTATTTTCAGGCAGAAACGTCAGTTACCCAAGATGATGGAGATGACGGTGTTGGCATCGGCGATGGTCAGCTGGCCGTCGCAGTTTACATCGGCGCGGGCCAAGGTGGCTTCATCGGCGGAGCCAGTGCCGTTGAGGATAATCGAAATGATGATGTTGGCGTCGGCGATGGTGACTCGACCGTCGCCGTTCACATCACCGGCGGCTGAGGTGACGGTGCCGCTCAGGGTTAGCGCATCATCGCTCTCATACCCTTCGCTCGACCAGATGAGGCTGCCTGTCACGGTGCCCACTGCCACGGTGTCGGCCATGCGCACGTAGAACTCACCGCCTTCGGCCGGAAGCTCCACACTTGCAGCCCAGATATTTTCGTCAACACTCAGTTCAAAACCCGATGTCACGCTCAGGATGACAGGCTGGGTGTTGTTCTCGGTCACTATGTCGCCGCTCAACGCCGCCGAGGGCTGTCCCGCCGTGGCCGAGAATATGAAGCCGTCGACGGGTGCCAGCACACCGATAGTGCGCATTGCTATGGCGGTGGTGACGATGATGACGTTGCTGCGGAAATTCTGCTTGGAGTCGGTGAGGTAGTAATGATAGGTGGTGGATGGTGTGAGACCGCTCACGGTTTGCTGCAGGTGAGTCGCTTTCACAAAGAGTGGATAACCGCTTTGCATCGTGCCTGCTGCATCGGTGAGCCACAGAATATAATTGCCGGTGGTGCCGATGCTGTTTTCCCAATGCGCCACAAACGAAGTGGAAGTCACATCGGTGGCGGGCAGCGCCACGATGCCGTCGCTCACCACGACGGTGACGGTAAACGTGCGTGATACCTCGCTACTGCGCAGGGTGATGGTGTCCACATAGGTGCCGTTGGTCTCGGTGCCGGCGAAATACACGGTGAGGGTTGCACCGGCATTGACATCGGCGGCAGCCATGTTGCCGCTGGTGGAGAAGTATTCGTTGTCGGTCATATCCACCACCAGGTCCTCGGTGAGAGCACTGCCTTTCACGGTGACGGAGAGGCTCTGCTCCTGTCCGGGCGTCACAACACCCATCTGGAAACCGACACCGCTGGCAGGGGCGGTCAGCATGGGTGTGGGATCGATGTCTCCCGAGCCATCCCAAGCGATTCCTTGCTTGTTGCCCCAGATGTGCTCAGCCAGTTCGGGGTAGTCCACAAAGGGGTTGCGGTTGCCTTGGCAGGAATAGATGCCATCGTTGCGCTTGAGTTCTTTCTCGCTCACGGGGTCCATGCGCGTCCATTCCATCAGCATGTTGATAGACCAATTGCTGAAGGCCTTGTATCCATTGCTGCTGCTGAGTTGCGGTGAACTCCACGTCTTCACCTCGTCTTTGTAGCAGGTGACCATATAGAAATAAATGCGTGCAAAGTCGCCCTTGTATTCATCGTCGGGTTCAAACACCGTACCCGAATAGCCGCTGTAGGTACTGCTACCCAGACGGCCCTTGCCGTAGTAACTGCCGTTGGTGAGGCGTGTGCCGCCCGCGCACACACCAAAGGGGAAGTTGCTGCGCTGGTTGTTCACATAGCCGTCGGTGGGCACCAGGTGCACCAGGTCGGTATACATGGGCGACGCATTGTTGAACCAACTCTTGGGGAACGAGTGCTCACGGTTGTAACAATCGCCTATGTTGCCGTAGGTGCCGCACTGGTCGGTGCGGTAAGTGAACACATAGTTGCTGTACATATCGATGATATGACCACTGGCATCCAGGTCGGTGGTCTTGAAACTGGTCCAGATGTTGCCGTAACTCAATGTCGTGTGATTGCTCACGATACTGCTCAGCGCTGTCATCAGCGCCTCGTCGCTCTTGCCCAGCGCGGCATCGTAGTAGCCGGCGGGGGCCGCGGCCCACACGGCGATGACGGCGCAAAGCCAACTCCAGGTAAGAAACAATCTTTTCATCATATCGGTGTCATTATTTTTTCTCTTCCTGCTCACGGCGGGAGGGTGCGGTTTTTTTGTCGGCGGGTTTGGTCCCTTTCACCTTGCCGGCCAGCATTCCGCAGGCGGCCTGGATATCCTCGCCGCGGCTCTTGCGGATGGTGCAGGTCACGCCGTGGCCGTTCAGGTAGTCGCGGAAACTAATCATGCGGTCGTCGCTGCTGGTGCGCAGTTTGGGAGCATCGGGGATGCGGTGGTAGCGTATCAGATTCACGCGCACATGTTCATCGGGCAGAATCTCGCGCAGCACCTCGGCGTGCTGGATGTCGTCGTTGAACCACTGCCAGCAGATGTATTCCACCGAGAGGCGCCGCTGGTGGGCGAAGTCATAACGGCGCAGCAGTTCCATCACATCGGCCAGAGGGCTGATGCGCTCGATAGGCATGAGCGAGTCACGCTCCTCGGGCACGGCGTTGTGTACGCTCAAGGCAATATGCACGTTAGTTTCCTCACACAGGATTTTGAGTTCCGGCAGTTTGCCCACCGTGGACACGGTGACGCGTTTCGGACTCCATCCCAGCCCCCAGTCCTGCGTCAGGATTTCAATCACTTTGAGCACTTCGTCCAGATTGTCGAGTGGTTCACCCATGCCCATAAACACCACGTTGGTAAGGTCCTCGCTGTGGGGCACGCTCAGCACCTGGTTGATAATCTGGTTGGCGGTGAGGTTGCCGTGGAAGCCCTGCCGGCCTGTCATGCAGAAGTAGCAGTTCATGCGGCATCCCTTTTGCGAAGAAATGCACAGGGTGGCGCGGTCGTCGTCGGGGATGAAAACGCTCTCAATGGCCTGGTTGTTGCCCACGTTGAACAGATATTTCACCGTGCCGTCGGCACTCTTGCTGGCTGCTGCGGGTGGATAGAGCCCCACGCAGTAGCGCTCTTCCAGCTTGTCGCGGTTGGCCTTGGAGATGTTGAGCATCTCGCCCAGCGACGACACGCGTTTGCCATACAGCCACTGGGCCAGTTGGGTAGCCGTGTAGCGCGGCATGCCCAGTTCGCTCACCACATCACGCAGTTCATTCAAAGTCATGCCCGCCAGGGGCGTTTTTCCATCGTTGTTCATATTGTCTTGTCGTTAATCGGTCAGTATTATGTCTAAACTGCAAATTTACGTAAAATCCGCGACAATCACACCTTTGTCAGAATAAAAAATTCACAAAGAAGTCATTCTGCAGCGTGGCGGCGGGTGAGCTCTATCGCTTCCTTGCCGGTGAAGTGTTCAATATCCATGCGCATGACGAGCATGTGGTGAAAGTCTTTGCGTATCTCGTTCTGCAGGGCTTCCTCCTGGCCCGGATTGTACTTCTCGCCCAGCAGGCGTGCGGCGAGTATCTTCTCGGCCTCGTCTTCCACAATGCGCATGCGGCCAAAGGCTATCACGCTGCGGAATTCGGTGGTGTAGCTGGCAGGCACCACATTGTCCTGCGCGATGACGCAGAAGGAGGCCTTGTCGCATTGCCTCACGGCGTCCACCTTGTGCCCCGACAGGGCGCTGTGGAAGTAGAGCCGACCGTTGGCATACACAAAACTGATGGGCACGGCATAGGGATAGCCCCCGTCGCCTTGCACGGCCAGGGTGCCAGATGTGGCCTGCCGCAGGATACTCTCGCTTTCGCCGCGCGTCAGTTGCTGCCGCCGGCGTCGCATGGGTCGGAATGTCGTTTCCATGATACGCGCGGTTTATAATCTGGCTATGAACTTCTCTCGCTCCACCACAAAGCGCAGGTGCGTGCCCTCGCCCAGCAGCGTGTCGCCGCAGTAGGCGGCCACGTGGAAGTGGATTTTTTTGCCTTCCACCCGCGTCACCTCGGCCTCCGCCCTGACGGTATCGCCTACTTTGGTGGGTCGCAGGTGAGACGATTCGATGTGACCGCCCACGGTGGTGCATCCCTGGGGCAGGGCGTCCTTCACGGCCAGCATGGCGGCGTTTTCCATAAGCGCCATCATGGCGGGCGTGGCCAGCACGGGCATATCGCCTGAGCCGGCGGCTATGGCGGTGACGGTTTCGTCCACCACCCGTTCGCTAGTGTGTTTCAGTCCAGTTTGTATCATTGTTTTCTGTTTTTGTTTTTTACAAGAAGATAGGATTCTTCCACCAGACGGCGCAGCATGTCATCGCTCACGTCGGAATTGATTTTAACGCTCATCCAGTAACGTTTGTCGCCGTTGAACGGGTCGCCGATGGCCTCGTGGTGCTCTTTGAGTTCAGCCATCTGCTCTGCCGTCGCTTTGACGGTCACCGATGAGAAATCATCTATGTTAAAGTAGCAGAACATGTGGCCGCCCACATAAAACACCAGGATGGTGAACCGTCCCCGTGAGAATTTCTCAAAGGGAGTCGCCTCGGTCACTCCGGGCAACGACAGGCAATATTCTCGAAACTCTTCTATATTCATGGCTGCTATGCTTCTGCGGCCCTTATTCCCAGGCGTCGATGTCGTGGGCGATTTCGGGCAGGGAACTCTTGTGGAAAACGGGGCTCTTGACGCCGCGGCGCTTCTGGGCGCGGTAGTCGTCTAGCAATCGCCAGGCGTAGCGGCTCAGCGCCACGATGGCCACCAGATTGACCAGCGTGAGCAACGCCATGCACAGGTCGCCCAGGCTCCAC
>RHMF01002523.1_pt1 | contig 14685 bp, 15 predicted proteins | sample 5365151 | NCBI WGS metagenome assembly RHMF01 (sample SAMN10266501, study PRJNA497801) | feces metagenome | isolation source: feces | host: Bos taurus | place: China: Prairie of Fairy Mountain | collected 2017-08-14 | reverse complement strand
GATAACGGCACCTACTACTAAAGCAGCGGCAAGAGCTCCAGCCAGAATCAAGAGGCCTACGATGATAGCCGAGCGTGTAGTCAGAGAACTGTCTTTTTCAGCAATAGATGCTTCGTTGTCGGCTATTTGTTTCTTCAGTCCGGCAATTTCGTCAGCATGCTTCAAGGCATTGGCGGAGTCCTTCCACGCCAGGTAGTTGCTATACGACTGTGCCACCATATTGGCGTTGTTGCTTCTGCGACCATTGGCAATCAATTGTTTGTATACTTCGTCAACCTTGTCGTATTCCTTCGATGCGGTCAATTTGGAAGCCATTTCCTTGAAGACGGCATCGCCCTGAGCGTTGTATCCGAATGAATAGTAGTAGATGGCTTTCGTATAGAGCAAGTCGTTCTTGACCTTCTCGTCGTTCGAGGCTTCGGCCTGTGCTTCCATCGTCTTCAGTTGTTCCTTGGCACTGTCGGGCTTGCGGAATTTCATATACATCTGCAGACGTTCCTTGGTGACATAGTAGTGGAGCCCAGCATTATTGCCAGAAACCTTACTGTTGATGGTTTGGTCGATACCACGGAGAAATTCAAAAGCTTCTTTATGGAGTCCGTCCTTAGAGTAGAGGGATGCAGCCTTTGCGCCACATTCGACAGCCTGTTGTATCTGCCCTTTGCTGACATAGTCCTCGTAGGCACGGATATAGTTATGACGTGCACTTGGTATACTCTGTGCAGTCTCGGCACTTTTCTGTAAATCACTTTTCTGCGCCTCTTGTGCTTGCAGGGACATACAACAGAGAGATACACTCAAAAGGAGGATAGATACTTTTTTATTCATAGTCTTATAAGTTATATTCTTTTCAATTTCGTGCAAAAGTATAAAAATAATTCATTTTCTCCAAATAAATTGGATTTTATTTGTTAGTTTCGTTTAAAATGCTTACATTTGCAGCCGACATAAAAATGTGATAATGAAGAATTTCAATTTAATTAGCAACCTATGGATTTTTCGACTGCGTAAAGTTGTCGGAAGTGATAGGGCATGCTGATGTAATTGATGATTATTTATATAAATGTACACGAGCCTTTCTCACTTCCGAGTGCGAAGGGCTTGTTTCGTTTTACAAGATGGCTAAATTACGGAATATCAAAATAACGACAAAAATATACAACAATGACTGACAGACTTTACATTTTTGATACAACGCTTCGTGATGGCGAACAGGTGCCTGGATGCCAATTGAACACCATCGAGAAGATTCAGGTGGCAAAGGCGCTTGAGCAGTTGGGGGTGGATGTGATTGAGGCTGGATTCCCTGTATCGAGTCCTGGTGACTACCATTCGGTGATAGAGATTTCGAAGGCTGTTACGTGGCCCACTATTTGTGCACTGACGCGAGCCGTTCAGCATGATATTGACGTGGCTGTTGAGGCTCTGCAATATGCCAAGCGCAAACGTATCCACACAGGTATTGGTACCTCAGATGAGCACATCAAGTATAAGTTCAATACCACACGCGAAGACATCATCGAGCGTGCTGTTTGGGCTGTGAAATATGCCCGTCAGTATGTTGATGATGTGGAGTTTTATGCTGAAGATGCTGGTCGTACGGACAATGAATATCTAGCTCAGGTCATCGAGGCCGTCATCAAGGCTGGAGCTACGGTGGTGAACATCCCTGACACAACAGGCTATTGTCTGCCTCTCGAGTTTGGCGAGAAAATCAAGTATCTGAAAGAGCATGTTGATAACATCGATAAGGCTATCATCTCGACTCATTGTCACAATGACTTGGGAATGGCAACTGCCAACACGTTGGAGGGTGTTCTGAACGGAGCTCGTCAGGTGGAGGTAACCATCAATGGCATCGGAGAGCGGGCAGGTAATACTTCGCTCGAGGAGATTGCCATGATACTGAAGTGCCACAAGGCTCTTAAGATCGATACGAATATCAATACCACGAAGATCTATCCCACGAGTAGAATGGTGTCGAGTCTGATGAATATGCCCGTACAGCCTAACAAGGCTATTGTGGGCCGCAACGCTTTTGCTCACTCCAGTGGTATTCATCAGGATGGTGTGCTGAAGAATGTCCACACCTATGAGATTATTAATCCTAAGGATGTGGGTATTGATGACAATTCTATTGTACTGACAGCCCGCTCTGGTCGTGCAGCTCTGAAATATCGTCTGCAAGCCAATGGTGTGGAACTCTCAGAGGAGAAACTCGACAAGGTGTACGAGAACTTCCTTCAGTTAGCTGATAAGAAGAAGGATGTAACGGATGCCGATGTGCTGATGTTGGCAGGGGCCGATACGGCAGAGGCTCATGCTGTCAGACTCGATTTTCTGCAGGTCACCAGCGGTAAGGGCGTACAGAATGTGGCTTCTATCGGACTGGATATTTCAGGACAGAAGTTTGAGGCAGCTGCCTCTGGAAACGGTCCTGTCGATGCGGCCATCAAAGCACTGAAGAAAATTATCATGAAACAAATGACGCTGAAGGAATTCACCATTCAAGCCATTTCGAAAGGTTCTGACGATGTGGGTAAGGTACATATGCAGGTGGAGTACAATGGTTCTCTTTACTATGGTTTTGGGGCTAATACGGACATCGTAACCGCATCTGTTGAGGCTTATATCGACTGTATCAATAAGTTTAAGTCATGAATACGCTATTTGATAAGATCTGGGACAAACACGTTGTACAGGTAATTGACGATGGTCCCACCATGTTCTATATAGACCGCCTTTACTGCCATGAGGTGACCTCAGCGCAGGCCTTCGATGGTATGAGGAGTAGAGGACTGCGTTGCTTCCGTCCGAAACAGATTTTCTGTATGCCGGATCACAATACGCCAACGCACGATCAGGATAAACCCATCGCCGATCCGGCATCGGCAAAGCCTGTGGCCCTGCTAGAGCAGAATGCCCGTGAGTTCGGACTGACACACTATGCCATGAACACCAAGGACAATGGTATTATCCACGTCGTTGGACCGGAGAAGGGACTCTCCCTGCCTGGTATGACGATTGTTTGCGGTGATTCACATACCTCGACGCATGGAGCGATGGGAGCTGTGGCTTTTGGCATAGGTACCAGCGAAGTGGAGATGGTCATGGCTTCACAATGTATCCTGCAACAGAAACCCAAATCTATGCGTATCACCATTAACGGACAACTTCAGAAGGGAGTTACTGCAAAGGACGTTGCCCTCTATCTGATGGCGCAACTGACTACCTCTGGTGCTACCGGCTACTTTGTCGAGTATGCCGGCGACGTTGTTCGCCATCTCTCGATGGAGGGACGACTGACGCTTTGTAACCTCTCGATAGAGATGGGAGCTCGTGGTGGTTTTATCGCTCCAGACGAAACCACTTTCGAATATATCAAGGGACGTGAGTATGCTCCTCAAGGTGAAGCGTGGGATAAGGCTGTGGCTTATTGGCGCACGCTGAAGAGTGGCGATGATGCTATGTTTGACAAAGAACTGATATTCGATGCCAGGAATATTGAGCCTCGCATTACCTATGGAACAAATCCGGGTATGGGTATTGGTATAACGGAGACGATTCCAATGAAGGGAGATGCAGGCTTCGGCAAGGCTTTGCAATATATGGGCTTTAAACCTGGTCAGCAACTCTTGGGAACAAAGGTAGACTATGTGTTCCTGGGAGCCTGCACTAATGGACGTATTGAAGATTTTCGTGCCTTTACAGCGCTTGTGAAAGGTCGTCAAAAGTCTGAAGACGTTGTTGCTTGGCTGGTGCCTGGTTCATGGGCAGTCGACCAGCAGCTCCGTGAAGAGGGAATCGACAAGATACTCGAGGCTGCAGGCTTTGAAGTCCGTCAGCCTGGCTGTTCGGCTTGTCTGGCTATGAACGACGACAAGGTACCAGCAGGGAAACTCTGCGTCTCCACCTCGAATCGTAATTTCGAGGGGCGTCAGGGACCTGGCTCTCGCACCATTTTGGCCTCACCACTGGTGGCTGCCGCTGCAGCTGTCACAGGAGTAATCACCGATCCAAGAGAACTACTATGAAACAGAAATTCAACGTTATCACATCGACATGCGTTCCATTACCTCTCGAGAACGTAGATACAGACCAGATTATACCTGCCCGTTTTCTGAAAGCGACGACGAGGGAGGAAAGTTTCTTTGGCGACAATCTTTTTCGTGATTGGCGATATCATGCAGATGGTACCCCTAACAAGGATTTTGTTCTCAACGATCCCCGTTATTCAGGATGTATCCTCGTGGCTGGTAAGAACTTCGGAAGCGGAAGTAGTCGCGAGCATGCTGCCTGGGCTATTGCCGGCTATGGTTTTCGTGTGGTTATTAGTTCGTTCTTTGCGGATATCCACAAGAATAACGAACTCAATAATTTTGTGTTACCTGTGGTGGTGAGCGAAGAATTTCTGGCAGAACTCTTCCAGAGTATTCAGAGCAATCCCAAGACGCAGGTGGAGGTCGATTTACCTCACCAAACTGTAAAGAATCTCGAAACTGGTCGCAGCGAGCAGTTTGAAATCAACAGTTATAAGAAACAATGTCTGATGGAAGGCCTTGACGATATCGATTTCCTCGTTGCTAATCACGACAAAATCGAGGCTTGGGAACAGCGGAAAAAATACTGATTGATTCTAATTTGCAGCCTCGAATTCTTTCAGGAAACGAACGTCGTTCTCAGAGAACATGCGAAGATCGCTGACCTGGTATTTCAGGTTGGTGATACGCTCTACACCCATACCGAAGGCATAACCGCTGTAGATGGTAGAGTCGATGCCGCATTGCTCAAGCACGTTAGGATCAACCATTCCACATCCAAGAATCTCCACCCAGCCAGTATGTTTGCAGAATCCGCACCCCTCTCCGCCACAGATGAAGCATGAGATATCCATCTCGGCACTAGGTTCTGTGAAGGGGAAATAGGAAGGACGCAGACGTATTTTGGTGTCTGCGCCAAACATTTCGCGTGCAAACGATAGCAACACCTGTTTCAAGTCGGTGAATGAGACATTCTTGTCGATGTAAAGTCCTTCAACCTGATGGAAGAAGCAGTGTGCACGGGCTGTGATAGCTTCGTTACGATAGACTCGGCCTGGGCAGATGACACGGATAGGAGCAGTCAGTTTACCATCCTCAGTATGCATGTGCTCCATCACACGGGCCTGTACGCTGGAAGTGTGAGAGCGTAGCAGGATATTCTTGGTGACATCGTTGGGGTGTTGCGAAACGAAGAAGGTGTCCTGCATGTCGCGGGCAGGATGGTCGGCAGCAAAATTCATCTTGGTGAACACATGCAGATCATCCTCTACCTCAGGACCATCGGCCAGTACGAATCCCATACGAGAGAAGATATCGATAATCTCGTTGGTAACGATAGTTAGCGGATGGCGTGTGCCCAGCTTAATGGGGTAGGGTGTGCGAGTCAAGTCGAGAGTATCTCCCTCGTTGTCCTGTGTTTGGCACTCTTCACGCAACAGGTTGATACGCTCAGTAGCCAGCGTTTTAAGTTCGTTAATCTTCATACCAACGGTCTTCTTCTGATCGGCAGCCACATTGCGGAAGTCGTTCATCAGCGCCGTAATCTCGCCTTTTTTACTGAGGTATTTCAGTCTTAGTTGTTCTACCTCTTCAGCATTCTTGGCACTCATTTCCTGCACCTCTTTGAGCAGTTCGTCTATCTTGTCAAGTATCATATTTCTTGCGTTATATTAAAATTTGCGTGCAAAGTTACAAAATAATTGAGAATTCGCCATTGATAATTGATTTTATTTTGTAAATTTGCCACAAATTTGAGAGTATAAGGTAATAGAACGAAGTCGAAGATGAAACATTTGTTGTTGGTCTTTTCAGTCATCTTGCTGCTGTTGACAGCCTGTCAGGGGCAGAAGAGTAAGGTGGTTGACGATGACGAGGTCAACGATACGACTCAGACAGTTGATACCGTTGCCAAGACCCTTCAGGAAGAAATAGAGGAAGAAGTACAAATGCCCCAAGCAGCTGATGAACTCTTCGATGATTTCGTCTTCAACTTTGCTGCCAACAAGACATTACAGTCCTCTCGAATTAAATTCCCTCTGAAAGTACAGCGTGGCGAGGAAGTGAGCTATGTGAAGAAAGGAGAATGGCAGATGGAGTATTTCTTCATGAACCAAGACTTCTACACACTACTCTTCAACAGCGAGGCTGAGATGGAAAAAGCGAAGGAAAACACGTCGATAGAGCATGCCGTCGTAGAGAAAATCTATCTCAAGTCGAAGACGGTGAAGCAGTTTGTTTTCGACAGGGTGAATGGACTGTGGATGCTGCAGGAGGTGATACATATGCCGCTTAGCGAGTCGCATAATGCTTCGTTCTTGGCATTCTACGAGCATTTCTCTGAAGATGCAGAATATCAGTCGAGCCATCTGGCTGAGAGCGTGAAATTCGTAGGACCTGATCCTGACGACGATTTTGCGCAGATGGAAGGCGTCATTACCCCTGATACGTGGGAGGCATTCGCACCAGAGCTGCCATCGGGCATGATTTATAACATTGTGTATGGTAATGACCATCAAGAAACGGGCAGGAAGATTTTCGTACTCCGTGGTATTGCCAATGGTATGGAGGTTGAATTGACCTTCAAGCACGAGGGCGGTAAGTGGAAACTGACAAAGATGGTAACGTGATGAGGGATATTGCCAATTATAGTTTGCTGGAGCACAATACGTTTGGAATCGAGGCGAAGTGTCATCGGTTCTTGGAGTTTGCTACGCGTGAGGAGGCTCAGCAGGTGGCGGCTATCCTTCGCGAAACGCCCCTTCCATATATTATAATAGGTGGTGGCAGCAATCTGCTGCTGACCAAGGATTTTGAGGGTATCGTGGTGCATTCTGCCATCAAGGGCATTACGCCTCAGGACCATCTGTTGCTGTGCGGCAGTGGTGAAGTGTGGGACGATGTCGTCGCCTATAGTGTTGAGCATCAGCTCTATGGGGCGGAGAATCTCTCACTGATACCAGGTGATGTGGGTGCCAGTGCCGTTCAGAACATCGGAGCCTACGGTGTGGAGGTCAAAGACCTGATAGTGGAGATAGAAGCTGTGGAGATTGCCAGTGGTGAGATACGGACTATCAAGAAGGAGGAGTGCGACTATGCTTACAGGCAGAGTCGTTTCAAACACGAATGGAAGAATCGCTATCTCATCACGCATGTTACCTATGAGTTGCAACATGATTATGATCCTCACTTGGACTATGGCAATATCCGTTCGGAGTTGGAACGACAGTGTATCAGTCATCCTACGGTTCAACAACTCCGACAGACCATTATCGACATCCGTAATGCCAAGTTGCCCGATCCGAAGGTGATGGGCAACGCAGGAAGTTTCTTCATGAATCCTATTGTCAGTCGCAGGCATTACGAACAGTTGGCTGCTAGCTATAAGGGGATGCCTCATTATACGATTGATGCTGACAATGAGAAAATCCCTGCAGGATGGATGATTGACCAGTGCGGATGGAAAGGCAAGTCGATGGGACGTGCCGGTGTTCACGACAAACAGGCACTGGTGTTGGTGAATTGCGGTGGTGCCTCAGGTCATGAGATTGTGGCTCTGTGTCAGGCCATTCAACTTGACGTGAAGGAGAAATTCGGTATAGAGATTCACCCGGAAGTGAATATTATCTGATGATGAAACTGACATTCTTAGGAACGGGAACTTCATGTGGCGTCCCCACGATAGGGTGCCAATGCTATACGTGCACGAGCGATGACCAGCACGATAAGCGTCTGCGCTGCTCGGCTCTGATAGAAACGGAGACAACGCGTGTGCTTATCGACTGCGGACCCGATTTCCGCCAGCAAATCATGCCGCTGCCGTTCCGTAGGATTGACGGAATCCTGATTACCCATGCCCACTACGACCATATGGGTGGCATGGACGACATCCGACCGTATTGTCAGTTTGGAGAGATCAATGTCTATGCCGACCCAGTAGCCCGCGAGGGATTACTCCAGATGTTGCCTTATTGTTTTGCCGAGCATCGCTATCCTGGAGTGCCCGCAATACAGTTGCATGAGATACATAAGCATGAGATGTTGCAGATAGGCGACTTGGATATCATGCCGATGGAGGTGATGCATCATGACTTGCCTATTCTGGGATATCGTATCACTCCTCGCACGTCAGCGTCTGCTCGTCCTGCCACCCTCGTATATATTACGGATATGAAAACCATCGACGAGGGTGAGATGGAGTATCTGAACGAGGTCGACACGCTGGTGGTCAATGCCTTGCGCGAAAAACCCCATCACTCGCATCAGACACTCGACGAGGCTGTTCGTTTCGCCCGCAGAGTGAGGGCTCGCCAGACTTGGCTCATACACTGCAGTCACGATATTGGACGTCATCAGGAAGTAAACGAAAAACTGCCTTCTGACATTCAGATGGCATTCGACGGACAAGTCATAGAAATAGGTTAGGAGAGAGGGATCTTTTTCTTTTTTCCCCAGCCAAAAATTCCCCCGTAGGTCTTCATCAGTTTGCGTACCAACAGGAACGCGTCGATGGCTGTAATGCTATTGGCAATGATGCCTCCGATGAACTCCGCCTTGGTGCTGTTTTCCTTAGGCACAAACAACTGATGCCACTTGGTGCCAAACTGAGTGTTGTCAGCGTTGAGTTCCTCCAGCAACTGGTCCTTACGCGCCTGAATCTCTTCGAGCGTCTTGTATTCGTTTGGCTTGGGCTTCTGAACAGGTAGCATGCGGAGTAGATTATTTGTTGTTTAACAAGAGATTGGCAAAGAAACGAACCAGTGGTTTCTCAATCCAAGCTTTGCGATAGTAAAACAGCAGCAGAATGAGCAGCAGATGAAGCGCTCCTACCACGAGGAAGGCAATAGCCGTCCCCGTGTAGGAGGCAAGCCAAAAAGCCAACGCAAACGAACAGAACATAGCTACTCCCACAAGTATGAGGAAGAAGACGATGGCAAGTGCCATGAATGTCAGTAGGCGCACCAGCTTGTCAACCACATCCAACTTCAGATATTCCGTCTGAAGTCCCAGATAGTGCTTGACAATCTCGGCCAACTGCCCTATGGTCTCTACGTTCTTGTCGCTCGACAGCATCGTTCAGGATTATTCGTCCACCTCAGGAGCAGCCTCTGTGATGTCGTCCACGAGGTCGCTCACATCCTTACGACTCAACTTGATGTTGTGCTTCTTCATGAAGTCATCCACAGCATCCGTAATCTTCGTGCGAGTGTCTTCTCCCTTTTCAGGAGCCAACAGTAATCCTAACACGGCGCCAGTCAATGCTCCGCCGAAGAATGCACCTAAAAAACCTAAACTTCTCATAATCGTATTGTTTTAATGTTATTGATATGCGTTTGTATCTGCAAATATAAAGAAAGTTTTTGAAAATAATGCCAATTTCTGCGACTTTTTTTGTGAAAAGGGTTCATTTTTTCTTATTTAACAAACTTTATGTACGTTTTTTCGCTTCATTTGCTTGATATTTTGTAATTTCGCGGATGATTTATAAAGAATTAATAACGTCTAATTTTAAAAATAAACAAGAAAACATGAAAAAGTACTTGGTAGTTTGCGCAGGTTTGTGCGCAGCATTGGCTTTCACAAGTTGTAAACCCAAAGATAGCATGTACAAGCAGGCTTATCTGAAGGCACAGGAACAGGAGAGACTCCAGCAGCAACAGCAGCCGGTTCAGGCTCAGCAGCCTGAGACCAATGTGGTTGTGCCCTTGGAGACAAAGCCTGCCACCCAGACACAAGTGGTGGATAATACAGACAACGTAAAGGTTACTCAAGAGCGTGTATCCCTGATTTCTGGTACTGGTCTGAAGAACTTCAGCGTCGTTGTCGGCTCTTTCTCTTTGCAAGCCAATGCTACCGGTCTGCAGCAGCAGCTCAACAATGCTGGCTATAATGCACAGATCGTGAAGAACGAAGAGCGCAATATGTATCGCGTCATTGCCACAACCTTCGATACGAAGGAGGAGGCAGCTGCCAGTCGTAACGACTTGCAGACAAAATACGCTGGTGCCTGGTTGCTCTATAATGCCCGTTAATGGCTGAGAGGCGCTGACGTGGCAAGAATATTATCGATCGATTACGGTAAGAAACGTACAGGTTTGGCAGTCACCGATCCTCTGCAGATAATAGCTGGAGGATTGGCGACTGTCTCTACATCTGAGCTCTTTGATTATCTGCAGGCCTATATTGCCCGTGAGCAGGTGGAGTGCATCGTGATAGGTGAGCCTCGCCAGCCCAACGGAGAGCCCAGTGAGAATCTGCAGCGTGTGCAGCAGTTCGTCAATCGCTGGCGCCGAGCCGTCCCGCAGATTCCCATCGAATACTATGACGAGCGTTTTACGTCGGTACTGGCTCACCAGGCCATGCTTGATGGAGGTCTGAAGAAGAAGGCTCGTCAGAATAAGGCACTTGTCGACGAGATCAGTGCCACCATTATTCTCGAGGATTACCTCCACAGTCGCAAATAGATAATAGTAGAATAGAAAATAGTAAATCGTAAATAGTCAAATCGTAAATGATATTACCTATTTATATATATGGTCATCCCGTGCTTCGTAAAGTAGCCGAGGATATTCCGACAGACTACCCCGACTTGCAGCAGCTTATTGCTGATATGTGGGAAACGCTGGCAGATAGTGAGGGAATCGGTCTTGCCGCCCCGCAGATTGGCAAGTCTATTCGTGTGGTGGTGATCGACCTGGATGTCATCAGCGATGACATGCCTGAATACAAGGATTTTCGACAGGTCTTCATCAATCCGCACATCATCGAGTATGACGACTCGAAGACGGAGACAATGGAAGAGGGATGTCTCTCGCTTCCTGCGATTCACGAGAAGGTGACGCGTCCCACGCGCATCCGTGTGCAGTGGCTCGACCGTGACCTGAAGCCCCACGACGAATGGGTGGAGGGCTATCTCACCCGTGTGATGCAGCACGAGTTCGATCATTTGGAGGGAAAGGTTTTTGTCGACCGTATCACTCCGCTCCGCAAACAGCTTATCAAGAGTAAGTTGCGTGCACTTACCCAAGGTCGCTATCGTTGTGGCTACAAGACAAAATCTGTGAAAAAGTAAAAAGGTAAAAAAGTAAAAGGGTAAAAAGATGTCTAGGTGGGATTGCTTTTGGAAGCAGGAAAGTAAGAGACTGGTAGGTCTTTTACTTTTTTACCTTTTTACCCTTTTACCTTTACATGCCCAGTTCAAGACCGACCGTCTGGTGATGATAGGACGCTCTGCGCTCTATTTCGAGGATTATGTCCTTTCCATTCAGTATTTCAATCAGGCCATCTCTGCCAAGCCCTATCTATATGAACCCTGGTTCTATCGTGGCGTAGCGAAATACTATCTCGACGATTTTGCAGGGGCAGAGGCCGACTGTTCGCAGGCCATCAAGCGAAATCCCTATGTGGTGGGGATGTATGAGCTCAGAGGACTCTGTCGTATCCAGCAGAAGCGATATGCCGACGCCATCAGCGACTACAATCAGGCGTTGCGCTACGACCCTGAAAACCAGAGTCTTTGGCATAATCGCGTGCTCTGTCATATCAACGAGAAAGACTATGATACGGCACTGTTACAGCTCGATACCATCCTGACACGATGGAGCAAGCATGCACCAGCCTATGCCATGCAGGCCGAGGTCTATCTTCTGCAGGAAGACACCACCAAGGCCATCGCAGCCCTCGACAAGAGTCTCGAAGTAGATCCCTACGATGGAAATCTGTGGAGCCAGCGTGCCTTTATCAGTCTGTCGCGCAAGGAGTGGAAAGAAGGCGAGGAATACCTCTCAAAGGCGATTCACCTGCAACCTAAACAGGTCTCCAATTATATCAATCGCGCCATGGCCCGTTTCAATCAGAACAACCTGCGTGGTACAATGGCCGACTACAACACAGCCCTTGATCTCGACCCCAACAACTTCCTCGGACACTATAACCGAGGACTGCTTCGTGCTCAGGTGGGCGACGACAACCGCGCCATTCTCGACTTCGACTTCGTACTCAACCTGGAGCCCAATAACCTGATGGCACTCTTCAATCGTGCCCTCCTGCTCGAGAATACGGGTAATCTGCGAGGTGCTATTCGCGACTATTCGAAGGTTATCGACGAGTTTCCCAACTTCTGGTTCGGCCTTCAGCACCGTGCCTCCTGCTATCGCCGTCTGGGCATGACCAAGCAGGCCGATTCCGACGAGTTCCGCATCCTGAAGGCACAGATGGACAAGCGCTTCATGGGCAAGCAGCCCCGTTTGTCGAAAGAGCAGATGCGTAAGCGCAGCGATCTGGATATCGAGAAATACAACCAGTTGGCTGTAGCCGACGAGCAGGAGATGGAGCATGAATACAAGAGCGAATACCGGGGTAGGGTGCAGAACCGTCGTGTAGACCTCGACTACCTACCGATGTACGTCCTTTCCTACGAACAGGAGCAGAATCAGGTGAAGCAGTATGTGGCCTTCGACAAGCAGGTTGATGCCTACAACGGCAAAGAGCCCAAGCTGCGTCAGCTCCACATCGTGAACACCAATCCTGCCCTCGATGAACAGGACACCAAGAAATACTTTGCTTATCTCGACACGCTGTCTGGACAGATCGATCGTGAGCGCAATCTGAAGCGCTCTGCGACATTTCTCTTCCGTCGTGCCGTTGCCTATAGCGTCATCCAGAATTTCGATGCGGCCATCGAAGACCTCTCCACCTATCTTCAGATTGACTCCACTTCGTCGTTGGCGTATTGGCAGCGTGCTGCCTGCCAGTCGAAGCTCAATGCCTTCAATGCTTCACAGGGAACGGATGTGCGGATGAAGACGGCCAATGTGCTGTCGGACCTCACGGAGGCCATTCGCTATAATGAGAGTGCCTACCTCTACTACAACCGAGGCAATGTGTATGTGCAGCGCAACGACTATCAGCACGCCATCGACGACTATACCCGTGCTATTGCCCTCGATGCCCATCTGGCTGAGGCCTACTACAATCGAGGCCTGGCCCGTATCGCCAACAAACAGCAAGCCGAGGGCATCAGCGACCTCTCGAAGGCTGGCGAGCTTGGACTCTATACTGCTTATAGTATTATCAAACGATATCGTAAATGACTATGCGAAAACTGTTGACATTACTCGTGATGATTCCCGTGTGCTGTCTGGCACAGAGTAGATATTGCGCCTCGTGGCAGGACTTCCTTGCTGACCAATGGCGAGAGGCTGAGGGCAGGGTAGAACTCACGCCCTCATCGAGAGAAGATGCGCTGGCGATGGAGGTAGAGGCAGAGCAGAAGAAGACGGCCCATATCCTGCGCAAGGGCGCCGTTGTCTTGCAGTATGGCGACTCGCTCTATCTCAACCTGCGTCGTTTCAACACCTTTGGCGATGTCTATGTGAGAGCATGGCAACTGGGCAGCGACAAACTGCTCTTTGCCCGACAGGATGTGGCACCCTCGCGATTCAGTGTGACCTATGGAGGTACCAACACACCTCTGAACCGCAATTCCTTCCGCACCTATTCCAATTTGGAGTATCTCGTCTGCTATCTCGCTGCCTGGGATCCCAATCGCGAAGAGTTGCGCCTGGCTCGCGTTACAGAGACCATCGTTCGCCAGTTGCTCACCAATCACCCCGATCAACTTGCCCGCTATCAATCGTTGGAACGCAAGCAGCGCGAGCAGGCCGACATCGTCATCCAGTTGCTCCGCGATGCAGGCGTTATCAAGTAGCCTCTCTAACCCCTAACCTCTAACCTCTCACCTCTTAATTTGTACAGATAAGCCATAGCAGCACCCGACAAGTTGTGCCATACGCTGAAGATGGCTCCTGGGATAGTGGCCAGAGGATATGTGGCAAAGTGAATCGTAGCCAGACTGCTTGCCAGGCCTGAGTTCTGCATGCCTACTTCAATGGATATAGCCCTCTTCTTGGGCTCTTCCAGTCTTAACATACATCCTATCAGGTAGCCAAGACCCAATCCGCACACGTTGTGCAACATGACCACCAGCACGATCACCAGTCCGCCAGCCAATAGCTTGTCGGCATTGGCAGCGATGATAATAGCCACGATGAAAGCGATGGCTAACGAAGAGAAGGCTGGCAGATAGTCGGTAGTTTTCTCTGTAAATCTGGGCCATATCCACTTTACCAAGAGTCCGATGACGATAGGAAGAATCACTACCCACAGAATGCTTAGGAACATGCTTGCTACATCTACATCGACACTCTTGCCTGCTAAAACCCATGTCAGCAAGGGCGTCAGGAATGGAGCCAACAGCGTTGACACACCGGTCATACCGACAGAGAGGGCCAAATCGCCCTTTGCCAGATAGGTGATGACGTTGGAAGCAGTGCCGCCAGGACAACAGCCTACCAGCACGACACCCAGTGCCAATGCTTCGTCGAGTTGAAACAGCTGGGCCAGTCCCCAGGCCAACAGGGGCATCACTGTGAATTGTGCCAGGCATCCTATTACGATGTCTTTCGGACGGCTGAACACAATCCTGAAGTCATGAAGATTCAAGGTCAGTCCCATACCAAACATCACCACTCCCAGCAGATAGTTGATGACGGTGGGTCGTATTTGTCCGAGGTAATCAGGGAATGCCAGTGCTAACATGGCTGCAGCAAGCACCAGCAGAGCCATGTATTCAGAAATATAGTGACAG
>RHMF01001312.1_pt1 | contig 14685 bp, 12 predicted proteins | sample 5365151 | NCBI WGS metagenome assembly RHMF01 (sample SAMN10266501, study PRJNA497801) | feces metagenome | isolation source: feces | host: Bos taurus | place: China: Prairie of Fairy Mountain | collected 2017-08-14 | reverse complement strand
ATTGGAGGTGCAATGAATGGCAAAGTGTGATTATTGTGGCAAGGGCGTTACCTTTGGTATCAAGGTTTCCCACTCCCACAGACGTTCCAATCGGGCATGGAAGCCCAACGTGAAACGGGTTAAGGCCATTGTTGGCGGTACTCCGTGCCATGTGTATGCTTGTACCAGATGCCTCCGTTCCAACAAGGTCGAGAGAGCCGTCTAATTTTCAAGCACGAGCGGTGTTGCGAAAGCAGCACCGCTTTTTTATTTTGTTTATCTCTTTACCCATTGGCAATAATATGATAAAATGGAAAAAACACGAAAGGAGGCCGCATATGAAATTTCCGCATTTCCCCAAGGTAAATACCCGCTTTGCAAACCGGCTTCCTTTGGCCTTGAGTTTTGCCGTCCCCTTTTTAGGTATGCTGATTTTAATGGCTGCCAGCGGCTATATGCCTTTTGGCAAGCATGCTATGCTGTATTCTGATATGTGGCATCAGTACTATCCCTTTTTTGTCAACTTCCGAAAAATGCTCCTCAGTGGAGAAAGCCTCCTCTTTAACTGGAATTTGGGTCTTGGCCTTAACTATTTGGGTTTAATGGCCTACTACCTGGCATCTCCTTTGAATCTTTTGTGCGTACTGCTTCCGGAAAGTTTGAGTCTTTCTTTGTTTACCCTTCTTCCCCCTTTGAAAATGGGCTTTGCGGGCCTGTTCTTTGGCCTGTTTCTGAAAAAGGTTTTTTGCCGGAATGATTATTCTGTTCCCCTTTTTGCCGCATTCTATGCCCTATGCGCCTGGGCAATGGGGTATCAGTGGAATTTAATGTGGCTGGATAGTTTCGCCCTTTTGCCCCTTATTATGCTGGGAATGGTGCAGCTGCTGCGGGAGCAAAAGTTTATCCTTTACACCGTAGCCCTGTTCTTAGCCGTCAGCATCAATTACTATATTGGCTTTTTCATCTGTATTTTCATTATCCTTGCCTTTCTGTGTTATGAAGTTGCCTATTTCCCCGGCATCAAAGGCTTCTTCCGGGATACCGGCAGAATTCTTTTCTTTTCCGTTCTGGCGGCCATGCTTTGTGCTGTCGTCCTGTTGCCTACTTTGGATGCCTTGCAGGTTACTTCCTCTGCCAAAAACGAATACCCCACAGATTTCTCCCTGAACATCACCCAGGCCGGCACCTATGATAGTGCCATTTCTGCCTGGAACGCCTATAAAGCAAGTCCCGGGATTGGCCTTTGGTTTACCGCCCTGTGGGAGAGCCTGCCCCCTATTCTTGATGGGATGGGCCAGGTGCTTTTCAATCAAAACGGCGGTGTGGAACCCACCTTGGTTTCCGGTCTTCCCAATATTTTCTGCGGCGTACTGACCAATTTGTTGGCTATTTTGTATTTATTCAACCGGCGTATTCGCCTGCGGGAAAAACTCTGCGCTGTCTTCCTTTTGGCGTTCTTAAACTTGAGTTTTGTCCTGCGGCAATTAGACTTTATTTGGCACGGCTTCCATTTCCCCAACTCTATTCCCTATCGGTTCAGTTTCCTTTATAGTTTTGTTCTTGTATGTATGGCCTACCGGGCATGGGACAAACGGCAAGTTTTTCAACCCTGGCATATCGGCTGCGGTATTTTACTTTCTTTGAGCCTTGCTGTGGGAAGTAAAGTGTTCCACAGTTTCATTGCCGGTCTGCGAGGCGGCAACCTGCAGCCTGCTGACTGGATTTACCCTCTTTATAATCTTTTGCTCATTGGAGTCTATGGTCTTATTTTCCTTATGACCCAATGCCACTGGAAAAAGCCCCAAGGGAAAAAAGGCCGGGAGAATTTTCTGTTTCGCAGACAGTTCGGCACCTGCAGTTTGCTGATTGTAATGCTTTTGGAAGTCGCCCTGAACCTTCTGAACTTTAATTCCTATGTATATAACACCTACCGCAGCAGCGCCTATAACATTGAGGATTACCCCAAGAAAGCCTCTGCTGTACAATCTATGCTGAATATCGTCCGGGATCGGGAGGAAGACAATCCTTTCTACCGGGTGGAAATGACCCGGACCCAAACCCTCAACGACAGTGCCCTCAACAGCTACAGCGGTTTGTCCCTTTTCAGCAGTTCTGCCAACGCCTCCACCACCCGGTTTATGCAGGCAATGGGCTTTAGCGCCCGGGACAATTGGAATCAGTATGTGTATAAATACGGCTCTCCCGTGACCCACTTATTCCTAAATCTTAAGTATCTCATTCAGAGAGAGCATGCTCCGGTGGATAGCCTGTATTTTAAGCAGTTACACAGTTATCAGGATGTGCATTTACTGGAAAACACCACCTACCTGCCCCTGGGCTTTATGGTGCAGCCCGGTTTAAGTGAGGTTATCCTTCCGGAAGGTCAAGTAGATCATTTCAGTTTTCAAAACCTTTTCCTGCAAAGTGCCACCGGCATACAGGAAGATGTATGGAGCCGCTGGAAAGGGCAAGATCTTACCATTATCGGGCAGGGAACGACTTTATCCGATGTGAACACCAATAGCGCCTTCTGCCGGTATCAGGCAGGACCGGATGGCGGTTCTGTCATCTACACCTTTACCGCTTGGCAGGATGGTGAATTTTGCCTGGACCTGCATTTGGGCAACAGTGTAACCTTCAATGTATATAAAATCGCCCAGGGTAACGAATATGGAGATTGGCTTTTCTACGAAGGCTATAAACTGACGGAAATGGTCCATTGTGGAGCGGTATCCGCAGGTGACCAAATTCAGGTGGTTATTCCCTGCAACCCCAACGAGGCATCTTCCATGATTGTCCGGGGTGCCATCCTCAATGACCGGGTTTATCGGCAGGCATACAGTCTGCTAAACCAGGACACAATGGAAATTGCCCAGTTTGAAAACACCTATGTAAAAGGTGTTGTTACCGCCTCCCAGGATGGTCTTCTCTACACTTCCATTCCCCAGGATGGCCACTGGAATGCCTATGTGGACGGAGAAAAGGCAGAAAGTAAGTTGGTTGGTGGCGCAATGGTCGCCGTTTCCCTTACGCAAGGCAAGCATACCATAGAATTCCGATATAAAAATCCCGCCTTCACCTGGGGTCTTGTTTGTACCCTCACCGGCGCAGTTATTTTTGCATTTCTTTGCTTCTTGCGCTATTATTACCCCAAAATCAGAAAGAGAAAAGAGGTAGCCTGATGGAAAAGCCTTTGGTTTCTGTCATTGTTCCTGCCTACCAGGCAGAGCCGTACCTTGCCCAATGTTTGGACAGTATTTTGGCCCAAACCTACGAGAATTTAGAAATATTGGTTATCAATGACGGTTCCCGGGATAAAACCGGAGAAATCTGCGATGCCTATGCCCAAAAGGACAGCCGTATCCGCCCCTTCCACAAGGAAAACGGCGGTGTATCCTCTGCCCGAAATGTGGGCTTAGCCAACGCCACCGGAGCGTATGTTGTTTTCTGCGACAGTGATGACACCCTCCGGGATGGTTACGTTGCCCATCTTGTAGGCCTGGCCCGGGACAATGACTGCCAAATGTCCTACTGCGCCCGCGCCTTTTGGGAGGACCGGTCAAGTTATGAACGGGCAGGTATCCCCGACCCCAACCCCCCCATGATTATGGGCGGTCGGCAGGCTATGGAAAATCTGCTTAGGAGCCGTTACATTGGCGGCAGCCCCTGGTGCTGGCTGATAGAACGTTCCCTCTTAGAAGGTCTTTCCTTTGACCCGGCCTTACACCTGGATGAGGACTACACATTCATTTTGCAGGTCCTTTCCCGGGCAAAGCAAATTTGCATTGATAAAACGGTGCTGTATAATTACTATATTAACGCCCAGGGCCTTGTCCGTTCTGATTTCAATGCTAAGCATCTGACTGCTGTTGACGCCTGTGAAAAGATGGAGGCGTTTCTGAAAGAAACAGGCCTGCTACAGCAGATGAAAGACAGTATGGACAGCCGCTTTGTGGTCCGCGCGGTTTTGCTTCTGCGAAAGTTGCGGGGCAATAAGACCTTGCAGAAAACTTACGCGCCCCAGTTATGCCGGGTAATCCGTCAGCGCTTCAACAGTAAAAGCAAGGTTTTCCTCACCCGCCAGGTACAAATCCACGCCCTCCTTGCCAAAATCCACTACAAACTCTATTTTACAGTTATTGATTTGAAAAAATAAGCAAAAGCACAAAATCTGCGCAAATTATGCAGATTTTGTGCTTTTTATTTGTATAATTTAGTCTTAATATGCCACTCAGGTTTCTATGTAATAACCGCTTGAAATGTCCAAAAACTTTAAGTAACAAGACAAAAATTTTATATAGGTGTTGAAACTTCGGTTTTATGTGGTATAATAAATATGCCAAACCAATCAAATATTGTGCAAGTATATGTCGCCTTAGGGATACTATACCCTGTTTGCATCTTCATGCGAATGGATAGAATTTGTTAAAAACGCAAATTTCATTTCTGTTCGTGTGAGGCGACTCCTTTGTGCAGATTGGTTTGGCGACTATCGAAGTTTGCGTTTTTGTGCGGCTACTTCGGTAGCCGCATTTTTATTTTTGAGGGACCTTGAAAAAGGCACCCTACCAATCGTCGCATTATGGAGGTATAGTAATGGAAACACAAAAGGAAACCGTAGACATCAAAAAACTTTTTTCCACTGTGGTAATGTTCGTGGCCGCAGTAGCAATGGCCGCCGCATTCTTTCTCCCGTTTGTAAGTCCCCAATGGGAATTATTTGGTGATTTTTCGCTGAAGTGGCTATTTGGGAAAAATGACTTCATATCAATTATGGGTATAATCATTGCTTTGGGATCTATATTTACTGTTGTATGTATCTTCGCAGAAAGCAAAGTGCTAATGGCTGTTTGTGGCACAGTCCCTGGATTTGCAGCGATTATTGTGGCCTATGCAATAAACAACGGCACTATAAACAACTTGTTAGTATTAGCAGACTACAAATACAATTTTGGTGTTGCTTTCTATATCTACATAGGTAGTATGCTGATTATGGCCGCTGTGCAGGCCTTTGAAAATTGGGAAGAAATAAAACGCTTTTCCAATAGTAAGGCATTTTTCCCCTGGGTTTTGACTCTCGCTGCTTTGATTATAATGTTTGTAGCCTATTTCCTACCCATGCTAAACGCAAACCCATCTGCAATCGAAGATGCAAAAACAGATTTATTTCAACTTCACACTTATGACCTCTTCAACGAAAGTGTCGTCTTGCCTGTTGAAACCACCGGATTTCTTGTGCCAATGACAATACTCACCTGCATCACAGCGACAAGCGGGTTTGCTTGTCTTTTTCTCAGAAAATGGGGGTTGTTAATTACAACCAGCCTTGCAAGTACGATTTCTATAATTCTTGCTGTCATTAAGTTCTGTACAATTGCCGAATTCGCCGGTTGTTATCGTATAGGGCTCGCCTTCTATATCTATATAGTAACAACCATCTTGCTGATATTTGGTACCTACTGGTTAAGTAAAACCTACGAAGAAACGATTTAATTGCTCAATTATGAAAAAATCCCCGCTAAGCGGGGATTTTTTGACGGACTATTGCTTTCGTCGTAAGTGCATAACCTTTATGTACCGGCTGAAATTTCTGAAAACCTTTTGTATTTCTACATAGTTTTCTGTGTTGTACACCACTTAAAATTCCTGCCGGTTCGTATCTTACCGGTGATACCCTTGACAAACAAGTTTTGTTTCCTTTTGCCGTCGCAATATGGAAGCCCTTTGTTTGTCCACTTGTAGTATGGCCGGTAGTTTTTCTTTTATTCGCCTTTTTTGACGATCACATTCATATTTTGATAACTGAGGCGAATGCCTTTTTCGTTGAATACCTTTTGGATATTTTCTTTTGTCTGGCAAGTGGTAGCCCAGTAGTCCCCGGATTTGCTCCAGACCTGCAAAAGGTACACAACCGCATCCTGACCGTAATCGGATACCACCGCGCTGGGCGCGGGATCTGAAATGGCCGTAGGCACAGCAGCCGCTTCCTTCAGGGCATCCAGAACCACCGGGATAGGTGTTTCATAAGAAACAGACACCGTAACATCCGTCCGACGCGTACCGGCTACGGTATAATTGATAATTTCCGCTGTAACCACATTGTGATTGGGAATGGAAATGGTTTTATTGTCGGTGGTTGTCATCTTAGTGTAGTTCAGGCCGATGTCGCGGACCGTGCCGCTTTGACCTGCAATTTCCACAAAGTCACCGATGCTGAAAGGTTTTGTATGCAAAAGCGTAAATCCTCCAATGAGATTTGTCAGCATTTCCTGCAGGGAAAGGGAGATTGCCAGCGTCAGCACACTGGTTAATGCCACCACGCCGGTTACATCAAGGCCAAGGGCAGAGGCGCCGATCAGCGCCAGCAGTACATACAGCACGCCTCGCAAAACGCCCTTGATCAACGCAAGGACCGGCGCTTCTATCTTCGTCTTTTTCAGCGCAGAAGCGATAATGCGCATCAATAGCTTAATGATCAGTACCCCAAAAACAAAGATCAGCACTGCCGGTAAAATTTTCCCAAGGGCATAGCCACTTAAACGGTCTACACATTTCAAAATAAAGTCCCACATACGATAATCTCCTTTGTGTGTTTATCCCATTATACCCTAATTTTATGATTTTGCAAGGAAAAACCCGGTGCCATTGACCAGATGGCACCGGGTTTCCCATGAAAAGAGAGATAAGAAAATGAAAAGGAGAGTAGGATTCTTATTTATACTTTCATTATAGCACCACGCCGCCTGAATTTCAATAGTTCTTTTATTTATTTCGCATTAACAAGTTAGAATTTCACCTTTCGTTTTTGTGCTTATTGCACAATGGTTTTGCCTCCAGCACCCGCCACAGAAGTTTTTTCTTTGCAAAGCAACCGTCTTTATGGTATACTGAAAGATAAGATAGAAAGATTGGAGGGAACATATATGGGGATTTTTAAGCGACCTAAGTTCCTGATTGTTGGCGGTGCAGTTTTTTTGGCTGCCTTTTTGCTAACAGTTTCTCTTGTTTTCTTGTTGCAGCCAAAAACAGTTGGCTTTTACGGTTTGGACCGGCAAGACGAAGAAACCGTCCGCTTGCAGGAACTTTTGGAGGAGAATGGCTATACCGTATATTATGCCGAGACTCTGGAAGACCTGCATAACACCAACTGCAAAGCTTGGGTGGTTCGTGCCACAAGCGATATTTTTACCCAGAAGATTTTAGATATCGTGGGTGATAAAGCCATTTTTATTGACAGCAAGCCATCCCTTGCCCAGCCGATCCGTTTCGTTGGTTGGAATGTGGAAGAAGCGGGGGCTCTTTTCGGCCAGCTTCTGTCCAAACTACCTAACCAGGGCGATACCAACGAAGACGGCACTCTATCCTGCCTGATCTTAACTGCCCCGGAGGGTTACCGGGAAAAAGCAGACTGGGTTAGCGGGCTTGAACAGGCAATGGCCGGTCTCCAACTGCCCTACGAAATATTGGATGTGTGCTCCTGTACCCTTTCAGAGGAAGCGGGTATGGAAGCCACTTTAGAAAGTCTTTCCACTTACGGCCGGGACATTGAGGTCATCCTTGCCTCCTCAGAGACTTTGGCAGAAGGCGCAGCCCAGGCCATTAAAGAAGGCGGCTGGCTTATAAACAAGGACTTCTATCTGCTGGCGAACGGCCATACAGATGTATCCTTAAATGCTTTAACCCAATTACAGCGCAGCGGCCTGGTATTTGCCAACTGGGCAGACTTCGATAGCCTTTTCCTGTCTGCCATTGAGGACACGATTGCAGGAAAAGCGCCCCAGGAATACTTGCTTCCCCTCAAACTTTACACCAGCACTTCTTCCTTACAATAATCCTTAGAAAGAGAGATACTTATGCGTATTGCAGTGATTGGCGCCACATTTGTTGATATCAAAGGGTTTCCCTCTGATACCTATATCCCCACAGGCCGAAACGTAGGCAGGGTGGAATATATACACGGCGGCGTGGCAAGAAATGTGGTAGAAGATATTGCCAATGTGGAATTACGACCCATTTTTTTGGGCATTGTGGACGACACGCCAATGGGGCAGGATGTCATACAGAAATTGCAAAACCACAAAGTCAATACCGACTATGTTCTTACCAGACCTGACGGTATGGGCACATGGCTGGCCGTCTTTGATAACAACGGTGATGTGGCCGGTTCCATTTCCAAGCGCCCCAATATGCTTCCGGTGGCAGAACTGTTGGTAGAAAAGGGCGACGAAATTTTCTCCCAGATTTCCTCTGTGGTTATTGAGGTGGATCTGGACAAAGAAATTGTAAAACTGACCCTGGAACTGGCGCAAAAGCACAATGTGAAAGTTTTTGGCCTGGTTTCCAATATGAGCATCGCCGCCAAACGTCGGGATTTCTTCAAAGCCTTTGACTGCTTCATTTGCAACCAGCAAGAAGCCGGCCAGCTGTTTTTGGATAACTACAGTGCCCTGTCTCCTGAGGAAATGGCCCAGGTTCTTTCCGAGAAAGTTGTTGGTGCCAAGATCCCCTCTATGGTAGTGACTATGGGCGCCCAAGGGGCCGTATATGCAGACCTGAATGGAAACAAAGGGGTCTGCCCTGCAAGAAATGTGCAGGTAAAGGACACCACCGGTGCCGGCGACGCCTTCTGCGCCGGTGTCAGCATCGGGCTGACTTACGGCAAAACTCTTTCTCAAGCCATTGACATCGGCTCTACTCTGGCAGCCTCCGTAATCACTTCGGAAGAGAATGTATGTCCCCGGTTCCTGCCCGGTGAGTTGGGGCTGGATGTACCGGAGTTTGCAAGCCTATAATAGTACGACCGCTCTGCTACTTCACTCTGCTACCTGCAAAGCGGTCGTTTATTTATAAGTCTCTGATAAGTTGTGTGTAGCCCAGCACTTCATAGCCGGCGTTTTTGTAGACGGAAATGGCTTTTTCATTTTCCGGTTCCGCTTCTAACCGCAGGCGGGCTACTTTCGGGCCATATGTCTCGGCCACAAAGTGGAGAAACTGCGTGCCATATCCCCTGCCCCGATAGGCAGGCTCCACATAAATATCCTCTATCCAGGCACACAATCCCCCAGCTTCCGTAGAATAACTCAAGGCAACCATTCCATAGCCGCAAAGGGTTTCCCCCTCCCAGAAGCCGTAACCTTTCAGATACGGGCCTGCCGCAATGGCATCGGCCAGGGTCTTTTTTAAGGTTTCCGCCTCCGGATGGATGAGCAGCGCATCGGAAGCATAGAATACCTCCATCATAGAAAGAACCTGGTCGAAATCTTTTTTCCCCAACAGCCGAATTTCCATACACATCTCTCCTTTTCTGTCAGTATAGCAGAAAAAGGACAAAGGTGCAATAAAAAACAGGAGTCACTTATTGTGGCTCCTGTTTTGGGCACTATGCCCAGTCAAAGAGGAAAGAAAATGAAATCAGTTTTGTGCTAAAAATTCTTCAGGGTTTACCGCATTCCCGTTAAGGGCAACACTAAAGTGGACGTGGTCTCCGATGGCGTATTCCATCAGTGCTGTCTTGCCCACCGTGCCGATAACCTGGCCGGATGTGACTGTCTGTCCGGGGGTGACTTTGGTTTCTGCGTGCAGGCTGGAATAGCGGGTAGTATAGTCATTTTCGTGGCGGATCACTACCGTTGTGCCCAGCAGTTCATCTTCAAAAACCGCATACACTTCCCCATCTGCCGCAGCAAGCACTTCTGTTCCCTCCTGAGCAGCGATGTCAATACCATTGTGGACTCTCCAGTCCCTGGTAGTAGGGTTATAGCACAGGCAATCCATAGCATATTCCAGCACTGTCTCCCCCGCCACCGGTCGGGTCACTTTCTTAGGCTTTTTGTTATTGCCCTGGGGGTTCGTAGTATCGGGCTGGTTGGGGTTTGTCCCAGGCCCGGTTTCATCAGGATTGGTTCCGGGCAGGGTGTTATTGGGGTCCTGCACAGAAGCAGGCAGATCGGGAGAATTTGGCATTTCCTCTCCCCGATAGTAAAGATATGCGGAAACGCCGATTGCGACAGCACACAGCACCAGGGCTATGTAGTAGCCCTTGCCACGAAGACTGTCAAAAAATTTTTTATTGCGCATATTATGCACCTCCGATGTGAAGTATTGCCATTTTTGGAAAGAATATACACTGCAGGAAGAAAATTAATATATCAGGCGGTTTCTCTAATGAAAACCAACTTGACATTAGTGGCATTTTGGGGTACAAATATACTTGTCAAAATATGACGGAAATCTTAAAAGAAACGGGGGAGGATAATGTCTAAAGAACTCATCAGACTCCAGAACTTATCTATGGAGTTCGGCGGTGAAAAGATACTTGATGGTATCAATCTTTACTTTAATGACCAAGAATTCCTCACATTGCTGGGACCCTCCGGGTGCGGCAAAACAACCACTCTGCGTATTATCGGCGGCTTCTTAACGCCCACTTCCGGTGACGTTCTGTTTGATGGCAAGCGCATCAACGATGTGCCTCCCTATGCCCGGCAGATTAACACTGTTTTTCAGCGATACGCCCTGTTCCCCCACTTGGATGTTTACGACAACATCGCTTTCGGCCTGAAGGTTGCCAAACTTTCCAAGGCAGAAATCCAGGAACGGGTACAGGAAATGCTGGAAGTGGTGGGTCTGAAGGGCTACGAGCATCGCCATGTGGACTCTCTGTCCGGCGGTCAGCAGCAGCGAGTTGCCATTGCCCGTGCTCTGGTAAACCGGCCCAAGGTTTTGCTGCTTGACGAGCCTCTGGCAGCACTGGATCTTCGTCTGCGCAAGGATATGCAGAACGAACTCAAGCGCATTCAGCAGGCTATGGGTATCACCTTTATCTATGTTACCCACGACCAGGAAGAAGCCCTTTCCATGTCTGATACCGTTGTGGTTATGGACAAGGGCCGCATCCAGCAGATTGGCAAACCTGAGGATATATATAATGAGCCTAAAAACGCCTTCGTGGCTGACTTTATCGGTGAAAGTAACATTTTGGACGGCGTGATGCTTGCAGACTATAAGGTCCGCTTCTTTGGCCGCACCTTCCAGTGCCTGGATGCAGGCTTTGCCCCCAATGAGCCGGTGGACGTGGTTATCCGTCCTGAGGATATTGACTTTGTTCCCGTAGAACAGGGTCACCTGGTGGGTACTGTTACCTCCGTTACCTTCAAGGGCCTGAACTATGATATTATCGTAGATTTCCGGGGCTTTAAGTGGCTGATCCAAACCACCGATTTCCAGGCCGTTGGCACCACCGTATCGTTTGAACCCCGAGGACATTCATATTATGCACAAGAGTGAATACTCCGGCATGTATGGTGACTACAGTTCCTACTCTGCAGAGTATGATGAACTGACGGAGGATGCAGACGATGAAGAAGAATAAGGCCCTCCTGTTAAGTGGCCCTTACATCCTATTTATGGTGATTTTCACCTTAATTCCTCTGGGTGTTGTGGCCTACTATGCCTTTACTGACCCGGCTACCGGTGCCTTTACCTGGGGCAATATGCTCCAAATCAAGGATTACCTGCCCGCCCTTCTGCGTAGCGTAGGGTATGCCCTTTCGGCGGCAGTTATCTGCTTAATCATGGGCTATCCTGTGGCATACTACGTATCCAAGCGGAAACCTCTGACCCAAAAGATCCTGTATATGCTGATTATGCTGCCTATGTGTATGAGTTTCCTGCTCCGCACAATGGCTTGGGTTGGCCTTTTGCAGGACACCGGCATTATCAATAACTTCCTGGAAGCCATTGGCCTTGCCCGGGTGCAGTTGATCCGGACCCCCGGCGCTGTTGTTTTGGGTATGGTGTATAACTACCTGCCCTATATGATTTTGCCCCTCTACACCGTTCTTTCCAAGATGGACTACCGGCTGATTGAGGCCGCAGAGGATTTGGGCTGCAACAGCCGTCAGGTCTTTGGGCGGGTGATTCTCCCTTTGAGTATACCCGGTATCCTTTCCGGCTTTACAATGGTATTCGTGCCGGCGGTATCCACCTTCTATATTTCCCAAAAGTTGGGCAACGCCGAAACCATTTTGATTGGCGATATTATTGAACGGCAATTCAAGCAGGGCCAAAACCCCAACCTGGGTTCTGCCCTCAGCCTGGTGCTGATGCTTATTGTGCTTGTCTGCACCGGTATCATCAACCGCTTCGGCTCCGATGAAGAAGGAGGCGTTGTGGCATGAAAAAAACAACCAAATGGATCACCATTCTGATTTTCCTGTTTCTGTACCTGCCCATGCTGGTACTTGTGGTCGCATCCTTTAATACAGGCAAAAGTATGGTCCGGTTTGACGGGTTTACTCTGAACCGGTATCGGGAACTATTTCAGGATGAAGCCCTGCTGCAATTGTTGGGCAATTCTTTGATTATCTCTATTGTTTCCAGTTTCTGCGCCACAGTGTTTGGCACTTTGGCTGCAGTGGGCATCAACAAACTGCGTCCCCGGATGCGAAAGGCTGTTATGAGCCTGACCAACATCCCTATGACTAACCCGGATATTGTCACCGGTGTATCCTTGTCCCTTTTGTTCGTCTTTGTGGGCGCCAACCTGCTGGGTAAGCGGGATACCCTTAGTTTTTGGACTTTGTTGCTGGCGCACCTGACCTTTAACCTGCCCTATGTTATCCTGAATGTTATGCCCAAACTGCGGCAGATGGACACATCTTTGACCGATGCGGCTATGGACTTGGGATGTACGCCCTGGCAGGCCTTCTATAAAGTCACCCTTCCCCAAATTTCCCCCGGCATCGTAGCCGGTGCCATTATGGCATTTACTATGAGTTTGGATGACTTCGTCATCAGTTACTTTGTAACCGGCAGTGACTTTATCCCCCTGCCTGTGGAAATCTATTCCTATGTAAAAAAGCCTCTGCAGCCTAAACTGTACGCTATGTTTACCCTGCTGTTCCTGCTGATCCTGGGGCTGATGATTGCTATGAATGTGATCCAGGCGCAAGGCGAAAAGAAAAAGACCAAGCAGGTAAAGCCTGTCAGCAAAACCTGGAAGGCAGTGCGCAGTGTCTGCGCCGCCATACTGGTGTTGGCTCTGCTGGGCGGCAGTTGCTACGGCATTGTGAATATGATCATTCGCAATCGCAATACCATCACCCTGAACGTCTACAACTGGGGACAGTATATGGCCCGGGGCGACGATGGCAGCCGGGACCTTATTAAGGAATTTGAAGCAAAGTATCCCCACATTCGTGTCAACTATGTAACCTACGACTCCAACGAAGTGATGTACTCCAAGTTGGCCGGCGGCGGTGACCAGATTGATGTGATCATTCCCTCCGACTATATGATCGCCCGGCTGATTGAAGAAGATATGCTGGAAGAACTGAATTTTGACAATATACCCAACTACAAGTATATTGATGAGCAGTTTAAGAATCAGCCCTTCGATCCGGAAAACAAGTACTCTGTCCCCTACACCTGGGGTACTGTAGGCATCATTTACAATAAGGCTGTTGTGGATGAGGCAGATTTGACCGGTTGGGAACTTCTTTGGAATGAAAAGTACAAAAATCAAATTCTGATGTTCGATAACTCCCGGGATGCCTTTGCCATTGTCCAGGCTATGTACGGCTATGATGTGAACACCACCGATCCTGAAATTTTGCAAATCTGTGCCGACAAACTGGCTGAGCAGCGCCCCGTTGTGCAGCAGTATGTAATGGACCAGATTTACGATGCCATGATTGGCGGTGAGGCCAGCATTGCTCCCTATTATGCCGGCGATGCCGTTTCTATGATTGATGAAAATCCGGACCTGGGCTTCTACTTGCCCGCCCACCAGGGTTTTAACCTGTTCATCGACTCTATGTGCATTCCCAAGGGCAGTGAGCAAAAAGAAGCTGCAGAGACCTTCATTAACTTCTTCTGCGAGCCGGACATCTCTGCTGCCAATATGGAATGGGTTTGTTACGCCACCCCCATTTCCGAAGCCCGCGCCCTTTTGGACGAGGAAACCCGGAACAACCCCATCACCTACCCCAGCGACGAAACCCTTAAAAAAGGCGTCAGCTTCATCTTCCTCTCCCCGGAAACTTCCCGGATGGTGGAAGCAATGTTTATGAAAGTGCGCAACAGTTAAGTCAAAACCTCCGGCTAAGCCGGAGGCTTGATTAAGCCCTAGAAGGGCTTTTTACAGACATTTGCCCCTAAAGGGGCCCCGAATGGTTTGCCGACCGCATTCCTTTCTCGGGCCGCCCCTTAAGGGGCTTTTTCTATGCCTACTTGTTCTCGCGACCCGTAAACGGGTCAACAAATTCCTTTAGACCTATCTGATCCGCTATTTGATCCTCTTGTAATTGGTTACGGATATACTCCTGTACTTGCTTTTTATTTCTGCCTATCGTATCCACATAGTACCCTCTTGCCCAAAAATGTCTGTTGCCATACTTATACTTGAGGTTTGCATGCCTGTCGAATATCATTAGACTACTCTTTCCTTTGAGAAAACCCATTATCTGAGATACGCTATACTTAGGCGGTATACTTATTAGCATATGGATATGGTCTGGGCACGCTTCAGCTTCGATAATCTCTACACCTTTCTGTTGGCATAACTGCCGCAATATCTTTCCTATGTCCGCTTTAATCGCTCCATATATTTCTAACCTGCGATATTTAGGTGCGAACACTACATGGTATTGACATCTCCATGTAGTATGGTCTAAACTATTAATGTCTTTTTCTTTCACGACGAAG
>RHMF01001075.1_pt1 | contig 14689 bp, 32 predicted proteins | sample 5365151 | NCBI WGS metagenome assembly RHMF01 (sample SAMN10266501, study PRJNA497801) | feces metagenome | isolation source: feces | host: Bos taurus | place: China: Prairie of Fairy Mountain | collected 2017-08-14 | reverse complement strand
CGAAAGGTGGAACAAGCTCGTTGAGTTTGCCAAAGATATTCGGCCTGGCGACGGAGAGTATTTTGTGCTTGAGGGAACAAATCCCGACTGCAACACAGATCACGTCGAATGGTTCGTGCATCATTGGCAGGATCACATGCCGGCTTATCCGCCAGAGCGACTGGCAGAGATCAAAGGGGAGTAACATCCTCTTTGCTTTTTCGCGTTTAAAACACAGTTCTTTATAGGAGGTGGAAAAAGAATGAACGTGTATGTTATTCATTACAGTGACCTTGACGGAGAATATGGTAATGAGGATACTATTAGAATAGTATTTCCGACAAAAGAGATGGCAGACCAGTTTATAATAAATTCTGGGTTCACCATTGGCGATGAGGAGTACTACAAGCTTGAAGATCAGTATTCTCCAGATTTTGGAATGGACAACGGTTGCGCGTGGATTGAAGAGTACACATTTAAAAAAGAGCTTGCTTAGGCTGGCTCTTATATTTTTTCGCGTTCGAAACAACTTCCTATATGAATCCATGCATAAAGGAGGAATTAGAGTGGATCAAGAAATGAAGGATCTGAAAGAGCGGCATGAGAACTTTGGTTTTGCGCTCTGCGGGATTATCGGACGGTTGTACGAGTATCTCAGTAACGATTATTGGATCAGCGAACCAGTTCCCAAACCGGTGGCTATGGTTTATTGTGAAGCCGTTGACGCTATGTTGAAGGAAGGTGCTACGGCAGTTGGCTACGCTGGGGAGAAGTACAACATGGACGATCTCGAAGAGTTGTCTGAAAAACTGAAGGCTTGCTATTAGCAGGCCCTCTTTTCTTTTTCGCGTTCAGCTAAGCTTCGCTACGCAAGAAATGATTACAGCGGTTACTGCGTATCCACCGACTCGCATCCAAAACATACCTCTTTATAGACATTATATTTTACAAGGAGGTTTTAAAGATGTTGACCAAGTTGAACGACGAGGGCGCACTTGCTTTGCTGGTGGCGATATTTCTGGAGTGTTCATGCGATGACGTTATGAGATGGAATAACGAACTCGGTGTGTACGACTACCGTTTCAGCCTATCAGAAGGCAAGATCCCAAATTCACAACTGGACCCAAGACCGAACAACCCGGTGAAGTATTTTGGACACCTAAGAGAGCTGTAGCAGGCTCTCTTATATTTTTCAAAAAGGAGGGAATTTATGAAACAATTCTATCCGCTGAACTACCTGATCGACCATCCTGAGAAATACAACCGTATAGAGGCCGAGGATATGAAGGACAACGACGCCGTGGTTACACTCTGCACGGAGATATTGAAGGGCATAAGAATGGAGTGCGACTGTATCATAAGCGCACTTATCACGTCGCCAACGAACGATCAGCTTAGAAAACAGGCCAGGCAAATGAACAAATACCTGCTATCGGACGAGATCTCAACCATATCGTTTGGCGGTAGTGATGTTTACGCAGAGGAATTCAGGGCGGCGTGCCCGGAGGGGGTGTTTTAGTTTTGTCGACCGCTGAAAAGATGAGGGCGTACAGGGAGAAGCACAGATATTCCATAAAGACCATGAGCATGAAGAGCGGATGCAGCGAGATGCTTCTGAAGATGGTGGAGAACGGGGCCGTGACGCATCCGAAAATCGCCGAGCAAATCAAGAAGGCGTACAAGTTGAACAAAAAAGATATTCTGGAGATCATACCGGAAAACCACAGACCGGGACCAAATTACAATCCTGACAAATACAAGGTACCAGAAAAGGTGTCAAAGTATGTGATCATAAAATCGACAGATGCCGAATTGGATTTGGCGGGATATTATGCATCAAGAAAAATGAGAGGTGTTGCACGATGAAATATTATTGGCCGAGCGCAAACCGAATTACAGACGATGGACGGGAGGAAAAGGCACGGGGGCAGATAGATATTTGGAAGGATGGATACGGGTTTAAGCTTCACGAAGCATGGATCGACGTAATTGAGGACAATAAGATGGTGGAAAGGATTGAGGTTGAAGTATGAAGACGTATGGAATGAATATTTTTGAGTACCTGAAAGACAGGTATCCTGAAGCCAACGCCTGCCTTGTCAACGGCGCTTTGAAGGGGTTTTTCAGAAGATATTCCGGCGAAGGGAAGCTCGGTTACGTTCCGGAAAGGGTTCAGCCTGGAGACTTTTTCGATATTCTGTCAAAGAAGACCGATGCGGAACTGCTGGCATTACGAAACATGGGCGATAAGAAAGTACGTTTTCTCAGGCAAGCCTTGAAGGACTGGGACGAAGAAATGGGCATCAATCGTATGGATTTGATGCTGAATATTCGCAATGTGTTCGTTTACGATCTTGAAGAATCCATTCGCGCCAGTAAATTTCCGATGAGCACGGAGCCGGACTATGAGATCACGGATATTTCAGAACGCCAGTACAAGCTCGCTGAATGTGCGCCTGGGACGGGACACGACAATTTCCTGCAGGGAATACGCGTGGCTTTCGATATGGATATTACGGCAAAGGCGCTAGTGGAGGCTGAGCGGTATCACTTCTTTGACATCATTTCGTCGACGAGCACCATGCATAAGATCACCAAATTCGACCTTGACAAGTGCTATTGCGGGTACGTGGACAAGCGGATGATAGATATTATGAAGGAGCTGGTTAACACATACAACGAAGACCCGTCGCCTGAGAATTACCTGAGGGTGCTGTATTCCAACCCGTGCGGTTTCACTTACACGATACGCTTTACGACAAATTACAGGCAGCTCAAGACCATTTATATTCAGCGGAAGAACCACAGGCTGCCCGAATGGCGGGAGTTTTGCAGATGGATCGAGACGCTGCCATACGCGGAGCTGATTGTTGGGAGGGAGAAGGATGAGTATTGAAATGATACCATCGTCGAGGGAGCACGCGGATTATATTAAGAACCATGTGCCCCTTGAAGACCTGTACAACCAGCTTGCGGAGGAGGCGGCAGAGCTTTCACAGGCGGCCAGCAAGATGGTGCGGATATTGCGGGGCATGAATCCTGCGGCAGTGAGCTCCAAGGAGGCGTTTAACAGCATTGTGGAGGAATACACAGATGTGATGCTCGTTGCAAGCGGCGTGCTGGATATTCATCCTGACGAACTGTTGACCGATTACAAACTGTACCGGTGGCACAAGCGGATCGAACGGTCAAGAACTAATATTAAAGACGTGTTGGATATTCCAGAACCGCCGGAGGAGCTTAAGAATTCGCGGTATAAACAAGCAACTATATGAAGACGAGGTAGCAATGGATACTATCGGCCGAGGGGATCGATAGGGCATCTACCTCGGAGAATGACGGTAACGGAGATAATAAGGATCATCGGGACGGACAATGATCAAACTTAACAAACTTACCGTCTCTCTTTTTCTTTTCACTCAATGACTTATATATTCAAGGAGTGTTACGCTATGTCTATCAACGTCAAGTGGAATGATCTGGGTATCGTCGGTGTTGTGGTTGGAGTTATCGGAACGGCCTACGGAATCTGGCGGGAGAAGAAGAGCAACGACCTGGCAAAGAAGCTGGACATGACACTTTCGAGCCTGGAAAGCAAGGCGCGAGTGGATATTTCTGACGACGTGGTCAACAAGGCAGTCAGGAATGCCGCCGAACGTCACGCGAGTGCTGCTACCAAGCGGGTGGCGGACGAAGTGGGCGAACGCCTCCGCGACGATATGAGCAGCATGATCCGCAAGGATGTGGACCGTGTATACAGCGAACTCAAGGGCAAGGTTTCCGATCGCGTGGACGAGGAGATCGAGAGTCTTGATTTCGACGCCATGACCGAGGAAGCCCAGAAGAAATTCGGAAAGATGGCCTTCGACCGTATGTGCCGCAATTCCGGATTCAGCGGACAGTTGGTTAGAACCGCCGATAACGCAATCAACGGGAATTTCAGCCTGGACGACCTGTCGGATATTCTCAGGCAGTTCCCGTTCAGCGGCGACAAGAAGGAAGTCATCAAAGCCTTCCTCGGAAAAGGAGCGTGATATTCATGCTGCTTAAGAAATGGTGGGCGCTCTTTTTAAGGGTGCCCTCTGGTTATCCTTTTGTAATTGAAATCTACTCGGACGAGGGGAATAACAAGAAGACCGTAATAGGTAATCTTAAACCGGAGAGTGGATACGCGCTGTTGGATATTCTGGAGGCGAGGTGAGTAGTGATTTGGAAAAGTTAATGATCGCGATACCGACGCTGGACTATGTACACAGGCGATTTGTCGAAAGCCTGACTGGGCTGACAAAACATCTGGCGGAGAGTGGCATCGCCTTCGACATCGTCTACGAGGGCTGTACGCTGGTTTATATTTCCAGGGACAACCTTGTAAAGAAGGCTATCGAGGGAGATTATGACTGGGTGCTGTGGCTGGACGCCGATATGGTGTTCGACGCGGATATTTATGACAATCTGAAGGCAACAGGGAAGGACTTTGTGACCGGCCTGTATATGGGGAGGCACGGTAAGAACCTGCCCTGTGTGTTTAACACGATTGACCCGCCGAACCGCAAGGTATCGATCAACTGGAATAACGAACTCGAGCCGATCGAGGGATGCGGCTTCGGATGCGTGTTGATCAAAACGGATATTCTTAAGGACGTCTATGCGCGATACGAGACATGCTTCAGGCCCGTGCCGAAGTTCGGTGAAGACATCGCGTTCTGCAGCAGGGCACTGGAGCGCGGGTATGATATTTGGCAGGCCAACACTGTGCTGGTCGGCCATATCGCACAGTGCATAGTACATCCAAGGGAAGACAAGACGATGCTGTGAGGAGGGATATTTTGAGCTACCTATATGACGAATACCTGCACGACCATATCGCCGGTGTGAATAACGCCATAAGCTGGATGGTCGAGCACAAGATTATACCGGATGACGTGGATATCAGTCTTGTCAAGTACCACGACGAGACGAAGTACAGCGAAGCCGAGTACAAGCCGTATGACGACTATTTCTACGGCAATAAGAGTGCCAAAGTCGTGGAAGACTTCAACTACGCCTGGCTACATCACATACATTATAACCCGCATCACTGGCAGTATTGGGTGCTGCTGCACGATGACGAGCCGGAAGAAGCGCTTGAGATGCCGGAACGCTATGTGTATGAGATGATCGCGGACTGGTGGAGTTTCAGCTGGAAGAGCGGCAACCTGCAAGAGATATTTGACTGGTACGAGAAGCACAAGGAAATGAAGCTGCACGAGAAGACACGGAAGCTAGTGGAGGATACTTTAGAAAAGATTCGAGGGATTCTTGAGGAGGAGAACCATCTCGAGCATCATGGTATCAAAGGACAAAAGTGGGGCGTAAAGAACGGACCGCCATATCCGATTGATCAGGAGAAATTGGTTGAAAATATTGCGAAAAACGCCAGCGATCATATAAAGAAGATTGAATCAGACGTTGGCTATGCGGCAAGGGCGTCAGGAAGCGAACTGTACGGTCTTGAACACAAATTAAAGACCAAGGAAAGCATAGAGCGAAAGATAAAAAAGAATTCACACGAAGACGGTGTGACGCTTCAGGACGCAGCCGATGCTATTAAAGACGCAATAAGATTCACAACTATTTCTTCTGAAAAAGACTACGTGCAGAATTACAATTTGTTTAAAAAGACTCTCGAGAACGAAGGATATTCTGAGGCACGATGCAAAAACTACTTTGACCTGTATAACAAAGGCCAAGTGAAGCATAAATCTGTGCAGTCAACATTTACAACGGACGATGGGTATGAGTTCGAAGTCCAGTTCCATACGAAAGCGTCTCAGGATGCCAAAAACAAAAAGCTTCCCATATATGAGGAGCGTCGCAAAGAGGGCATAACTAAGGAAAGAGCGGAAGAACTTGAACGTATGATGGACGATCTCGCCAAGGAAGTCAAAGACCCGGACGGAATAGAAACAATCAAAAGCCATAAATAAGGAGAACACCAAATGATTAAGATATTTACCACGAACAAAGAGGGAAAGATCGAATTGACGAAAGAGGAACTCAAGAGTTTGCTGGATGAGGCATACTGGGAGGGCTTTGGCAGCAATACGACGACATACACGTATCATTCGCCGACAAGGACGAGTTGGGAGCCTTACGTGTGGTCATCTACGTTGACCAGTGATTCAATCAAACTGAACACAAATATGAACGTAACAAGTTCGATTAAGGAGGACTGATATTTATGAACCTTGCACTTTTAACCCCCTGGCAGCAGTTGTTTTGGATCGTATGCCTTGTCGCGCTGGTGGTGCCGATTGTCAGCTGGGGCGTGATCGGCGCTGTACGCGGATATTTCAAGGCGAAGGAAGAGCATTACAGCCGAATTGCAGGCGCTGTCGCGGCGGCGATATCGAAGTCGTCGGAGGAGATCATGAAGAAGGCCAAAGAGGCGAAGGAAAAGCTGGATATTTCAAAGAAGAAGGAGGAATAGCCTGTGGTTAAGGACGGATCATACTGTAAATTCAAATATCTGCTTTACGAGCCTGACCATCTGGAGACGCTGCGGGATCTGCCGCTGATCGTCGTGCTGCACGGAAGCGGTGAAATCGGAAGCTCCCTTTCCAAACTCAGGAAACGGGAGCCTTATATTTCGCTGAACAACGGCAAATTCAAGACGAACGCCTATGTGCTGATGCCGCAGTTGGCGAAGAACAGCTGGGGTAAATACGCCGTGGAGCTGAAGGACCTGATCGATTATATTTCGAAGCTATGCAAGTGTGATGGTACGCGCGTGTCAATCACTGGTCACAGCCTGGGCGGCATGGGCGTTGTTGAGATGCTGGTGAAATACCCGGACTACTTCTCTGCCGGAGCGCCGCTGAGCTGTGCCAGGAATTACAAATCGGACATGGCGAAGATCTCTCACATACCGTTATATTTCCTGTACGGCGAAAAGGAGCACAGCTACAAGAAGTACGCGAAAGAGATGCATGACGCCGCTTACGCATTGAACGAGGAGAGCAGGATCACCGCCGTAAAGGGATATGGCCACCCGATACAATTTACATGGGTGAGCGCGAAATACGGGATATTTGAGTGGCTGATGAGCTATCACAAGGGCGAACTGCGCGCACCGACATGGAACGAATGGCTTTACGCGAAAGGATATATTCACAGGCTGGACGACGCGATACCGGACCCCTACGCAAAGGCACTGGGCGCGAAGAAGGGACGGCATTGAGTTCGCGTGCAGCTCACTTCGCGGTATAAACAAGCGACAATATGAAGAGGATGAGCCGAAGAGGCTACTGGACCGTAATGGGGTTGTGTAAGCTCCTTGGAATGAAGGTAGCGAAATAAGGTCATCCTCTTATATTTTTGTATCAGAATTCGCGTGTAGCTCACTTCGTTCACGAACCAAATGAGTTAACAGCGGCTGCTATGCATCCACTGACCTCGCGGTACAAACAAGGGACTATATGAAGAGGATGAGTCAAGAGAAGACACAAACAGCAATCTGATGAGATTTAATAGCGGATTGAAATCACAATGTGTCTTGACGACAAATCCTCTATCTTTTTTTTTGAAAGGAGCGGTTAAGATGAAGAGAGATTCGAACGGCGACGTATGGTACGAGGATGGTGATACTGAAATGGAGGATTTTATTCTCGAAGTGGAAACAATTCTCAATGATCCGGAAACGACTGTGTTTGAATTTTGAATACTAATGCTTAAGGAGGGCGATAAGCTATGAATCTCAGACCGTTTTTCAAGGGAATACTGCGCTGGATGAAGATGAACTCGACGAAGCTGCTTGCGGGAGGGGCTATTGCTACAGAGATTGCGGGCTTCTGGCTAATGCATAAGGAAGCGCCTATTGTGCACGAGCGATTGAAGAAGTTGCCGAATGATGCCAAGATACTGGACAAGATCAAGGTAGCGGGGCCTGTATATTTGCCAGCAATTGGTATGCTACTGTTGTCTGGAGGATGTATCATTGGCGGATGCGCGGCCGGTGAGAAGAAGGCAGCGATCATGGCCGGATTATATTCCGCAAGCGAGGCGAGCCTGAGGCGTCTTGAGCGGAAGATGGTAAAGGAGCTCGGACCGGAGAAGGCGCAGGAGCTGCATGACGCGGCGGTCGAAGAGCTCGTGAAACAGAAGCCGCCGAAGCAGGAGAGCATCATCGAGACCGGCCTTGGCGACAAGCTGTTCTTCGAGCGGATGACCGGGCAATGGTTCAGGTCGAGCTATGAAGCGGTCAAGAACGCACAGGCGGACTTTAACCTGTCTCTGACGGACGATAAGCGGGAGGTATTGTTCGACTTCAATGAGTGGCTCGACTATCTCAAGGGCCCCAAAGGCGGACCGGAGCATGCGAAGTTCGGCGAGTATTTCTGCTTCAACAGGGAAAGCCCGCTGCTTTTGGTGATCACGGACGACCATAAGTACGAGGATGGCGAGCAGTATTATATTCTCGACTATTCCCAGACGCCCGGATACGGACCAGTATTGTACAACGGGCAGCCGGCGAGGTCTTCGTTCAACGCATACAGCGACTGCTTCCCGTATGGGGTGTGACGCATGGAGCCGGCTCAAACACCGGGCCGGTTCCTTTTATTTTTTCTTCGTTAACAAGGATAAGGAGGGCGACATCATGGAATTCACCGATGCACAGATCGAGAGGATCGACGAGATCGACAACGCGGTGTTTGAGTTATGCAAGGTACTGACCGAGAAGGAAGACCTGGAATGGAACATGGAATTCATCGGCGAGATTGCGGAGATGGCCTGTGATATTCTCGTGCGAACGGGGTTTAAGATAAGGTATCCGGCGCATGCCGTAAGTCTGTTCGACGGTATGGAATACATAATAGATTGGCACGAAGTCGATGATTGAGGAGGGTAGAGCGATGAACGCAAAAGCACAGCTTTGGCATGCACGATATCGCAATTGGCTTGTGTCAAAGCCAAAACGTGTATATAAGAGCTATACGCATGTTCTTGGATATAATCGCAGCTGTTTGGACGTTAGGCTTGCTGGATATATCGGACGCAAACGTCAAATCAAGAAGTGTTTCATGAAAGGGTGGTGCAGTGGATATGAAAACTTCAAATCCGTCGGAGATTGAGAGACGATTCAGATTGTATTATAACCGCAAACGGCCAACGCGCAGGCCAAAAGCAAGAATCAGAACGTTATACAAGCAATACGATTTCGTTCAATGGAAGCTGAATCATATAGGTTATGGAAGACGAAAAACAGTTAAAAACTGTTTCATGAAAGGATGGTACTGAGATGATCACAAAAACTATGGTCGGCAAAGGTTATGACGACGGAGTGGTTAAACTTGATATTTCTCCGAACGCAGACGGCATAATTTGCGTGATCGGAGAATACTTTTTTTACTTCGGCGGTTTGACAACAGATGAATATGACGACGTGGAGGATTATAAGCGGGACATTTCAAGGGATGTCATTATCGATGAAATCTATGACACTCTTGACGAATTCAGAAAAGACGAAGCGTTCCTGGATGAATATGGATATTATGAAGCGATTCTTAGAGAAGCGGGGTGCGTAGAATGACGATTAACACAAGATGGGTTCGGCTTGGATTGAGTATTATTGGATGTGCAGGTGTGGGCGTTACATCGTGGCTGTCGGTGAAGTGTCATGAGAAGGCCAAAGACAAGAAAGAAAAGAAGGAGAAACTGATCGCATACGCTCCGGCTATTGCGAGCGGTGTGCTGTCGTCGGCATGTATACTTGGTTCGCATCACCTGTCGAGCCGGGAGATCGCCACGTTGACGGCAAGCTGCGGATATTTGGCGGCGAATCGGAAGAAGATCATGTCTAAGGTCAGGGATCAGCTTGGTGATGAGAAGGCGAAGGCAATCAGGAATGAGGCTGCTAAAGAAGTGCTGAAGGAGGAAAATGGCTTTTCAGATAACGCCCTGTATGAGCATACCGGGAAGGGAAAGCAGAAATTCATGTTCTTTGACCAGGAGCGTTGCTTTTTGTCAAGTATGCCAGCCGTGATTGACGCAGATCGAAAATTCAACCATGATATTTCGATGGGATTGGTTCCAACATGGAACGATTATTTCAAGTATTTGCATATACATCCGTCAAAAGATGGCGAGGAACTGGTAATACCGGCCAACTATGTTCCAAATCGCAGCAATCTCGAATCACCCGTAAAACTCGACTATGTTTCTTCGGAAAACAACTTCGGCGAAGAAGTCATACTGATATTTGTCGACACTACAGAAACGCCACTTCTGGCTGAATTAAATTAAGGAGGAATGAGCATGAACGCCAAGAAATGCGACCGATGCCGGATGTTCTACGAGCCGTACGAATCGGATGCGGCTCTTAAGAATTCGAACGTGATTATATTTGCGGAGGAATGCGAAACGTCTTTTGGCGAATCGGGCTATGTTGAGCGCCGTCAATTCGAATTGTGCCCAGGCTGTATGCAGGATGCTGTGCGGTTTATGCAGGCGATGATTGGAGAGGAGTGATATTTATGCCCTGGAGCAAGGGTGCGGTGGTCATCAAGAAGCACGGCGACGAGGAATGGGCAGACGCGATGGAGAAGGCGCTGGATATTCAGAGGGCTTCTGACAAGGAGGTTGAGGAGCTGAAGCGCGACAACGAATTCCTCAAGAAGCATGTCGTGGAGGATCTGGAGCAGAAGATCATCGACGCGGAGCTGGACTACGGCTACAACTGGACGCCACCGAAATGGGCCAGGGGCATCGTGGAGGCGTTTGCGTTCGTCGTGTATCACTTCAGCGTGTTCGTGGACAAATACTTGAGATTGTGAGGGATATTTATGGATGACAAGGGTTACAAGGAATGGGTCGTAAACAACGTCAGGGCGCAATTCAAGGTACCGGACAGCGTACAGGACCTGCCGACGATTATCGAATGGATGCATCGCATGCGGGCGTCCAAGTATATGATAAAGCGCTTCCGTGAGGCGTGGAAGGAGACGCACCGTGAAGGACAGGGTATGTGACGTATGCGGCGTGAAGTTCGTGAGGGGTCTGCAGCTCAAGGCCCTTCACGACGGCATCAACCCGTGGAAGAAGCGGATTTATATTTGCGAGAAGTGTGAAAACGTCATAAAGCTTATGATACTGCAGACGAGAAAGAAGAGAGAGATATGAGGCGCGTTGAGATAAGAACCGTGTACGGAGACCACCTGATATTTGAGAATGTGCTGCTGGCCGGACCGTCAGACGGTGAGAAATTCTTTTGCATAAGGCGCGACGACAGGACGGATTATATTCCGGCTTATGACATAAAGCGCGTCACGGTACATGACGACAAGGATCGAAGGATGTATGTTCCGACGAAAAAGAAACACGGGATATTTGGGAAATAACTTTCTTATGCGGCAGCTGCGTATCTACCAATTCGCGGTGCTTACTGCGTGACGCAACTTCTTATGTGGCAGCTGCTGCGCATCTACCAATTCGCGGTCAAAACAAGTGGGTTTATGACGGACTATGGAAGTCCGAATCATTATTAAGGAGGTTATCATCATGGCAGACGATAACATCACCAAGATCGGCATGGAATTTGTCGATGAGGAAAACGAGAATGAAGGCAAGAAGGCCGACGTGCCCGCGGTTGTGGAAGAAAAGCCCGGCCTCGGCAAGCGGATCTGGAACGGCATCACCGCTCCCGGTCGCTGGGTCGTGAAGACTGTGAAGGACAGTCCTGCGGCGGCAGCTATCGGAAGCGTTGGCACTGCTGTACTGATCGTCGCCGGGAAAGTGGTTAAGGACCGCTTCTTCGGACACGGTGGCAAGAATGACTTCATCCCCGCGGACCCCATCGAGGTCCCTGACGATGGTGAGGTCTACGCTGATTCCACCTATGGTGAGTCGGAAGAATAGGACGAAGGACCGAGAGGGTTTGTTAGAATTAACAGGCCCTCTTGAATTTCATTCTGTCCGTAGATGCGTAGCAGCTGCGGTGGTGTGGCGAAGTGAATGTAGATGCGTAGCAGCTGCGGTGGTGTGGTGTAGTAGATGCAGTAGCGTAGCAAGTAGATAAATAAAGAGGTGATGAGATGAAGCTCCTGGATAAATTCACCAAGAAATTCACGAAGTCGGCGAGCGTGGCGGTGAAGACGGAAGTGAAGAAGACTGCCATAGATGTTTTGCCGACAGTGCTTGGCGTGGTTTCTATGGTGGTAGGTATCGTCGTGTTCAAGGGACAGGTTTCAAGCGCGGCAACAAAACCGATCAGGCCGACGGTGACGAACACCCATATAACAACTATTTCTTTCAGAGCATGAGCGAAGAGATGATCAAAAAGATATTGGAGGGGAAATGACATGATGTATACCGAAAACATTATCGAGCCGGTGGAAGACAAGAAGACGAAGACCGTGAAGACCGCGGTGCGCTACATCGTGATAGGCCTTGTCGGGATATTTGCAGGCGCCGTGACCAACTGTGTCGTCGGTGGGACGAGCGGGCCAAGATGTGCGCAAATGCCGGCGGGTTCCTGACCGGACTGTACATGGGCGGCAAGGTGTCGGATTATATTTGCGAGGGCATTGACATCGGCCTTGCCAAGCTGGAGGAACTGAAGGACGCTATCGACGAGGAGGGGTAACATGGCCGAAGTGGATAAGGAAAAAATAGTACCGACGCCAAGCACGGATATTACAGTAAAAAACCAGCAACAAGCCAAACCCGCGAAGCCGAAAGCCAGGGAGGTTGAGAAGAAAAAGACCTTTGGCGAGCGGGTTGCCGATAATTTCATGAACATCGACTACAGCCAAATAAAGGACCGGTTGCTGTTCGACTGGCTGCTCCCCGAGATCATATCGACGCTCGGGGATATTTTGCGCATGGGCTTCAGCAAGGACGGACGAGGCAGGACCCGAAGCGCCACACGCAAGCGCAACGGGTTCACGCCATACGCGGACGCCTACGACGAGCGACACAGGGACCGTGACAGGGACAGACCAGACCCTACGCGCCAGAACTTCCGCAAGATACGGCTTGAGTTCTACGAGAAGGAGGACGCTCAGGACGTGCTGGACGACCTTCGGGAGAGCCTGGCACAGAACAGCAACGGCTATGTGACGGTTCGGGAATTATATTCCAACGCCGACCTGCCGACCAATTCGACAATGCTGAACTGGGTATGGTACGACCTGGAGGACGCCTATATCGAGCGCATCGGCGACAACTACGTGCTGCGCATGCCACCCGCGGATGAGAGGAGGAGGTGAGGAGATGGATCTAAGAGATGTTACATGGACAAGAGGTCGGTATATGCAGTACGTTGACGAGGTAGATATATTCCATTCGATCAACAGAAAAGAGAATAAAGAGACGATGACGGAAAACACGATGCAGGCACTTTCAAAGATCTGCACGGATATTTCGGTGGACATGGGCTTCGATGAAAGGACTATGGTGACACTTTGCCTGCCATACGACCATCTTAGATATTTGTATGTGACGACCGAACAGAAGGAGGAAAACAGTATGCCCGTACATTTTTGCTGTGAAAGATTGTCCGATGAAACACTCAAAGAACTTGGGATATTTATGTGTACCGATGCAACAAAGCCACAAACAAAGCCCAGGTGGATCAATAATCTCCCAGCCGTCAAGAAGGTTGAGGTCTACAACAATCGCGTCGTAAAGGTGACGTTCATAGATGACACGTTTACAAAGTCTGTATGCTCCGAGAATGATAATTTCGACCTGGATGTGGGTATCACGATCTGCGCGTTGAAGCGCTTGCTGGGGACGAACAGCGACAATGCCACGAAGCATTACAACCAGTTCATCGAGCATGTCCACGCGGTGATGAAGAGGAACGATCTTAAAGCGGCCGCCGAGCAAGGGCGCAGGATTAGCGAGAAGGCAAAGAGGCGCAAGATCGAACTCAAGAATGCCGCCAGGAAGCTGAAAGCCAGAGAGGAGCAGATAGATATTCAGAAGCAGGCGTATCTGAGGGCCACGATGGAGATAATGGAGGATGATCTGAAGTGATGAAGCGGCGAAAGTTCGGAGGGATGTTGTCAGAGCCGATTGAAAGCTTCCTCAAGAACCCGGCATTTGACAGGCTGATATTTATCGAGAAGGACCATGCGGCGGCTCAGAAGACACGGGCCGCCGTCGGCATGTATATCTGGCGCAATGTTCTCGACCTGACGACATCGGTAAGGGATGACGAGATCTGGGTACTCAAGGACAAGGACGCGATGGACGAGAGTATGACTGTAGATTTGAGGATGAATGAAGACATTTAATCGAGCTTTGAAAGGAGATTTAACTATGTTTGATCGTAAGAATTTCGATGCGGATGCAATGTTTGATAAGTTCATGGACATGAGTGGCGAGGAATGCAAGGCCATGCTGTTCGGGGTGCTCATGGGAATTGGTCTTTGTGACATGATGGATGAGAAGACCGATAACGAGACCCAGAGGCGTACCAGTGACCCAATGCGGCCGGATTTTCGCAAGATACGGCTTGAGTTCTACGAGAAGGAAGATGCTTGGGACGTATTGGATGAGATGCGAGAAAAGATCAAAGAGGAAGGTATTGCCAGTGTAGAAGATCTGTATCGAAAAGCTGATCTTCCTATAAATTCGGTAATGAAAAGGTGGGGTTGGCGAAATCTTAGAATGGCTGGCATTATAAGAGAGGGTACGAATTACGTATTAGATATGCCTCCTGCTGATT
>RHMF01000695.1_pt1 | contig 14691 bp, 25 predicted proteins | sample 5365151 | NCBI WGS metagenome assembly RHMF01 (sample SAMN10266501, study PRJNA497801) | feces metagenome | isolation source: feces | host: Bos taurus | place: China: Prairie of Fairy Mountain | collected 2017-08-14 | reverse complement strand
ATCATCTTCAATTTTTCCAAGATAATATTCAACCATTTCTAATTTAGAATCTTCAATCTCTAATTTGAATTCAAGCTCATAATTTAATTGTTCATAATTATTATCTTGCCATTCATAAATCTTGTCTTGAATTTCATCATCTAGCTACTTTGCCAAATCCTTAGTTTCATCATATTGTTCAATAGCAGCTTTAACAGCTTCAATACGGTCATTAATGGCATCGATTTCTGCTTGCTCATCATCATCCCATTCATCACCAGCTCGGGTTTCAGCATCATCCAATTCTTCCCATAAAGAATTCATGATATCATCATAATTTGAAATATTACCTTCATCATCATAGGTGACTTCCATGCCAACTTCTTTAGACACAGTCTCTTCCAAATCATCACGGTCGATTTCTAAATTCTTTTCAACTTCTTTTCGTTTAGCTTTTAAATCTTCAATATTGTCTTCTAGGGCTTCGTTAACCTTTTTCATTTCAGCCAATCGAGAAGGTCCCCATAATCTGTCAGCAGCTTTAGATGCTTTACTCATAGCACGTTCAGAATCTGCAATTTGTTCATCGAGCATTTTATATCGGTCAACAACATCAGATTTCTTAGATGGTTCAGCAGCTTTTGGCTCAGAGCCACCACCACCACCGCCACTCTTACCGGCATCTGTGTTAGAGAAGTCAACTGTACCACCCGCAGAACCAGTATAAGTCATCGCCTTAACAGCAGGAACTTGTACCGTTTGTTCGGGCCAAGTTTTAGTAACTTCACCTGATACAGTAACCATACGAGGAGTGTCTCCATCCATACCAGCAAACACTTGACCTGTTTCAGTATAAGTCTCAGTTTTTGCAGGGATAGTCTGGGTAACCATCTCGACTTCTGCGTCATAGCCCATAGCCTTAAAATAATTTGAAGCCTGTTCAGCAGTCATGCCGGCAGCAGAAATCATTTCATTACAAGCTGCCAAGAATTGACTATCATCAATAGATGCACCAATTTCTAAGTTATTGTTAGCCGCATAGCTAGCAATATCCGCAGCCATCTAATCTAATTTTGCTCTAACTGCATCATCTCCATTTAAATAAACGTCGCAGTTTTGAACAATATCAGTAGCTGCTGCAGTGCGCAAAGACTCAATAGCATCAACGTCACCAGCTGCCGCCTTCTCCATTAATTCTAAGTTCTCTGCACTTGTTAAGAATCCGTCTGATAAAGTACCGGGATCTAAATTTAAAACATCAGACATAATACCGTCCATTTGTTTTAATGCTTTATTATATTCAGCAGTACCTTTCTTACCGTTCTTTAAAGCGCCTGACAAATCATCAAAATTATCAGATAAATCTTTTAAGCCCTTATTCATTCGAGAATTTGCAGTAGCCACAGCTTTAGCAGCTTTTGCATTATCCGCCAAATCTTCTGAAATACCATCCAAAGCATCTCCAGATTCTGCTGCTTCCATTAAAGATTGAGCGTAATCTTCAACTTCACTTACATCTAAACCCAAATCCTCGATAGCTTGAGCATCTGCAATTTTTTCTTTAATAGCTAATTCTTCTTGTAAAGCGGTAATATTAGCTTGAATAGCCTCATATTCTTTTTGATATTGTTCATCAGTACCTTCATAAGTTCCATTTTGACCAGCTTGTTGTAAAGCTGTTAAATTGGCTTGTAAATCAGCTAAAGTCTATTCACTTGCGTCACCAAGAGCGCTTTCCTATTCGCCCTTAATTTTTTCCAAATAAGCCTACTGTTCAGAATAAGACATAGCTAAGAACTCACTAAATTGAACAACGCCTTCTTTACCCCATTCAATACCGCTATCTCTAATAGCAAGCCAATCCTCTTCGGTCATACCACTTTCTTTCAATGAGTCTTGAGCAGTATTAATTGCTTCTATTTTTAATTCAATTTTTTCCATATCAGCGATACCCTGCAATCTTTCGATTTCAGCCATTACCGCTTCTTCGCTTTGATAAGTATTTAGATCAACTTGCATGAATAGTTTTTGCTATTCTGGGTCAAGTCCGTCATACAAATCTTCTAGTTTATCTGCTACATCATCACCAGCAGTACTACGCACGCCTTCAATGCGCTTTTCTGCTTTTACATAATCTTGTACATTAGAATTTGCTTCTAACCAAGCTTCTGCAGTGGCCCTTGCAGTTGGGTCTTCACCAACCTCTGCCAATAATGCCTCTTTATACTTTTGATACTCTTCCAGAGATTCAATAGCAGTAACATCCATACCCTACTCTTCCAATTTTGATTTCGCATCAAAAACACCATATTTATCAGCCTCAGCTTGCATTTCTTTTAGTTTTTGATACTCTTCTTCAGAGCCATCCAGCATTTCTTTTACTTCACGATAAGTATCGCTTTCAGCTAAATCATCTCCAAGAGTAGTTTCCATCTCTTGAGCAGCTGCTAATAATGCTTCATAATCTTCTAAGAATTTTGCAGAATCTGACATATCTAATGATACATCATATCCATGCGCTCCGGTTTTGTCGTCCTAACCTAAATGCTTAGCAAGAATATTTACAGAATCTGCTTCTTCATCGCCTTCATCCCAGCCATCGGCACCGCCAACATGACGTATAACTTTGTTATCTTTCATCTTAGCATCGCCAGCTTCAACAATAGCCATAGCAGTCTAACTCATTGCTGCAGTTGCGCCCTTTTTTGCTTCTTCTGCTGCTTTTTCAGAAATACCACTATCTAATTGACTCTATAGCTCTGCAATTTTTTCAATATTAGCACTTGGGTCTTGTGCTGTTTCAGCTAATGCAGCCTATTCTTCAATCTAATCCAAAATACCTTGCATTTCTGCTATCTAGGAATCGTCAAAGCCTAAACCATTAATAGCATTATTATATGCTTCAACCATTTCTGGCACTTGAGCAATAATATCATCAACGGCCGCAGAGTAATCTTCTCCTGCAGCTTTCAAATCACGATACTTACCAATTAAAGTATCCATCGCGTCAACTTGTTCGGCCCAGGCACTAGACAAATCATTTGCAGCTTCTGCGCCTTCCATCGCCGCTTCATTTTGTTTAATTTGAGCTTCAGTCGCTTTGTTTGTATTAGATGCAAATACTGCATAACCAATTGCTAACGCAGCAACTGCCGCAATACCAATGGCAATACCAGCCACACCAAATTGTTGCACTGCACTAAATAGAGCTTGTGCCGCAGCTGCTATCATAGTCTTAGCTGCTAACAGTACTCTAACGATACCTAGCTTTCCTTCAGAGGCAGCCATACTATCTGTCCAGGCCTTAGATGCAGCCATAACTACATTATGTAAAATCTGCATGCCCATTGATGCTTTAGTTGCATCAAAATCAGCCTTTTTAGCATCAGCAATTTTCTAAAAACCACCAGCCAATAATGGAGCAATAGTGGCAACAGCAGTTAAACCAGCCATAAATTTTTCCATACCGCTCGCATTTTCATCCCATAGTGCTGATAATCCCTATAAACTACCCACTACCATAGAAATAGTTCCTGCCGCAGTACCAATGGCCCCTAAAGCATTAGCAAATTTTTGCCCACCGCTAATACCTTTATTACCCATCTCTTCTCCAGCATTTCCTACCATGCGGATACGATTAGCAATTTCTGGACTGATAACATTTAATTGTACTAATTTTTGAACAAAAGCGTCAATCTGAGCTGGATTAAATCCTGCTCCAACCAAATCTTCCTACATGTTACGAGCAAGTTCGTCAATACCATCGGCCGTATTGTTTGCTGCATTTTCTAAATCCATTAAAGTATCTTGAATCTTTTCTAAAGCAACTTCGCCCTTCTAGCCGCCTTTAGCCAAATCATCAAAAGCTTGTTCTAGTTCTTCTAACTCCTTACCAGACATACCTGCTTTTTTAGCCATTTCTACAATTTCATCTTTAGACTGTTCTATTACTTTACCATGAGATTTTAAATACTTGGTTTGTTTTTCTAATGCTTTACTATATTTCTTTTGAGCCTTTTCCACATCTTTCATGGCTTTTTCCAATTCGTCATGAGAGGCTCCACTTTCTCTAAGCTCCATATAATGCCGTTTCGCGGCCAATGCAGCTTTTTCAGTGGTTTCAACCTCTTGTTGCAGGGGAGCTAGTCCGGCACTATAATCAGGCATTGAAGAAGTTAAATCTTGATTAATAGCTTTCACTCTAGCAGCCTAAGCTTCATATTCGCCCATCATTGTGTATAATTTCTCTAAATTACCTAAAGATGAATCAATTTCAAAAGCATCTGTGTCTCCAGCAGGAATTTCTCCAAAAGATTGGGCCACGTCGGCTCGCATATTTACTGCAAATTCATTTCCAGGTAATTCTGTATCTGTTGGTTCAAAACCAGAAGTCTTACCAACTACAGTCTCTTCTGTTGGACGTTTTTTCCCTGAATTTGCGATATCTTCCTGAAGAGTTTTAACCTACTCTAAATAAGTTTTAGTTTCTTCTATTGCTTTAGCTCGATCTTCTTCTAACTAAGCCGCTTTTTCTGTCGCTGCTGCGAGCTCTTCTGCATTCTTTTTAGCTTCATCAGTATCAGCTTTACCACTTTTATCATAATACATCTTCATGGCTTCAAGGCGAGCAATTGTAGATTCTACTTCAGTTAATTCAGTATTAATGGTTCCAGCGATGCCCATAGTTACATCTCTTGCCGGCCCATTTAATTTATCCAGCTATGCTTCGGTATCTGCAATAGAAGTAGTTTGTGCCTATTCGATAACTTGTTCAGTTCGTGTTTCATCATATCCTGCGGCATAGCCACCCTCTGTTTTATAAGCATGAATAGCAGCAGTTTCACCAATTTTTTCTCGATTTGCACTTTTTAAGGCTTCTGTTTTAGAACCTTTTGCCTATCTTTCCAATTGTTCTTTCTACTATAATAAAGCCTGAGTTTCTGCAATTAATGATTCATAAATTTGCATTCTGCCTTCAGCTTCTTCTCTTTCGGCAATAGACATATTTTTAGATGCCACAGTTAACTACTGCTTTGCTTTAATCAAATCAATAGACAGAGCTAACTATTGTTTTAAAGCGGGAGAAGAATCTGGACTTAAAATTTTTGCAGTCATATCAGCAGCCATTTTATCTTGCATTGCCGCTATTTCTCTACTTGCCTAACCAGTTATAACACTAATATTATTTCGCAATTGAGTAAATCCATTCTAAATTAATGGAATCAAAAATTTACTAAATAATCCCCCAAGTGTTAAAATAAGTGGCCCAACACCACCTAAATTATCAATAAAATTACTAACACCATCAATTAAATGACTAAAAACATCACCTAATTTTACTATAGTTTCATCATTAATAAATTTTTCATATAAATCATTTTTACTCTATTCAATTCGCTGTGCAGCAGCCTCCCAGCTTTCAGACCAAATATCAGCCTACTTACCAAGTTCGCCTCCAGCGTTCTTTGCCAATTCGATATTTTTCTATACGTCTCCCCAATTATCCATTAAAGCAATCATTTGGTTATATTGACGTATACCACCAACAGTTTGAGCTAAAGCAACTTGAGTCTCTTCACCAAAGCCTTGCCATTTTGAACCTAATTCATCTAAAATGTCATCCATTTCGCGCATTTTTCCAGACGCGTCAAGCACTCTAACTCCAACACTATCCAAAGCTGCAGAATATTTGTTTAAATCAACGCCATCTTCTAATGTCTCTCCAAGGGATAAGCCTTGCATACGAGCAAAAATAGTTTTAAATGATGTACCAACGACATCTGCACTTTGTCTTGTTTTATCAACTACAGTAGCAACAGAAGCTGCAGCATACTCATAGCTCAAACCTACAGTATCTGCAACAGCTGCAAATTTTTCTAAGCCTGCAGAAATTTCATCTGTGCTTGCTGCAGTAGCTGCACCAAGTTTTGTTAAAACATCTGCATAATACTCTAAAGATGGACCACCTTTTTCATAGAAATTATTCCAAATAGCAGTCATTTGGTCAGAAACTTCTTGTGCTGATTGATTAGTTACTTGAGCTAATCTAATAACCGTATCAGCACGTTCAGTAACTGCGTCACCGCTTAAACCCTGTTGATAGAAAATTAAAGCTGCTTTTGCATATTCTGTTGTTGTAGTATTTAATTCTTTCGCTGCTTCAGAGGCCTATGATGCAAAACGGCTCATTGACTCTCCACTTAATCCAGTAACAATACGAATGTCATTTAAAGCCCCGTTTAAGTCTTCGGCATGTCGAACAGCAGAAGATAACATACTTGATACTCCATGGATAGCGGTTGAAGCAATTTGCCATTTTACGGTATTTGCCAAAGTTACTCCAAAGTCCTTTAATCTCTGATTAACTCTAATCATTGGAGTTTCCGCAGAAGCAACAGCGGTTGCAACCTTAATAAAAGCTTGCTGACCAGTGGGTCCAGCTGCCTACAACTTTCTAGTTAAATCTGATAGAGTCTAACCAGAAGATTTTAAGCTGGCATTTAATTTATTTAAATCTAATTTTCCTGTATCTGTGTTAACAGCTTTTTGTAAATGAATCTATAATTGTTGAGCAGAGGATACTGCTTGTTGTAATGAGCCACTATCAACGCCAATAGTAGTTTTAGTAGAAATACTATTTAACAATTGCCCAAGTTGCTAAACATTACTAACGGCCGCAGTAGTATCTGCCTAAAACAATAAATTCACTTTAATATTACCATTTCCAGCCATTTAAAGACTCCTTTCTCTCCATAATAAAAAATCCCTCAATAGTATTATGGAATACTATTGAGGGATTAAAATCTACCTCAATTTTATATAAAAATCAAAATAGATGTATTATTATATTTAGGCCATTGTTGCATTTGCAAAAGGCAAAATTTCTTTAACCAGAGCCAAACTGTTTGGGTCTGCTAATTTTTCTTGAATTTCTGATAAATCCATATTTACTGCACTATAATCAGTAGCAATCATATCAATGATACCTGCGGCAGAATTCTTATAATCATAAATATTTTTAATAACATCCCACACACCTTGCTGGATTTCTTGCCAATCCTTTTCACGAATTACATCTATAATATCTGTAAAAATACCAGTACTTACAAGAATATCATACAATTTAAATGGGTCTTCTTTCATTTTTTCAGTGAAACTTAAATTTGTATAAGCATAAGTTACTTCAAGAACCATAAAAATTTTTACCTTCATAGGATTATAAAAATTATTATCATCAGCAGAATAATTAACAATTCTACTTACTAACTCTAACTTTTCCTGAATGGGCAAATAATGTTTTACTTCATAGCAAATTTCTTCTCCTGCTAAATTAGAGTAGAAAAGTTTTGTTGTTCCACTATCCACTTTTGCTTGAAGTTTTGAAAATGGTACTTTAGCCATAGCTAAATTCCTCCTTTTACTCATTTTTATATTTATATTATACCAGAAAATTTCTAATTTGTCAAATCAAAGCTGAAGAGTAATACTAATATTTTTTGCTTTTGCGCTAATACCTTGTTTCACAATTGTGTTTATTGTTTCTTGAAGCGCTCCATCAAAAGCATTATGATTTGAAATATTCGTATACAATAAATCAAAAAGTCTTTCGGCTTTTTCATTCGCTGGTAACTTTGATAAAGGACCTAAAGTGCTTACATTATTACCAACCTTAATTGTACCTCCATTAATAAATACTTTCAGTTTCGCAATAGCAATATCGAAATTCTTTGGAGTTTTTTCCTTACCTTTTTTTGTAACACCATCTTGAGTTGTTTTTAACTAAATGTTATAAACAACTTCCATTGTTTTTGGATCAACAATAACAATATCTCCACCGGTATACCAACCAGTAGTATTTAAAGACTCGTTTAATAATACCGGGAAATGGCCACCTGCGCCGCCTTCTTCATTATAAACGCTGTGGCGCATATTTGGAATATTACCAGTGTTAGCCGCACCGCTAGTAGCCAAATAACTATATAATGCAGTATGATGATTGGCAACATGATTCATATATGCGTCATAAGCTTTACCCAAACCCTGACCAGAATAATATTGTTCATAGAACACTTCTTGCCAACGTTTTCCATCAAGAACAGTTCCCAAATTATATTTCTTCCATCGATTAGGAATTGCATCAAAGTTTTGTTTTATTAAAGCGTCTTTTTCAGTTTCGCTTAATTTACTATATAATGTACCAATGAAACCATTTAAATGTGATTGCAATGCTTTCTCCGCCTTTTGAGCTTTTTCACTCTATTCTGCCCATCGCATAGCTTGTTTTACAGCTTCATTGCCTGTTCTAATCAGATTTGTATTCTCAGTGGCATCAGCCATATTGACAATGCGAGAAAACTCAACACTAGTACTGCCAGGAGCTCTGTAACCAACAATTAATTCCAAATCTTTTGTATTCAATAATACAACTTGTTGGAAATTTTTCCAAGCCTTATGGAATGCTTCAGCATTCTCTTTATTCAAAGATTTTGTTTTAATATTATTTAAAACGGTTTCCAATTCCTAGATAGCCGCATTAATTGCAGTTTTATTCTATTCAAAATATGCTGTAAAATATTGAACAAAATCTGCTTTACTATTAATAAATAAATCGGCAAAAATTATGCCGCCAGTTGAAACTGCCATATTATCTCCTTTCCCTCTGAAACAACAAAAAGGGGAGAGATTAATTACTTAATCTCTCCCCTAAAAGTTTTATTTAATTATTCCTCAACAGGGAAACCTGCAAAGGGACGCTCACCAGTTACCATACCATTGAAGTCAATAACGTCAGTAGAGCGAGTGCTTACACGGTCGATAGCCAAGTCAGAATCAGCGCCTTCAATAATCTGAATAGCAGCAAGAACCTTCTTAGTGCGATCGAAACGAGTATAGTCTGGGAATGCATCCATAGTGAAAGTGAAAGTGGATGGATCGCCAGAAGAAGCCATAGTGAAAGTGAAGTTAGACTGAATCTTGCAGTTAGGAATTACGAACTCTGCAGGCATATCAACACCATCAGTAGTACGGAATAGAGTAGAAGCCTCTAGGTAGTAGTTACCACCGAACTTATCGGGAGTAATAGAAATTTCCTGAGCCTTAGTAGTTCTTTCAACATAGTAGTCAACTAAAACTACACAGTTATCACTGAACATACTTAGGTCATTAGCACGCTTCTGCTCATCAACAATAGTTCTACCCTCATCATTCCACTCAGCAGTCAAAGTAATAACATTACCATTAACAGCGCTAGGAATGAAAGGCTCAGTAACAACTTCGCCATTGTCCATTAGCATTACATAAATGTAGTCATCACCAGGAGCGTCATAAGGAGCCTCTTCCAAAGTAATAACAACATTGCCATTATCATCCAACTTAACCAAGTCGGTCTGCTCAGTAGTATGAACCTTAATAGTTCTCTTCTCGCCAGTACGAGGGTCAATTTCACCAGCTTCGATCAAGCCTGCGCCAGACAGAATCATGAAGCCTGCAGGAGAGATTAGAGCATCTTCCATAGTGAAAGTGATAGTACGCTCACCTTCCCAAGCAACCAAACGAGAGTTACCACGGCCGCCCTGTGCATAAACGGTAGTAGCAGCACCTTCCATGCTAGAAGTCTTCAGAGTATCAAAATAAATGACAGGTTCGTTCTTATAGAAAATTTTATTACCAACCTTCTGGTTAGCCTTTGCCTTTAAGACAACATCACAAATTTCGCGAACACCAAATTTCATGGTTTGTATCCTCCTTAAAATTTTAGTTAGTGAATACTTTTCATCCAATTGTCAGGTTGATTATCGGGCTTGCCTCCAGCCAATCGACAACGGACGTCCATATCCCAATTAATATATAGCATATATCTTTCAACTAAATCATATAATTGGAACATGGTTAAATCCATTAGCTCCTACATAGGAATATGTAATCCCACTGTAAGTATTGAAAGATACTGGCTAAATATACTTATATTACTCTAGCCCTTTTCTGCGGCAACCTTAGCTCGACCTCGCATAAGTTTTTCTGCAATTTCTCGAGCCTTAGCATTCGCTGGATTAAAACTCTACTAATCCATAGGACCAGTCCTTAGACAACAAATAGCTGTCAAAGCAGCTTGCAATGACTCAAAATTAGTTTCGTCAATTTGTATTGTCATTCCTTCTCCACTTAATAGCACAGAACGTGGAGTCATCATTACTTTATATTTCGGAAATATTAAAGTAAAAACTTGCTATACTGCAAATTTTTTATCAGCTGCTTCTTTTTCCTACATTATCGTCATAAATATTTGAAAATTATTTGTATCTCTTAAAAGAGATTCGTCCTTGACAAACATGGACTTATTTAAACATAAACATTGTACGCCTGTAAAAAAATCTGCTTCCCCTATAAAAGCGATTTCTTTGATGCGTGGTTGATGAACGACAAGCTAGCACTCAGGAACGGGATAATCCGTCCCGCACATAAGACTTAACCGGGTATCCATTATTCAACTTCCAAGTGATTAAATAACGCATCAAAATTTTTCTCTAAAGCATATGCTCTACTATCTTCTGGCTAATAATTTCTTCCGCCATAATCAACAATTTCAATTTCTTCACCATCTGCGGTAACGAAACGAACTTTATCAGTAGAAACATCCCCTGGCAAATTCTTTAATGATTTATCTTCTCCGCCATGTACAATTTCATAAATTAAACACAATCCAATGAATTCATCTGTTAATGTCATTCGCTTTGCCGCCAAAAAATCAATTTCACCAATACCAGTTAATCTTTTATGATTTAACATAGTATCAATTTCTGCAGCAATGCGATAAGGACGCAATTGGAAATCACCCAACTCCCATTGACTATAATGACAAATTACGTCAATTTTAATTAAATTATTTCTAAACTCAGGATTTTGTGGATTTGAAACAAAATCATCAAAATTAATAACAACATAATTCTTTACAGAACCATCAATTTTTACTTTTGGAACCATACGAATCATACGCTTATTTTTAACTAAATCAATTGTTTCATCCATTGTTAAATTAGGCTTAGTTAAACAATCTGGAGTGGAATAATATAATAACTTTTTTAAACGCTCATTTCCCAACATCATCTTAACCAAAATTTCCATATCTTTTTCCAAAGCTAAGAAACTTGATTTGGGATAAGAATAAGTTTGTTTTCTCATACCTTTTTCTCCTTTACTATCTTAAAATAGTGACTGAACAACAATCGTTTTATTATACTCACCATATGTCAATTCAAACTATCCACTAGTAGGTTTTAACCATTTTACAGTAATCTTTCTAGGGTCAGTAACATCATATGTTAATTCGACAGGATATCTGGGATCAACTTTCCAAACTTCTGCCAGATTACCATCAAAGGAATATTCATATGTTTTATGCGGATAAATAAATGTTTCACCAATAATTTGCAATTCATCATCAGTTCCTTCATTAGGGTCAATTGGATTAATAATTAATCCACCCGCAATACCATTTTCGATATCATCCTCATAATCATTAGCATAATACTCTACTGCTGTAACAGACAACACTCCTGGCATTGAAACAGCATCACGAGCTTCAACACGCCAACATGTCTCGTCACCTTGTAGATAAAATCTACTATATCTTTTAAAATAGCTTAAAGTATATTCATTCTTTGGCATTAAAATTTCCAAAGAGTGATTCGGGGTATCAATACTATCTCCATTCTTCTGAATGAAGTTAATTTTAGTTTCCACAGGACCACGAACGGCCGCATATGTAGTGTGGACACCGTCTTCATCCTACCAAGCAATCTAATAGGCACACTTACGGATATCCCCTCGGAAATAAGCTAATTCAGTTAAATCTTGTAAATATATAATCCAATAAGTTTTTGTCCCAACCCACTCAAATACGTCTCCAGTTTTGAAACCATATTCATATCCAAGAGACAAAATCTTATCATCATAATCCTGTTTTAATTTATTAGGATTAATTAAAGCTCGTATCGGTTTGCGGTTTTCCGCATCCACACGAACTACTTCTGCGGCTTGGTAAGAATACCAAACTGCATGGTCTAAAGAACGACGCTTGTCTTTAATCATACGTTCTTGCTGTAAATTACCGCCCGCCTGACGTGCACGCGTGGCTTGATGCCAGACTCCTTCAATCTTGGGGTCAAGCTCTTTAAGCACAACTCCAACTTCTTCAATTTCGTCTTTCATTAATAAATCTTCCAATTGCTTAGTTGTATGTTCATCAATCTGCAAATTGAAATTCTTAATAATTAACATCAAATCTTTAACACGCTCATTATAAGCGGCTCTTTCATTATAAGTTCCGCCTGGGTCAAACGGTCTTTTATCATAAACTCCTAATCGGCCCTTCATTAATCTATAAGGGACATTACTACTTAAATCATAACCTGATGCCATGGTTTAATTCCTGCAAAAGACTGATACATTCAAATACAGTCTTGCGATAGAATTCAAAAATCGTCTCTTGAGTTTTTAGTCCCTCTAATTTACATAACAGCTATAAGAATTGCGGGTTCATGAAAATTTCATTCATGCCCGCAATTTCAATAATAACAGTATCCAATTGTTTAGGCCAATCTTCATTATGCTCTCGCATTGGAATTAACTTCCATAACTGGTTGGTTAAGCGACGAACATTAACATCAATTGCTTCTGGTTGAAAATCAAAACCATATTTAGTCAAGGGCACTAACCTCCATTAAACTGGACCAGTTACTCTTGTAACCTTCGCCCTTTGAATATTTACGACGTTTATATAAACGTTGCATATGGAATGAATCTCTACGAGCTTCATTCAATAAAGATAATAATTTAGATAAGTGGTTTGCTTGAGAAGTCATTTTAAAATCAGAACCACTATATTTCATTCTTGTATTTTCAATTGAAGCGACTTGGCGCTGAACCCAACCCTGTTTCATTAATAGCGCCAAAATGTTGATTTCTTCTTCGGTAAGCGTTGCATTAAAACAAGACTTATCGACCAAGACATTAGGAGTCTCTAATAAAGTTGCCTCTTCTAAATCGCCCCAAACAGTACCTAATACAAAATCATCAGGAGTTAATTCATCAGACCCGATTTGTCTAACCTCAATAGTATAGTCATGAGGGTCAAATCGAGGAAACTCAAAACCAGACAAAGCATTTAAAAGGATATTTTGCAAATCCTTTAAGGTATCTTCTGGAGTCAATTCAAGATATAAGTCATCGGTAACTTGACCAAGAAAGCGATTATAAACAGCTGAGAATTGTGTTCCAGCCATATAATTGCCTCCTTATATATTATTCAGCAGATTCAGCAGGTGCCTCTTCTGCAGGCTTAGTAACAATATTATACTTTGGTGCAGCCGCAGGAGCAGTTACAGCAGGAGCAGTACGACGTCCGGCAGGAACATCATTCTTCACTCTGCGCTCTCCACCATTATTAGTCTTTAGGATTGTCTTCTGGTCATCTTCTTTATCTTCCTCATTGTGCTTCAATGCGGCCTCCACATCAAAACCGGTCTTTTCCTTCAAAGCCTTACGCTTCTGAATATCAACCATAGGAATAGAAACACTTAACTTTTTAATTAAATCAATAACTCCGATAGGAGCAAAATCAAGTGCATCCAAGAAAGCATCCAAAGAACCACTGGTAATTAACTTAGCAACATCAGCTTCACTCATGTGATACTCAGGCTCAGTCTTGATACGAGCAGCCTGAATTCCCTCGAGGTCTAAAATCTGTAGCAATTGACTTAACATAGCAACTCCACCAGGCTGGAAAGTTAATTCCTCTAGCTCCTCAGAACTAATGGGAATAATCTGACCAGGCTTAAATTCTCTACGGATTCCCTTATCTGGAATCTTATAAACAACAGTGCTTGCACCACGGTTTTTTACTCTATACATTGTACTCATTTTTTATATCTCCTTTTCCTCAAATGAAAAATAGGGGGAAGTGGGGATATCCCCTCTTCCCCCTCTTAGTTATATATTAATATTTAATTAGGCATTAGTCTTGTCATAAGCCTGAACTTCATGAATGTATGCAGAACTATCCCAAATGGAATCAGCCAAATCATACTGTCCTAGAAGCTCAGTATCAGCATAAGCGCAAATGTTGTTAGCCAACATAGCAGTTACGCCAACCTTCTTGTAAACCTGAATCTCACGAGAACGGTCAGCATTTACATACTCGTCAACAATTGTGCCACCCTCGAAAGCAATCTTGACAGGCTTGCTGTCAGCGCCAGAAGGAATGATGTAGCAGTAACCAGGATTGATTACCTTACGAGTATTGGTCTCGTCTTCCAAGCCCTGAGGTAGGATAATAACCTTACGGCCCTTGTACATAGCCAAGTGACCAGTATCCCACAACTCTTGCTTCATGTTCTCGGTCCAACGCCAACCCTGCTCGGGAACCATCTTAACTGCGAACTCGTAAGTGCAGTAAATGGAAGGCTCACCATAAGCAGAAGCGATAACCAACAAGTTGTCGAAAGCCTTCTCGTCGAAGCCAGTAGCAACAACAATATTTGCAGGAGGCAGCTGGTTAACAGAAGCAGCTAGAGCGTGTCCAACTTCCTTCATAATCAACTCGTCCATACCTTCCATAACAATATTAGTTACTTCAGCGAAGTCCACACGACCGTCTAGGAACTCCTCGAATCCAATCTGAGCAGCTCCACCGATAGCAGAAGTACGAACTTCGAA
>RHMF01003121.1_pt1 | contig 14693 bp, 19 predicted proteins | sample 5365151 | NCBI WGS metagenome assembly RHMF01 (sample SAMN10266501, study PRJNA497801) | feces metagenome | isolation source: feces | host: Bos taurus | place: China: Prairie of Fairy Mountain | collected 2017-08-14 | reverse complement strand
CTTCGCTTACTCCTCTTAGGGTTTTAAGAATTTTATGCCATTTTTGAGAATCTTCTTCGTAAACAGCCTTTAATGTTTTCAAAACAATGGCTTCTTCTGTGTTAGAGGCTTGTTGATTAAGTAAAGAAGGGTCGTTTTCTATTGCGTATCCTTTGTGAACTAATAAAGTTGCGTCTCCACCATCGTCCACAATCAAATCTGGCCCTTCTCCATTAGGGAAAGAAAGTGCTTGATTTGTACACCACCAATATTCTTCTAAACTTTCTCCCTTCCATGCAAAAACAGGAACTCCACGTTCTGCAACAGCAGCCGCAGCATGATCTTGTGTAGAGAAGATATTGCAAGAGCACCATCTTACATCAGCTCCTAATTCTGTTAATGTCTCAATAAGAACTGCTGTTTGAATTGTCATGTGCAAAGAACCCATGATTCTTGCTCCTTTTAACGTAACGGTTTTTCTTTTCCGTATTTTGCTCTCAATGCCATTAAACCCGGCATTTCTTTTTCAGCAATTTCAATTTCTTTTCTACCAAAGTCTGCCAAAGACATATCAGCAACTTTGTATTTCAATGTATAGTCTGTCATTTTTATATTATTTTTTATTTTTTTATCAATGAATAAATTTTCCAAAATACATCTGTGTTTTGCATTACACCTGTAAAATTTTCTGCTCCTACACCATAAGAAAATATTGGCACGGGAACTGCTGTGTGATGCCAAGAAGTCCACTCGTCTTTCGTTAGATTGTTGTCGGCAGGCAAAGTAAGTCCTCCTGTTTCGTGGTCAGCAGTAACGACAATCAAAGTTTCGCCGTTATTTTTTGCAAATTCAAGGGCGATTTCCACACATTTATCAAAGTCTTTCACCTCATCAATCATCTCATTGTATTTATGCAAATGTGCTTCCATATCTATTTTGCTTCCTTCAAGCATAAGGAAAAAGCCATTCTCATTTTTAGAAAGCGTATTCAGCGTTTTTTCTAAACTTTCTGGCAATACATCTCCTCTTTTCTTTGCATTATCTAAGTGTCCTTCGGCTAAAAGTGCATAAAATCTATCGGATTTAGTGTTTTTTATTTGTTCTAAATCGCTATATATTTCATATTTTTTCTTAGTGAGCGAGTCTATTAGGTTTAATTTATCTTTTCGCTTTGAGGCAACAAACCTATCTTTTCCTCCTCCTATGACAATATCAATGTTTTCTTTGATAAAGCTTAGTGCTATTTCATCTTGCTGATTACGGTCTTTGACATTTGCTACAAAACTTGCAGGTGTAGCATGTGTAACATCACAAGAAGTAATTATTGCAGTACTTTTACCTTGATTTTTTGCTATTTTCAAAAGTGAAAGATGAGAATTTGAAAGAGAATCTAAGCCTATTGAACCATAAAGTGCTTTTTGTCCGATTGCAAGTGCTGTTCCTCCTGCTCCTGAATCGGTTACTTCTTTGTTTGCACAATATGTGATTGACAATCCAACGTATGGCATTGTGTACATAGTCAATTGCTTGTCGTTTGCAATATATGCAGCGTATGTTTGTGCTACTCCCATTCCATCTCCTATGAGAAGAATTACGTTTTTAGGCTTTGGCTGAGAATATCCTATGTTAAGAAAAAATATACTTAATAGTAAGAAAACTATCTTTTTCATTAGAGTTCTAATTGTTCTAAAAGAGTTTGATATAACCATTTTGTGTCTTTGCCCATTGCACGAACTTGTTGAGGAACTATGCTTTGAGCCGATTGTCCTGGTGTTGTATTGACTTCAAGGAAGAAAAGTTTGTCGTCTTTCTCACGATAAATGAAGTCTATTCTGCAAACACCTTTGCAATTTAGTCTTTTGTATAGTTTTTTTGTTGTTTGCTGAACTCTAAGCATTAGTTCTTCGCTCACTTGTGCAGGAGTTATTTCGTTAGAAAGCCCATTGTATTTGGCATCATAGTCAAAAAATTCTGTTTGTGAAACAATTTCTGTCATAGGAAAGGCTATTATTTCGTCTTTTCCTACTTGCATCACGCCACAACTAAATTCTCTTCCTTCTATAAACTCTTCTATTAAAACTTTATGGTGAACATCAAATGCTTTTTCTATGGCTGGCAAAAGGTTTTCCTTGCAAGAGACTTTGCTCATACCGATTGATGAGCCTCCTTCTGAGGGTTTTACAAACAATGGGAAGGAAATTGTTTCTGCTATTTTGTCTAAGTCTAATTTTTCATCTTTAAAAACACTTGTATTCTTTGCTACGTTCACTATATCAAAACTTCTTACAAGTGCATTGCAGACTTCTTTATCAAAAGTGATAGTAGAAACAAGTGCAGAGCAGGTTGTGTAAGGAAGATTAAGCATATCAAAGTATCCTTGTAGCAATCCGTTTTCACCAGGTGTACCATGAACAATAATCAATGCTCCAAAGAAAGTGATTTTTTCTCCATTCAAGGTAAGCGAAAAGTCATTTCTATCTATTTCTATGCGTTTGTCTTCGTGCAAATAGTACCACGATGATTTTTCTATCACAATGGTGTAAACATTATACTTTTCTCTATCTATATTTTGTGCGATTTGTCCTGCGGAACGAATAGATATTTCATATTCTCCTGAGTATCCGCCTGCTACAAGTGCTATATTTTTTTTCATATTTTAGGTTTATTATTTTAATTCTGCTTTTCTAATTGAGATTTCATATCTAAAAGCATCGCTTTCATTTCATTTAAGGTTGCTGTTAGTTCATAAGTTGGATCTAAGTATTGCTGAGAGCCTGTTTTCAAGACTTTTTTAACACCATCTAATGAATAACCACAATCTCTTGTAAAATAAAGAATTTTTTTCAGAAAATCAATATCCTTTTCTGTGTATCTCCTTATTCCAGAACTTGTTCTGTGTGGTTTTAAGTTGCTAAATTCTTTTTCCCAATAGCGTAGTGTTGAAGCAGGAAGCTCCAACATCTCAGCAACTTCGTTAATTGTATAAAATAACTTATCTTTCATTTTACAAAATTAAGGATTATTTTTCACTATAACGCAGAATGATAAAAATATTTCAAAGAAATCTTTTATTTTTTCTTTCATTTATTTTATTATTTCTCTGAAATATTTTTAGGAAAACAAAAAAAGAGACAATCTCTTGTCTCTTTTCATTTATAATTAACATTGAATTATTAGTGTCTAACAACTAATTTCTTTGTTGAAATAGTAACTCCATCAGCAATTATAGAGTAAAAATAAACTCCGTTAGGCAATTCTGCTGTGTTTATGTTCATTACTGATTTTACTCCTACTTTTGCAGGAATTGTTTTAACGGTTTTGCCTACCATATTGCGAACTGAAATTTCTGCATTAGAGTAATTTGCAGGGATTGAATAAGAAACTTTTACATTATTAACGGCTGGATTTGGATACGCACTCAAAGAAAGATTTGTTGCTTTGGCTTGTTCTAATCCTACTTCGTCATAGTATTTTACATAAAAGCTTTCTAATGTTTCATATTCACCTTCGGTTGCAGAAGCTTTCATTATGTTTACTTTTATAATAACTGTGTTTGTGTTTGCTGGGTAATAGGCAATGTCAAACTCAGTAAATTCTTCATTTGGATTGAGTGTAACAGGTCCTGCAAAGTTTCCTTCTGTGCAATTACCAAAACACATCAAAAATTCTCTGCCTTCTTCTCCAAATGTTTGCTCATAACCGATGTAAGTATCAATTGGACTTTCTGTTATGTTGGTTAAAAAGAAGAATGCCTTAGATTCTTCTCCTGGAACGACTTCTATTCTCTATTCTCAAAGTATCATTAGAAACATATTCTTCTCCTTGATATGTCATTCTGAAACTTTGTTGTGCACTTACTCCAAGCACAATAAATAGCATCGCAATAAATAAATACGTTTTTTTCATATTGATTCTGGTTTTTATTTGTTTAACAATTTATAATTCTATTTCGTTTACTTGCAATACTTCTCCTGTTGCGTTGTTAATTATCATTACAACAACAGCACAATTCTCTTTTACCCACAAATCAGAGCCTGTAATCATATAGTTTTTCTCTATTACATCGCCTTGTTTGAAAGAATTAGCGAGCGGCATATCCTTTAACGGATTTTCTCTCAATACATGCTTGAAAGTATATTGTTGAAGAACACTTGCAACGTTTTGAATACCTTCTATTCCACTTTCAGTAACATATAAAGTCAAAGAAAGTTCAGAGTTAATAGCAGATAAAACATCTATTTTTGTACTTACCAAAATATTTTTGCCTTCATAAATTTCTGCTCCTAAAGAAATATTGAATTGATGTGGTGTATTTGCCATTTTTTCTGCGATTTTGGCAGACCAATCTTCCACATTTTTATTATAAGGAGCTTGTCTATTTATCAATATTGCAGGTTGGTCTTGGACTTTAAAAGTTTGCTTCAACTCATCTCCGTAAGGTGTGCGAAAATCCAAGTTATTATTTTCATGAGTTGGACTTGCCAAACGACCTGTGTGCACTGCACTAACGACAAGTCTCTCTCCGTATTTTCCCATCTCTGCTTCCAATGCTTCTGTTCCTTTTGGACAATTTGGACAATTCCAAGCAGTAAAGTCTTCTACTAAAATAGCTTGCTCAGATTGTTGTTTTGTAATAGGTGTTGTTAAATCAGTTTCACCTATTATTGGAATCAATCTTTCTTCTTCATTATAATTTTCGCAAGATGCAAAAATCAAAGAACCTATTACCAATATTGTGTTAAATATCTTTCTCATTTCTATTTCTTATTAAAAACTACTTGTTATTGTCATAAACAAACCGTTTGAAGCTGGAACTTCTCTACACACACCTCCTATACAGATTATACCGCTTCTTTGTTTTCCATAACTCAACGATACTCTTGTTGTTTTGTATGTTGAACCTAATGATACGCTATAATAATGTGTTTTATCTCCTACTTCATTTCCGTAATTCCATTGGTCAGATAATGCAAAGAACCATTTTCCTGCAAAATTATATTCAGCAGTTGCTTGTAACCAATCGCCTGTTGCCCATTCTCCATAGTTAGCTTCTGTTAGCAACCATTGAACTTCTCCTCTTATAGAGTGCTTTTTAGAAATTTTATATGTAGCATCAGCAACAAATATGTTTGCTACAAGGTCTTCACTCTCAGGGTGACCAAATGCAATTGGGTTAAAAAATTGGTTAGAGTACATAAAATTCAATTTTAAGTCTCTACTAACTTTTTTACCGATTTCAAAATTGATTTCTTGGAAATATAATTCATCGCCAACCTTAAAGAAATTTGAGGTATATCCATCTGTACCCATTTGATTCAAAGCATAACCTTCTATTGGTTGTTGATCAATTGAGTGAACTCTTGAATAGTTGAATTTTAATTCAGTTCCATATTTACCACCCAAAAGAGTATTCTTTTTTATCTTGTACATAATGTCGGCTTGTATTCCCATTTCGCCATTAACTTGTGTTGCGTAAGGATACATTGCCATAAGAGAATACGCATGCTGACGAGTAATTGCAGGAAGGTAATTAACATTTAACATATTTCCTGTTTCGCTTCTCTTAGATTTGAAACTCATGTTGTCAATTCTTTTTGCTTCAAGAGAAATTCCTAATCCTTTTACAGAATATGAAGCTTTCAAAAGCAAAGCGTTTCCTGGTTTGTAAATATATCCATTCACAGCATTTGGATCTTGTCCTTTGTAAGCATATTCTCCTGAAAGAAAGAAGGCTTTGTGAGAAAAATCAAAACGAACTGCCATTGCACCAACATTTTCTGGTATAATCATCTTATACATATTACCATCTAATGTTATGATTTTTGGATTTGCTTGTTCATAAACTGAAACAAAGCTTCCTCCAAGTGTAAGGCGAGTTGCTGAGGCATTAAGTTTTGTAATTAAATCATTCAAAGAAATCTCAGCATCAAGTCCTCTAATGAGTCCGTTATTGTTTTTCCAAATGTCTTCCCAATAATATCTTTGTTTTCCTATGACTCCTTTGATTGAAACTCCACTTACAGGTTTTGCAACTATTCTTAATCCGTCCATTGCATTGTCCAGTCCTAAGTTTCTTTCTTCGTATGAACGGAAAATTAAGCCATTTCCAAATTGTTCATAGTAGTTACCAACTGTTACTTCTAAATAATCTTTTTTATAAGAGGCGTAACGATATGGAATGCCGACTCCTTTGTATTGAGCATCAAATCCAAGAATCGGATTAAGGTATGATTCAAATCTTAAACCAGCAGAGAAATCTCCACTTGTGTAATTGATATTTGCAAATGCGTTACTCAAAAGTTTTTCATTCACTTTTTCTGCCCCAATTATACTATCTTCTTTTGAGGCTTGAATATCCATTTGAAAATTCCCTGTTACTTTTCCTCCTAATATGCTTTGAGCGTAAGAGGTTAAAGAAAACAAAGAAAGAAATAAAATTACTAATATTTTTTTCATTTAATTATTATTTTTCTTCTGCGATAACTTTACGTATTGCTTCAATCAATCCTTCTTCATCACCAGGTGCGTAACCTACATGTTGCCAAACAATTTCTCCTTTTCCATTTACAACAAATGTATGTGGCGGATTATTTACACCCATCGCTCTTTTAAATTCACTATTCACATCAAGCAAAATTTCATACTCCCATTCTGATGTGTTTACCAAAGGTTGAACTTTTGATTGTGTACGACTATCATCTATTGATACAGCAAAAATTTTCATTCCTGTTTCTTCTTGCCATTCTTCGTAAAGTTCTGCAAAAGTACTTAACTCCATTAAGCAAGGTTTACACCAAGTTGCCCAAAAACATATTGCAAATGGTTTCCCTTCGTTATTAATTTCTTTTGTGTTGATTGATTTTTTTTCCATCAAGAGTTTTTAAATCTACACTTGGAAGTGTTTGTTGTGCATATATCATCAATGAACATATTGAAGCTATTGCAAATAAAATCATCTTTTTCATACGTGTGCGTGTGTTTAATTATTTCTTTTTACTAATATTTCTACTAATTGTTCTAATATTTCTCTGTATTGACTTTCTGGCAAATTAGATAAAACTTCTTTTGCTTTATTGCTATAATATTTTACCTGCTCCTCCGTCTTTTCAATGCTGCCTGACTTTGATATATCTAAGACTAATTTTAATACATCTTCATCAGACTTGTCTTTTTGTTTGACAAAATTTATTACATTTAGTTTAACCTCTTCGTTTAGTGTATCTATATAATCTAAGATTGGTAAAGTGAATTTGCATTCCTTTATATCATTTCCATATTTCTTTCCACTGACTTGACTTATCTCAAAATCTAAAATATCATCTTTGATTTGAAATGCTCTTCCTAATAATCTACCAAATTCTTCTGCGTATTTAGTGTAGTCTTTATCTGTTGTAGCAGTTTTTGCTCCAATATAAGCCGATGCTCCTAATAAAGAAGATGTTTTATAGTCTATTACGCTAAAATATGCCTCACGAGAAATATCTCCTTTCTCTAAAACGTCTTTTTGCAACAATTCTCCCATTGGCAATTCTCTTGCTATTTTGGAATAAATTGGCAAAAGCTCAAAATCTTCCTTTGTATGAATTAATTGTAAAGACTTACCAAAAAGATAATCTCCATACAATATTGCAGCATTATTTCCCCAACGTGAATTGATTGTAGGTTGATTTCTTCTTAAATCGCTATTATCTAACACATCATCGTGAGCTAACGATGCGGTATGCAGTAATTCTACAATTATTGCAGAACGATAAGTAGAATCGCTAAGACCTCCACAGGCCTTTGCTACTAATAACGTAAGAAGTGGGCGTATTTTTTTACTTTTTTGAGAAAGAGAATAGGATAATATATCAGAAAGCATTCCTACATCGCTTGTTTTGCATTCCTGATACATCACTTCAAAAGTGTTTAGCTCGTTTTCTATCGTTTTTGCTATGTCTTTTATATCCATTCCCTTGAAAAACTAAACGTTTTAACGTGCAAATATACAAAAAATATAGAAAACCAATAATTTTTCTTCGTTTTAGGAAATTATTTCTTTGTTTTGAAAAAATATTTCTTTGAATTATTTTATTTTTTCTTTGAATTATTTTTAATTTTGTGCCTTATTATAATTGAAATTATAACAATGAAAAGTTTAAAGATTTGGTTACAAAATGCAAGAATGGTTTCATTAGCTCAAAGTTTGCTTCCTGCAATTTTAGCTGTAATTATAGCAATCAATGAGCAAGATTTCAATATTTTTCTTGCAATATTAGCAGTATTAGGTGTTGTTTCAGCACATTTAGGCATGAATTTAGCTGATGATTTTTTTGATTATAAAGTCAATACCGCAGAAAGCAGAAAAGAACTCTCTCGTCAAGGTTTTAGAGCAAGGATTGTAAAATATCCTTATCTTACATCTAATCAAGCAACTCTTGGTGATTTAAAACGAGCTATTATTCTTTTTCTTCTTTTTGCAACAATAATGGGAGGAATTATTTTAGCTCTACGTTTTAATTGGTTGATAGTTCTAATTGCTTTCCTAACTTTATTCTTAGGAATCTCTTATTCTGGATTTCCTTTTAAGTTTTCATATATAGGATTAGGCGAATTGGTTATCGGAATCATTTTTGGGCCACTTTTAATGATGGGAGTATATATCGCAAGTGCTAATAGATTAGATATTTCTGTTATTTTAGCCTCTATTCCCGTTGGTTTGTTGGTGGTAAATATTCTTTTTACACATAGTTTCATTGATCAAAAAGCAGATGAAAGTGCAGATAAAATGACTTTTGCTCGATTGCTAAAAACAAATAAGGCAAATTTAACTGCAAGCATATTATTTAATTTCATACCTTATTTAATCATTATCGCAGGTGTTATATTGAAATATTTACATCCTCTTTATCTTTTAATTTTCCTTGTTTTGCCAAGAAGCATTTGGTTAATAAAAAGTTTGATTGAGTTTACTAAATCAAACAATACAACTCTTACAAAACCGCCTAAATATATGGGTAACATGGGAGATTGGGAAAAATTCCAAACAGCAGGAATTGATTGGTTTATGGCTCGTTGGCTTGCAGCGAGAAACATACTTTCATTATTTTGTATAGTAATAATTATAGTTAATATCATATTATGGTTAAGCAAATGTTTTATTTAGCCAAATGGTTCTTTGGTGCTAAATTTTTTAATCAAAAAAAACCACTACAAAGTGTAATATTTATATCAGATAAATGTAACCTTGCTTGTAAGCATTGCAACGTTTACAACTACGAAAATCCAAATATAAAGACTTACGAACAAATAAGAGAGGAATTAATTTATTGTTATGAGCAAGGATCTCGCTTTATAGACTTTGAAGGAGGCGAGCCATTTATTTGGGAAGATGGGAAAAAACGCATAGACGACCTAATAGATTTAGCAAAGTCCATAGGATTTTATTCTTGCACAATTACAACAAACGCACAAAGGCCTTTTATCAACTCACGTGCCGATAGCATTTGGGTAAGCCTTGACGGAGTTGGAGAATATCACGAAAGAATTAGAGGAAAAGGCACTTTTGCTAATTTAGAAAAGAACATCTCTACATGTAATCACAAAGCATTGAGTGTAAATATGGCAATAAACACTCTAAACTATGAATCAGTTGCCAAGACAATAGAATATGCAAAGAATAGCCCTTATATAAAATCTATTTCATTGAATTTCCATACTCCATTTAAAGGCACAGAATACCTTGCCTTAGATATGGAGAAAAGACAAGAAATAATAGATATGATTATTTCCTATAAGAAAAAAGGTTATCCTATCATGAATTCCGTTGCAGGATTAAAAAAAATGAAAAAATTAGATTTCACTCCTCAATGTTGGGTAACAAATTTCATTTTTTCAGATGGAACAAAAACAACTCAATGTATAGGAAAAGAACAAGGAGTTTGTGATAAATGTGGTTTTTGTATGGCAGGAGAAATGAATGCTGTTTTCAATTTCCACCCAAGCACTATTTTTGCAGGACTTAAATTAAGATTATAATATGTTTAAACGCCCAATTATTATCCCTCTTATCTTTTTGATTATTGGGATAATAATTGTGGATTCTTTTATTCCCGTTTTCTTTGTCAATGATCACTATTCTGTTCATTTTGACAAAGCAATCTCTTTTCGCTATTTAATTACAGATAATTATAAACCAAAAACTAATTGGAATACCTATCAAGCAAAAGTCATTGAATATTTTGACGGAAACAGTTGGCAAAAAACCAAAGGAAAAGTTTTAATCAATTTCCCTAAAGATTGTAAACAGTTTAACTATGGAGACGTAATTGAAAGCAAGGAAAGAATGCAGAGAATACGTAATTTCAAAGGTCTTACATTTGATTACCAAAAATACATGAATCACAAACGGCTATATCATAATGTTTACTGCAAAGATTACAAAATAATCAATCACAATAAAGGGAATAAAATCATAAAATGGGCAAAAAACGCTAACGAAAGTCTTAAAAACAGGATAAAATCCTCAAACATTTCACAACGAAACGCTAATCTTGCAATTTCTTTATTACTTGGAGATAAGTCAAAACTTGATTTAGATATAAAAAACAGTTTTTCTATAACAGGAATTGCGCACATATTATGCGTTTCAGGTCTTCACATAGGTTTAATCCTTGGATTTATTCAATTAATCACTAAATTTATATGTCTTTTTGGCTTACGATTCTATTATCTTAGACAAATATTATTAGTTATTATTGCTTGGCTAATCGCATTGATTATAGGTTGCAGTCCATCTTCATTAAGAGTTGCGTTAATGTTTACAATACTTATTCTTTCTAAGCATCTGCCAATTCAAACCGATTCATTAAACACTCTTTATTGTACTGCATTTTTTCTATTGCTTACAAACCCATTACTTTTATTTGACATAAGTTTTCAGCTCTCGTTTTTGGCCGTCTTAGGCATATTAGTATGCGTGCCAATCATTGAAAGATTCCTCTCAAAGCACAAAACGAAGAATTTTTTCAAACCAATAATTCAAAATGCAACAATAAGCCTCTCGGCACAAGCCTTTACAGCTCCTATTATCATTTATAATTTCAAAACATTCCCTATTTTATTCTTGCTAACCAATATTATTGTTATTCCTTTTCTTGGGTTTGTTTTAATAAGTATTATTACATTGATTCTTTTTGTAGAAATTCCGCTACTAAACACTATAACATCTTTCTTAGTTGAAATAGAGTTAGACGTTTTAATTGCTATTGCTAATTTTTTTAAGAATTTAACCTTAGCAATAACTATTTAAACAATTGTAATTTAGATTTTGAATAAGTGTAATAGACATCTCTTCCATTAAGCGTTGTTTCCTCTGACATTCCAGGATAAATTACAACAAGAGGTGTTTCAAAACTAAAAATAATTCTATCAGACACTTTTACAATTGAAACAAATGGTGAAATACTATTGTAATTCATTCTTCCATCTTCCCCTTTTGTGTATGCAGCAACAGACAATTCACCTATATATTGGTATCTACCTTTATTAAAAGAAACAACATCGCAACCTATACTATAATCCACCTTTTTATCTAAAAGCAAAATGAAGGTTTTCAACTTTGAATTATAATAAACTCTCGGGCTTACCACAACATCTTCCTCTGTTGTTTCATATTTGTGTCCACAAATATTCAATTCACTATTACTTACTCGTTGTATAACAAGAGTGTCTTTTGTTGCCACATAAACCTTTACTTCATCGTTTGATAATTGTTGCACAACATCTACAACCTCATAACTATATTGAGAAAACGCATTCAAACTACAAAGAATGCAAAGAGAAAAACTTAATAATAATCTTTTCATTATTGTCTTGGTTTTAATAAAATACCATCTACATCATATATTTCTACGCCTTGTGGCGTTCCATCTGAAAGAAAATATTCCCATTTGCCTATTTTCTTTCCCATTTTATATTGTCCTTTTATCAATGTGCCACCTTCTTTTGTGAAAACTTGATAAAGGCTATCTTGCATACCATCTTTATAATAATGTATAGAATTTATTTGTCCGTTTTCATACCAAGAAATACTTTCACCTTGTTGAATATTTCCTATTGTATTAATTTTTTGACAAATAGAGAAGTCTTCAAAAAATTTATAAAAAACCTCTCCATTAGTTTTTTTGACTTTAATATCACACAAACCATTATCTTCTGCAAAATGCAAAGACAACACTCTATCTTCTGAGGAAACTATTTCCTTTGCTTTATTATCATTAACTATCCACTTACTTCCTGCTTCATTATTGGTAAAATCTGCTTTTGCAAACACATCTCCTGTTGAGAAATAAAACACCCATTCACCTGTCTTATTACCATCTTTATCAAATCCTCCTACTATTCGTTTTTGCTTATTATCATAATAATGTATTTCTTTAACTTTTATCTTTTTACCATTATCCTCTTTATATAAATAGACCAATTTAGAGGCTCCATTATCATATTTTTCTATCACTTCTTCTTTTGTACAAGAAAGAATTAAAAAGAAAACTCCAAAAATCAAAATAAGATTCTTTTTCATCGTCGTTTAGTAAATTTATTTTTGGCAAAGTTACAACTAAATGCAAAAAAACTAATAAAAAATTAAAACTTTTCGTATTTTTTTATTGTTATTTCAAAGAATGATGTATCTTTGCAAAAGTTTTAAACCCTAAAAAATTAAAGAAAATGGCTTATAAAATTACAGACAGTTGTGCAGCATGTGGCACATGTATTGATGAATGTCCAGTAGGAGCAATATCTGAAGGCGATATCTATGTAATAGATGCAGAAAAATGCGTTAGCTGTGGAACATGTGCTGACGTTTGTCCTATGGAAGCAATTCAACCTGAAGATTAATTCTTACAGAGAGAAATTGAAGGAAGCCCTATGTATTTGTGCATAGGGCTTTTTTAATATTAACAAAAGATTTAGATTATGAACATATCAGATTTATGCAAGAAAATAGCAGAAAAATCTTCTTTGCTTGATAATATTTTGAATAACACAAAGGATTCTTTCTTCCTTTTCAAAGAAACTGCACAAGAAATAATAAAACAAATGCAAACAGACTCTCCTGAGACTAAATTTGTATTTCAAAACAAATCAGAATTAGAATTTGAAATTCGTTTTGGCGAAGACATTCTAATCTTTACTATGCATACAAATATTTTTGAATTTTCTCGACAACACGAAGTAATGAAATTGCCTTACGTAACGCAAGACAAAGAACGCTCTTTTTGTGGAATGATAAATATTTACAACTTTCTATCAGATTCTTTTGACTACGACAGGGATTATGATATAGGATATTTAATAGGAAGAGTATTCATAAATAAGGAAAATCACTACTTCATAGAAGGCAAAAGAGAAGTTGGTTTATTATACTCAAATTTTAACACATCTGTCATAAATAAGGACTCTGTTAGTAGCATAATACTCTCTTCAATGGAATATGCTAACAATTTTGACCTATTAGTTCCGCCTTTTGATGAAGTAAAAACCATAAGCGTTGGCGAAATGAAGCTAAATTCCTCTGCAAAAAGATTTATTACAGCAAAAAGATTAGGCTTTGAATTTCAACAAGATAGAGAATAATCAAGAAAAAAAATAAAAAAAATCTTAAAAAAAATTTGGTAGTATAGAATTTTGTTGTAATTTTGCATCGTCAAACAAGGCAAGACGCCCCGTTCGTCTAGTTGGCCTAGGACGCAAGATTTTCATTCTTGAAATCAGGGGTTCGAATCCCCTACGGGGTACTAAAGATTTAAAGAAAAAGAGAAAGAAAAAAAGAGATGGCAAATCATAAAAGTGCAATAAAAAGAGTTCGTGCAAACGACAAGAAAAGAATAGCAAATCGTTACTATGCTAAAACAATGAGAAATGCTTTAAAAGATTTCAGAATGACTGAAGACTTAAACGAAGCAGCTACTAAATTACCTAAATTGGTTGCTCAAATAGACAAATTAGCTAAGCGTTCTGTTATTCACAAAAACAAAGCGGCAAATCTTAAATCAAAATGCATGAAGAGAGTTGCTTCTGTTAAATAAAGACATCTTAAAAACAAAAACATAAAACCTCCAAAGCCCCTTATCCTTAAGGGGCTTTTCCGTTATATATAAGTTATGAAGCTAATTGACACACATACTCATTTGTATGAAGAAAGTTTTACAGAGGATATAGACCTTGTAATAAAGAAAGCAAAAGAGAATGGAATATATAAAATGTATATTCCAAACGTTGATGAAACCACAATAAAGCCTTTAATTTCTCTTTGTGAAAAATATGATTGTTGCAAGCCTATAATGGGACTTCACCCTACAAGTGTAAAAGAAAATTTTAAAGATTCCCTATCTATTATCAAAGAAACCTTATTTGAAAATCCTGAAAAATTTTGTGCAGTTGGCGAAATCGGAATAGATTTGTATTGGGACAAAACCTTTTTAGAACAACAAACAATAGCATTCAAAGAACAAATTTCTTGGGCTTTGGAATTAAAAAAACCATTCATTGTACACGCAAGAAAAAGCTTTGATGAAATCTATCATTGCTTAAAAACCATAAACAAAAACAAATACTCTGGAATATTTCATTGCTTTGGAGGGGATTTAAACCAAGCAAAATTACTAATCGAAATGGGATTTAAGATAGGAATTGGCGGAGTAATTACGTTTAAAAACTCAAAACTATCAGAA
>RHMF01000714.1_pt1 | contig 14694 bp, 13 predicted proteins | sample 5365151 | NCBI WGS metagenome assembly RHMF01 (sample SAMN10266501, study PRJNA497801) | feces metagenome | isolation source: feces | host: Bos taurus | place: China: Prairie of Fairy Mountain | collected 2017-08-14 | reverse complement strand
GTTGTAGCCGTTCTTCATCTTGGCACGCTTCCACTCGTCGAAGCTCTCGGCCATGATCATCATACCCATCTCGTTGCAGGCCTCCACCAGCTCGGGTTCGGGCATGTTGTGCGAGGTGCGGTAGGCGTTGCTGCCCATCTCACCTTGCGGCGTACGGCAGTAGCATTGACCGCAGCGCCCAACGGACCATTGTCGTGGTGGTTGCAGGTGCCCTTGAAGACGGTGCGCTGCCCATTGAGGAAGAAGCCCTGGTCGGGAACTATCTCAATGGTACGAATGCCAAAGGTGGTCTCGTATACGTCGGTAGTATCAGTGCCGTATAGGACTGCCGTTACGGCTTTATATAGGTTCGGCGTTTCGGGACTCCACAACTCAGGATTCACGACTACGGTTCGAGTGGTCACGATGTCTTTCTCGTAGTGGTCGAGGGGCATCGAGCCACTGAAAACCTGCTGCCCGGCAGGATTGTAGATGTCGGTCTCGATGCGCACCTTCATCGGGTCTATATCCTCTGGGACATCAAGTTCTACCTGAACATTTACCTTGGCAAATCCCTCGCGCACGACAGGTGTAGTGATATAGGTTCCCCACATCTTGACGGCCAGCTCATCGGTGACGATGAGGTGTACGTTGCGGTAGATGCCGGCACCGGGATACCAGCGCGAACTCTCCTCGTAGTTCTCGAGGCGCACGGCCAGCGTGTTCACCTCGCCGGCTTTCATGTAAGGAGTGATATCGAAGTAGAAGGCGTTATAGCCGTAGGGCCAGTAGCCTGCCTCCTGTCCGTTGACCCATACGCGGGCATGGCTCATGGCGCCGTCGAAGAGCAGGGTGGCACGGCGTCCTTCGGCGAACTCAGGAGCCTCGAACTGCAGGCGATACCATCCTGCACCCACGAAGGGGAGTCCGCCTGTGCGGCCAGCGTGCGACAAGGCCTCTTTCTGTCCGTCCTGCTCGATGGCTACCTGCTGGCGGTCGTTATTGGCATCGAAGGGACCATAGATGGCCCAGTCGTGAGGCACGGTCACTGACTGCCATCGGCTGTCGTCATAGGCAACCTGCGAGGCGGCAGCATCGTCGGTGCGGGTGAATTTCCAACCTGTCTTGAGGGTTTGTACGTGGCGTCCATCGGCCAATGTGTGGAGGCAGCAGAGTATGGCTGCCATCAAAACGAGAGAGAAACGTTTCATTGTCGGTATTTTATTTGATAGTTGTCTGTTTGGATTTGCGAAGATAGCATATGAAACCGATAAATCAAAGGAAGAGGGTGCAAAAAAACGGCTTTTCGTTTTGTATTTCATTTATACATTGTAATTTTGCACCTAAACAAGATGTGTTATGCTGAAAGAAGGACTGAGCTATACCTGCACGAAAAGAGTGGAGGAACATCACTTGGCTGCGAATGTGGGCAGCGGTGATCTCCGTGTGTTTGCTACACCCGCTATGATGGCACTGATGGAGGAGGCGGCTATGCTTGCCGTAGCCTCGCACCTGCCTGAGGGCAGCACTACGGTGGGCGGATATATTGCCTCGTCGCACTTGAAGCCTACGGCACATGGCCGTACGGTGAAGGCCACGGCTGAGTTGGTAGCGGTAGAGGGACGTAAACTGAAGTTCGCAGTCAAGGCCTGTGACGAAGAGGGACTCATCGGTGAGGGCGAACACCTGCGCTTCATTGTGGAAAGGGAAAAATTTATGGCCCGCTTAGGATAACCCGATAGGCTAAAAGCTTGGTTGTCTGAAAAAAATAGCCTACCTTTGTGCCATATATAAATAGATGTATGCGAAAAGTACAGAGACAGAAGACGAATGATGTAACGCGCCACGCACGCTTGGTATGTCTGGTGAGCGATGAGGAGATGCGCATCATTGACAGCTATCTGCGCAAATACAAAATAGAAAACAAGAGCCGGTGGATGCGCGAGACGCTGCTGGCTTTCATCCATCAGAAGTTGGATCAGGACTATCCTACCTTGTTTAACGAACACGATATGCGCCGATGATGGAGACTGCCACCGACGATGTCCGCTATATGAAGATGGCGTTGGCCGAGGCCGAGCAGGCCTATGCCGAAGGAGAGGTGCCCGTAGGGGCTGTTGTCGTATGCAAGGGAAGGGTGATAGCACGGGCGCATAACCTGACTGAGACGCTTACCGACGTGACGGCTCATGCCGAGATGCAGGCAGTGACTTCGGCTGCCAACTACTTGGGAGGTAAATATTTGAATGATTGTGCACTGTATGTTACGGTTGAACCGTGTGTGATGTGCGCAGGTGCCCTTGGATGGGCACAGTTGGGACGCTTGGTGTATGGCGCTGCTGATGAGAAACGTGGCTATCGCCGATATGCACCGCAGGCGCTGCATCCGAAGGCTGAGGTTGTGGAGGGTGTGATGGCCGAGGAGTGTGCTGAATTGATGAAGAGATTCTTCAGCGAACGCCGATAGGATGATAGGTGTTATCTATTGTGAAAAATCCCCTTAATATTTGTTCGTTATATATAAATATTGCATCTTTGCAATAAATTATTTTAAGATGAAGAAGTGTGCCCTTATAATCGCATTGCTGCTGGGCGGCTTGCAGTGTACTCTTGCGCAGAACGCCCCTTTCCAGGCATTGGTCTCGTATATGCAGAATGTATTCCAATTCAGTAAAGTGTGTCAGCAGGAAAAGGTGTATCTGCACTTTGACAATACGGCCTATTTTCAGGGTGACGTGATATGGTTCTCGGCCTATGTGGTGAATGCTGCATTGCAGACCCCAGCGCAGAGCAAGGTGGTGTATGTGGAGCTGCTCTCGCCCAACGGTGTAGTGCTGAAACAGCTGAAGTTGAAAGTGGTGGACGGAAAGGCACACGGCTCGCTTCCGTTGGTGGACACGTCTACCGAGGAGGCGCGTGCCCTGCGTGGGGTGACGGCCCTGCCCAGCGGATTCTATGAGGTGAGAGCCTATACCCGCACGATGCTCAACTTTGATGATGCAGGCATATTCTCCCGCGTATTCCCCGTATATGAGGCGCCCGAGAAAGAGGGCAACTACAACAATCCCGTGATGCGTCGTTGGGACAATCCTTATGATTTACAGCGTGCCAAGGCCGAAAAGGCCAAGAAGCTGAATGTGACGTTCTATCCCGAAGGCGGAACGTTGGTTCAGGGTGTGCGTAGCCGTGTTGCCTTCAAGGCCATGGACGAGAATGGCATGGGTGTAGAGGTGAGCGGAACGGTGAAGATGGACGACGGACAACTGATATCTGTGGCTACAGTGCACGACGGTATGGGATGTTTTGAACTGACACCGACGAAGAAGCGCCATAGCGTGGAGTTCCAATACGAGGGCAAGGAATATTCCTTCCGCCTTCCGAACGCAGAAGAAGAGGGCTATGCCCTGAAAGTCAATAACCTGCGTCCGCAACAGCTAACAGGACAACTCACGGGATACGAAGGTTGCCAAGATGAACTCTTGGGCGTGATGCTCATTTGTCGCGGTGCTGCCAGCTATTTTGACACGCTCTCTATCAGGCAAGGCAAGGCGATGTTTGCCATTCCTAAGGATAACCTGCCCACGGGTGTGCATCAGCTGCACTTGTTCAACGCTGCAGGCAAGGTGTTGGCCCAGCGCCATATATTTGTGAACAATGGCCTTATGGCCGGTGACGTACAGGTGGAGGCTTCGGCTGCGCAGTACGAGCCCTTCGAGGCGGTGCAGATGAATGTGCGCACCTATAGCCCTGATGGTACGCCTATGCCAGCTACCATATCGGTGGCGGTGCGCGACAACAAGAATTTAGGCACGGCCTATGGTGACAATGTGATGACCAATATGCTGCTGTCGTCAGACCTGAAAGGGTATATCCACCGCCCGGAATTTTATTTTGAGGGGGATGGGCCCGTTTATGTACAGGCGCTCGACCTCTTGATGATGGTGCAGGGATGGACTCGCTACAACTGGACGAAAATGGCTCGCGTGGAGCCCTTCTATGTGCAGCACTTTGTGGAGGACGGACTGGTCATCGACGGTTGTGTGCTGCAGCGCATGAAGGACAAACCCATAGCTGGAGCTACCGTGAATATGCGTCTTTACTCGCCTGACCGTTCGCAAACACAGGAAACCTCTGTCGTGACGGACGAGAACGGATGCTTCGGCTTTGCCGTGGAGGAGTTTTATGGCAAGTGGGACATGTTCCTCTCCGTAACGAAGGAGGATAAGAACCAGGATTGCCGCATACGCCTTGACCGTGCTTCGCGTCCCACAGCACAGGCCTACACCATCGCTGATACCTATTTGCCTGATTTTGCCACGCTGACCGATAGTGTGAAGGTAATGACTCCGAAGGACCCGTTTATGCAGGCCGCCCCTGACAGCGTGTTCCTGCTCGATAATGTGGACATACATGGTCGCAGAAAATATATTGACTACCTGACCTTCAAGGCCTACAATGCCGAAGAGGACACGGAACTGCATATCGACCAAGGACGCTATACCTATATGGTGCGTGATTACCTTACCGAGAAGGGGTATAATATTGACTATACACGTTACGATGGGGTGATACCTGATGGAATTTCTACTCGCGAGGAATTGATGACATGGGCGCTGGAGCAATGCCCCATCAACAATCGCCGTGTGCTATGGTATCTGCACAATGAGGACAGCAAGTGGATGAAGGAAAGCTACACGCCTGGCTTTGACATAGATATGGAGGATGTGAAGTCGATTATTGTATACGACAGTCCGTTTGACTTTATGTCGATACCCATCGTTCGGGAGGTGCTTACCGTGGAGCAGATGCAGGCACTCAACGAGACGAAAAAGCTGGATGACGGTCTGGTGTTCTCGCGTGGACTTTATGTGATAGACATTGCCATGTACCCCAAAGGACTGCGACGTTCGAAGGTGAAAGGGCACCGTCAGACCTCTTTCCGTGGCTACTCGGAGGTGCCGGAGTTCTATGCTCCCGAATATCCCGACGGACCTATCAAGGGCGATGTGGACTATCGCCGCACACTCTATTGGAACCCCGCATTGACAACTGATGCCGATGGGTCGGCCTCACTGATGTTCTATAACAACGGTTACTCCAAGCAGTTTGATGTAAGCGCTGAGGGCATCACTCCGCAGGGCATATTATTGCGTTCGAAATAAAAACTTATAAGGAAAGATAAAATAGTATAACCTTTAAAAATTTAATAACTAATGAAAATGAAAAGAATTTCTATAGCATTGTTGGCGATTGTGGCAAGCGTAGCTCAGCTCCTTGCATATGTCACCCCCGAGTCGGGTAAGGTATATCGCATACACAATGTGAAGTCAGAAAAAGTTATCGGTGAGGACTGCATCGCCCGCCAATTGGCTTCTGTCGATGCTGCCGGCAGTGACGACTTCAAGCAACTGTGGCTTTTGAAGGAGAGTAGCAATGGCTACACGATACAGAATGCCTATTCAGGCCAGTATCTGCATCCTTGTGCCCAGCAGTCAACACAGATCTATCCTACAGGTGCCGAAGAGGCTGTGATGTACCTCACCCAGGTGAGCGGTACGCAATATGCCATAGGTCAGGCATCGGGTGCATATCTGCATCTGGACGCAGGTAACAATATCGTTCGCTGGTGGGATAAGGATAACACCTCATCACAATGGCAGTTTGAGGAGGTGAAGGTCTCTGAAGAGGCCATCTCACTGCAGCAAGCCGCTTTCCAGGAGTTCTACGCTGAGTATCAGGCCAAGCTCGAGCTCATGCAGCACGTCGACGAATACAATGCGCTGCTTCCTACCTTCTTTACCGACCTAACCTGTACTGAGCTGCAGCCCTCGTATGCTCAGATGGACGATGCTGCACTGCGTACAGCCATGGCAGCCCTTCCCGCCTCGCTGCAAGATATTGCCATCAAGGTGAAGAATCAGTCTTGGGGACACCGCGAAGAGGAGTTCCGCATACGTAACTACAAGGCATATAGCGATGCCGACTATTGGGGCGAGGTGCTCTATACCAAGAAGTACAGCCGTATCAACAATCCTACGGGTGTATATGGTAATGCCGGTGATGTGCTTTATATCTTCGTCGGTGACGATATCCCTCAAGGTGCAACCTTGCAGGCCGAGATTATCAGCGGCTCGGGCATTCAGGGCACAGCCTACAACCTGACAAAGGGCCTCAATATGGTGCCTACTGTAAAGGATTACTCTAACCTCTTCATTCAATACGTGGGTAACACCTCATTGGAGAGCGATGTGCTCATTACTGACTATCCCGCACTCAAGATTCATGTAGAGCAGGGTGTTGTCAATGGTTTTTGGAATAAGGCAGAGCATGACGATGCCGACTGGGTAGATATGATGACCAATCTTGCCACGGCCGATGTGTTCCAGGTAAAGGGCGAGCGTATCATGTTTCACATGAGTCGCCATTACATGAAGCTCTACTGCCCCAACACCATTACCGATGCCATTGGCTGGTGGGATGATATGACACGCTGGCAGCAAGATATGCTTGGCATCGAGGATGTGCGCCTGAAGAAATTCAACAACCTCGGATGTGCCATCTCACTCACCTCGGGCTACCAGTCTGCCACCCACTACCGCACCCAGTACCTTGATTCCTATATCGGCAACCTTCTTCCTTACGAGAGAATGATGAGCAATGCCGACAACTGCTGGGGCCCTGCCCACGAGAACGGTCATGTGCATCAGGCAGCCATCCAGTCGGTAGGCACATCAGAGGTATCTAATAACTTCTTCTCTAACCTGACACTGAACAAACTTGGTAAGTTCGTGTCGCGCGGTTCGGCCAATAGTGTCATCTTCAATGATTACGGTGCTCATAAACCTTATATCCTGCGCGATGGTGCTACCACCATGCGCTCTTTCTGGCAGCTATATCTTTATTTCCATGAGGCCAAGGTAGATACCACCTTCTATCCTCGCGTATTGCAGGCCATGCGTGCTACCCCGATGAAGGCTCGCGACCCTAAATATTATGCCAACTATGTGTACGGCAACGAGGACTTGCTCCTTTTTGCCAAGGCTTGCTGCGATGTGGCTCAGCTCGACCTCTCAGAGTTCTTTCGTTTCTGGGGTTATCTGGAACTGACCGACAAGCAGCATATCGGTGACTATGGCGATTTCTATCTTACTACCCGTCAGAGCGATGTGGATGAGTTCCTCGCCCATGCAGCCCAATATCCCAAGGCTCCCTCAATCATCTTTATTGAGGACCGCGTGAAGCCCATTCCGCGTACCGATGGTGGTAGTGGTGATAAGTTGCATCATGGCACCTCTGTTTCGGCTGCTGAGGCTGGCGATTTGGGTCACTATACTGATTATATGGATACTTCGGTAAAGGCCGAGGGCTACCTCTACAGCAAGGCTGGCGCCAAGGTGACCATCACAGAAGGTACGGGTGCATTAGGCTTCAAGGTGTATGCCAAGGCTGACGATGCCCTGCTCTATGGCTCCAACAAGCTCACCTTCACACTTCCCGATGAGGTGGCTGCACAGGAAATCTATATCGTGGCTGCCCAAGCCGATGGTGCTGATGTGCCTGTGCCTACCACTGCTGAGGGAGGCGATGAGGAACAGCAATATGCAGCATTGGCCGCTGCCATCAAGCAGGCTAAAGCAACTATGGCAATGAGCGACGAGACAGGCATGAAGGCGGGCTACTATTTTGGCTCGGCGGTAGAGGCGCTGGATATACTCCTTGGTGACGCCCAAACTGCTTATGACAACAAGGATCAGAGCGTTCATTCCTATGGAGAGTGGGCTACACTGCTCGATGAAGAGATGCGTCGTATTGCAGCTGCTACGGACATCAAGCAGACCATCTATGCGACCAACTGGTATGTCCTGCACAACGCCAACTACCCATCCTATTCAATGGCGACTTCGGGAACAAAACTGCGCTGTACCGTTGCCGACCCTGCAACCAATGATGCCAAGCAGTGGGCATTCGAGCCGGCAGGAGATGGCATTTACTGCATCCGTTGTAAGAGTACAGGAAACTACATCAGCTCTATCGGACAAAGTGCCCAGGCTGTGGCGACAGCTACCAAAACTGTCGATGCTGTGAAATTCACAGTGACAGATAATGGTAACGGTACCTTTACGATAAATGATGCTTCGCAGCAGTATGGAGCTCTTCACTGCGATGCCGGCAAGAGTGTTGTAGGATGGGCTGCCAATGCAAAGGCGTCTACCTGGTATCTGACCTGTGTTGTTGACGGGCAAAGCGAGGTCTACGAAACTCAACTGAACGTACTGATGGCTCGTGCTGAGGAGATACTCTCTAATCTTATCACTGATTATAGCACAGAAATGGACGGAAGCAATATGGCCCTTCAGGCAGACGTGACTCCTCTTGTGGGAGCCGATACACTACAAGCATGGGCAGGTGAACTGCAAGGGTATGTGTTCCTACACAATTGGGCGGATTGTCGCTTGGTAGACTGCTACGACAATGTTCCTGCTCTCATCAATACAATCACCACCCTTATTGATAATATCGTTGCAGGCTACAGTAAACCGCTCTACTTGCCCGAAACCTCTACCGAGGAGGAGTATGTGCTCTATTATATCAGTCCGGCTGGCAGTGAATTATACCTCTCGTATGAGAAGTCGGCTCCCCGTTACCTCACCTATCTGCGAGCAACGGAGTACGCACCTAACTACTCGGTTGAATATGATGATGCCTCTTATCTCTGGTACTTCCTTCCCGGTGCAGCTGACGGCCAGTTCTATATCGGAAACTATGAGGTACGTTGTGGCGCTTACGCTGTGAGCGGCAAGAGTAACATAGCAGTGGATCCGTCGGTCAACACACCGGCCGTGCCATTCGTCATTACTCCCGACGATGCGCAAGGAGGCTATGTGGTTTCTACGGTTGAGGGAACCAATTGGATTACCAATACCTCGTACTACGTGCAGACCTCTGACAAGAAGAGTGTGCTATGGAAATTCACTAAGGTGGGTAGAACAACTGGTATCGCCCCTGTTACCACGGAGCCTGATGCCGAACTGTACGACCTTATGGGCCGTCGCGTCACTACCCCCACCTCGGGAATCTATATTCGTGGAGGTCAAAAGGTGATAATCCGATAAGATTTTCTCGAAAGGATATTAAAAAGAAAGTAATAATCGCTAATCTGCAGGCACCGTATCAATAAAGATGCGGTGCCTGTTGTTCATTTTGGGAGGGAAATTTGTACAAAAACAGTTTTTCGCCCTCCGAATCGTCTGTTTCTGCCCGCATGGCCAGCGTTTGTTATACTACTTTTGCAACGTCAGAAGATGAAAATGGAATGACAAAGACGACTGGTATAAAATAGCAACAATTAACAATAAAATGGGAATTATGACTACAATGGGAACCTTTCAAAGCGATTTGGTCGCAGTACAAGATGAACTTCTGCGTTATGCTTACAAGTTGACAATGGATCGTGACGAAGCGTATGACCTCCTGCAGGAGACTTCGCTCAAAGCTCTCGACAATCAAGACAAGTATACGCCCGATACTAACTTCAAGGGGTGGATGTACACGATTATGCGCAACATCTTTATCAACAACTATCGCAAGGTAGTGCGTGACCAGACCTTTGTAGATCGCACCGACAACCTCTACCATCTCTCGTTACCGCAGAATGCCGGTTTTGAAAGTACCGAGAGTGCCTACGACACCAAGGAGATACGTCGGGCGGTTAATGCGCTCCCTCGCGAATACCGTGTCCCCTTTGCCATGCATGTGTCGGGATTTAAGTATCGCGAGATTGCCGACAAACTATCCCTCCCATTGGGAACCGTCAAGAGCCGTATCTTCTTCACTCGCCAGCGCCTACAGGCTCAGCTCAAGGACTTCAGGTGACAACCGTGGTTACGGCTTCGCTATAATCTCAAAGGTGCTGGCAGGCAGTCTGTCGGCATTGATGAGGTTGGCACGGGTGAAGGGCTGCCAGCCGTAGCGGGCGCGGTGGGGATGGCTCACGTACTTTGACCGCAGACGTATGGTGTTGCCCTGCACCTCTACTTCATCGGCAGGGTAGTAGAGACCATGCTCGTCGGCAATCTCGAAAGTGCGTAGGGGCTGTCCATCAGAAGATTGCATACCATGGGCGTGGTTGAAACGGAGGATGAGGCTCTGCCCGTCACGCTCGGCACTGCGTATGGAAGGCCCCGAACAGATGAGATGCTCATATCCGTAGTCGTGGTGTAGGGCGATGCGTGCCAGACGTTCACCGATGGGACGCTTGTGGCGAGGATGCACATCGAGCGAGTCGCCATGGTCGCTCGATACGGCCATCTCGCAATGGGGGATCTCCTCGGCCAGGCGGCGCTGCACGTCGCGAAAATGAGGCCATGTGGGTCGGGCAATGCTGCTGAGCTGTACGAAGTGGAAGGGCATAGACTTGTCGTCCCAAGCCGTGCGCCAGCTGTGAACAAGGGCAGGAAACTGGACCTCGAAAAGTTCCGCATTGTGGGCATTCGACTCGCCCTGGTACCAGACAACTCCGCGCAGAGGAAAGCCTGCTATGGGTACGACACCCGCTTCGTAGAGGTAACAAGGCTCGTAAGGATGGCGCTGCTGAGGGTGAGTGCTGAGTTGTATGTTTTGATTGGCACGGCTACGCACCCAAGGTTGTATGCGCTCGTTATGGCGCCAGTCGGTGAGAATATCTGTCAGGATGGGGTGTCGCTCTTGGGTATAGCGGTCGGTAAACGACTCGATGGGGGCTCCTCCTACGGCATTGCAGATGAGGCCGATGGGTATGTCGAGTGAGTCGGCCAGTGTAGCTCCGAAGTGGTAGGCGATAGCTGAGAAGTGGGGTGCATTGTCGGTCGTGAGAGGTTGCCATGTGGTAGGAAGGTAGTAGTCGAAGCGGTTAAGTTTATCCAGTGAGGTGCTGTCCCACGCTATTGCGTCGGTATATACGTGGGGACGCATGTCGTAGATGCGTATCTCCTTGGTGGGTGCCGCTGATATATGCTCCTGGGCCTCGGTCGATTGGCGCAGCATGAATGCCATGTTTGACTGGCCCGAGCAGAGCCATACCTCACCTACGAGAAGGTCGGTGAGTGTGAGGATGGTGTCGCCATCGGTGATAGTGAGCGTGAGGGGAGTGCGGGTGGCCTCGCGTCTCTTGAAAGTAAGTTGCCATGTGCCATCCTCAGTAGCGATCGTTCGCCGCCGTTCTTTCCCCAGGCGAGCTGTAATTTTGGTGCCGGCATCGGCTGTTCCCCGTACGATGAATGGCTTTTGACGCTGTATCACCATGTGATTGGTGTAGATGGCAGACAGTTGCAGGCTGGTATTCTCGTCAGTGGGCAAACTGTATGCGATGTGGGTAGTGGCGGTAGTAATGCCGATGAAGAGCAGTAGGCAGAGGATGGTGAGGTGTCGTTTCATAGGAGATGGTATTTAATGATGTATCCAAGAAGGTTAATGCTACGATTCGAAAAATAAGTTGTAAGTTCTTTTGCGACGTTTTTTTGTATGCGAAAGGACGGAATCAATAATGCAAAATCCATAGAAGGTGCTCGAAAAATAGACGTGGCATATTTCGAAGGCCTTCTATGGATTTTAGACTTAAACAGTCCGTCTTAGTTGTTTCTCCTTTAGGAAAGTATTGAGTGGTTGAGTTTTGGAAGATTGGAGCTTATTGCTTCTCTTCAGGCTTCTTGCCGCGTCCCTGCTGCATGCCTCTGAGGAGTTCGCGTTGGAAACGGTCTTCCGCCATTTGCACGCGCATCAGTTTCTTTGCAGGGAGAATCTCTTTGAATTTCAAGAGATACTCTTTTTCCAATGTCGCGCATTCGATTTTTACATCGGCCAAGGCGTCTATCATCTCGTTACAATCCTCTTCGGTGCGCTCGTGAGGCTTCACGGCGCGTACTTTTTTCCATACACGGGCGTTGGCCTGATGTTTCTTGTCCTGCAACTCAAAGTAGAGTGGGAAGAAAGTGGCACTCTCCTCTTCGGTGAGCTCGGCGTGGATGGCGATAAACTCCTTCTGCTTAGTTTGGAATTCTTCGGGTGTCATACGTGGACGATGCGGGGCTCCTGTCTGCTCTTGTGCAGAGGCTGCAAGGCATACTATACTGATGATGAGTAGTAGGTAACGTTTCATATAGTCAGCGTATTAGTAGTTTTCATTACTGGTGAGGTAGGAGTATAGGGCATACTCGTTGTAAAGCGAGGACGACATGAAGTGGTCGGCCTCTTCGGTGTAGATTTCGTCGGCTACGAGGGCACTATCGGTGATGCGGTTTCCCTGTACGTACATGAGTCCTTGCACGACGAAGATGGTGCTCACAAACATGGCTGCCATATAGAGCCAAGGTTTGATATGGGTGAAGAGGCTGGCGCGGGCGGGCTCTTGAGCAGTAGTCTCCATCTCGGGCAGGTTCGTCATGAGCTGCTCGTGGAATTGCTCGAAGTACCCTTCGGGAGTACGGAAGGGGTTCTCCTTGCCACATCGGACCATCAATTCTTTTTCATCTTTCATTGGTTGTATACTTGTATTTTTGTATATTTATGACTATTCAGTGGTCGTTTGGTTTAAATATCGTCATCGAAAAAACTACTTACTTTCTTTACGGCGAGATGGTACGAAGCCTTCAACGCTCCAATGCTGGTGCCCAGGATGTTGGAGATGTCTTCGTACTTCATCTCCTCGAAATACTTCATGTTGAATATCATGCGTTGCTTAGGAGGAAGTGTCTGCACGGCTGCTTGCAGGCGGGCTTGCAGGTCGTTGCCGTCAAAGTAATCATCGGCCTCAAGTTGTGAGGTAACCCCCTCGGCCTCCTCTATGGAGCAGAGGGCGCTGTTGCGGTTAAGGAAAGTGATGGTCTCGTTGGTGGCTATGCGGTAGAGCCAAGTGAGTACCTTGGCATTGCCAAGAAAACCGTCAAGTCCCGTCCACGCCTTGATGAAGGTGTTTTGCAACAGGTCGTTGGCATCGTCGTGGCTCAGTACCATACGACGTATGTGCCAATAGAGCGGCTCACTGTAAGCCTTCACCATTTCAGAGAAGGTTGCACGCCGGGTCTTCGGGTCACGTAGCTGTAGCAAGAGTATGTCTTCGTCGGTCGGTAGTGCCACGGGTAAATCTTTTTGGGTGGTGCAAAGATACGTTATTATTTCTTTCCATAAGAATCGTATGCAGTTTTTTTAAAGCAATATGGCGCAATCGATGCATGTTTTCGTGTTGGGTAGTGTCATTATTCGCGAAAAAATAGTACTTTTGCATCGAAAATTATTTATTCGAATTCGCAATCATTACTTAAAACATGAAAGTAGCCATTGTAGGAGCCAGCGGAGCTGTAGGACAGGAATTTCTCCGCGTGCTCGAAGAGAGAAACTTCCCCATCGATGAACTTGTGCTGTTCGGATCGCCGCGTAGTGCAGGAAGTACCTATACCTTTCGCGGCAAGGAAATCACCGTCAAATTACTGCAGCACAACGATGACTTCAGGGATATTGATATCGCCTTCACATCGGCTGGCGCTGGTACTTCAAAAGAGTATGCCGAAACCATCACCAAGTATGGCACCATCATGATTGATAACAGTAGCGCCTTTCGTATGGATGAGGAGGTACCCCTTGTGGTGCCTGAGGTCAATGCTGCCGACGCTCTTACACGTCCCCGCGGAATCATTGCCAATCCCAATTGTACTACCATACAAATGGTAGTGGCGCTGAAGGCCATTGAACAACTTTCACACATTAAGACTGTACATGTGTCTACTTATCAGGCCGCTAGCGGCGCTGGTGCTGCTGCTATGGCCGAACTCTACGAACAATATCGTCAGGTGTTGGCCGATGAGCCTGTTGTTGTAGAAAAATTTGCTTATCAACTTGCCTTCAATCTAATTCCTCAGATTGACGTGTTTACCGATAACGGCTACACCAAGGAGGAAATGAAAATGTATCACGAGACTAAGAAGATTATGCATTCCGATATCCGTGTCAGCGCTACTTGCGTACGTGTACCTGCCTTACGATCACATTCTGAAAGCATTTGGGTAGAGACTGAGCGCCCCATCAGCGTAGAGGAGGCTCGTGAGGCTTTTGCGAATGGTGACGGATTGGTGCTCATGGATAACCCCGCCGAAAAAGAGTATCCCATGCCTCTCTTCCTTGCAGGCAAGGATCCCGTATACGTGGGTCGCATCCGTAAGGACCTTGCCAACGACCATGGTCTCACCTTCTGGATTGTAGGCGACCAAATCAAGAAGGGGGCTGCCCTTAATGCGGTTCAGATAGCTGAATATCTCGTAACACAGGGTGTAGTGAAGTGACCCTATTCCCTTGTGCCGATTTTAAGGTCTGCCAATAGGCAGGCCTTTTTTTATTCCCCTTTAATAGGGAGTGCATTGCATGTTATGTCTTCTTATGAGAGGAGAACTCGTTCTCCTTATTAGTCTTTCTCATGCTAATATATATATAATAGGAGTACTACTTTGTTTTTTTGTCCTTTTTTCGAACGGGGATTTTTTTATCACTTCCTTTCTATATTCTTTTTTTGCCCTCCCGAAAAATATATTTTGCAACATGAAAATGGCAATTTTTGTAAAACGTACGATTTTCTGTTTTAGGTGTTGGTGCAGAAAATCAGCTTATTGTGATTTTTCTTGAATTTTCTGCAAAAAAGTTGTCGGAATATTTGGTTGGAATGTGAAATTTGTACTACCTTTGCATCCGCAA
>RHMF01001217.1_pt1 | contig 14705 bp, 16 predicted proteins | sample 5365151 | NCBI WGS metagenome assembly RHMF01 (sample SAMN10266501, study PRJNA497801) | feces metagenome | isolation source: feces | host: Bos taurus | place: China: Prairie of Fairy Mountain | collected 2017-08-14 | reverse complement strand
AAGAGATAATGGTGAGACTGTGACTGGTATTGAAGTTAGCCAAAAAGACGATTACGGTGCTTACATGAAGGAATACCAGAAGAAATACAGGGAAGCTCATCCAAACTATTATCGTGACTTCCAAAGAAAAAAGAGGGAGAGATTAAAGAAAAGAGAAATTGAAGATCAAAAATTTTTTGATGTTCTAATGGAAATGGAGGATAAAAAATGAAAAATGATCTTGCCATTTGTGCTATTGTTGGTGAACAAGATGCTCGTTATTATATACAAGATTGGTTAGAATGGCACAGAGCTTTGCGGTGTAAGCCATTTTTACCTATATTGGAATAACCAATTACCCATGCCAACAGGAGCTGATTTAAGCGTAAAGCCTTGGCCTTACTGTGGTGGTCAAATTCCTGCTTATAATGATTTTCTTAAAAATGGTTGGAAAGAAAAGTATTGTTTGATCTGCGACATTGATGAACTCTTATGTTGCGATGACAGTTTTGATTTGGATGCTGTTGATTTTGATGTTATGCTTTTGAACTGGAAAATTTTTGGGAGCTGTGGAGAAACGCAGTATAAACCAGAACCAGTTTGGGAACGCTTCAAAATACCTGCACCAATTGATGCTGTGTATAATGATGAACTACCTTATCCCGTCACAGAAAATTGGCATGTTAAGAGCATTGTAAAAAACAATGGAAAGCCAAAAGTATTTGTTAATCCACATAATTGTATTTGTAGTGGCAAATATGTTAATGCTGTTGGTAATGAATGTAGAAATAGTCCTTGGAAAACGCCTGTGTGGGCTGGGGCTTGGTTGAACCACTATATCACTAAAAGTCGCCGGCGAATGGGAAGCACGCAGAATTGGGAAAGCAGATGCCTGTGGCCATAGAATAGATACATACAAATTAGAAAGATGGTATAAAAATTTGGAGGACAGTTATGTTAAGAATAGTTAAATGTTATAATGGAATTCAAACTATACAAGGTCAAGAATATAAAACATATATTTGGAGAATCTTAGATGGAGATGAGATTTTATGTTCTTGTGGTGCTACTGAAGATGATGCAACTAAAAAAGCGATTGAAACTTCTATGAAAATTAAATTAGGACAAAGACTTGCTTTGAAAATTCCATTTGAAGAAATTACACAGCAAGAAGATAAAGAACTACAAATTAAAAATAAAATAAACACAGCAAAAAAGGATTTTGAATAATATATGCCAAAGAAAAATGTTAAGAAAGAAGTAGTTGAAAAAGCGGTTGCGGAATTTGACATTAGTGAAGAACCAATAGATGAAAAACTAGAAACACTAAAACAGATTCTAGCAACACAGCAAATGATTCTTGTACTGTTAGAAAAAGTATATCGTTGCTTACCCTTCACGAAGAGAGATTAATATGCCAGATTTACACGAAATAAGTGCTTGTTTTAATAATTTGTATGTACAGATGATACAAAACCAATATGGCCCATATTCATATCGTGAAATTCGTGAGAAGCTCTTTCCTGCTGGTCAACAACTAATAACTATGATAAATGAGTATTTGGAAGAAATGAATAAAGAAAGCCAAGATAATAAATAGTGTAATCATATCTATCATATTTTCTCCAATAGAGAAGGCATGGGTAAAACCATGCTTTTTCTATTTGTAAACGCAGTTGTATAAATAACGATGTGAATGTGGCACATAATCCACACGATTATTAACAAATTAGTTTTATATTAGTTTGGTCGCTTTTATAGAACAAGTTGGTTAATTCGTTACAACTCTAAAAATATAACGAATGTCCGCCCAATGACCATAGGGTGTGTATTACAAACAAATTAAACAAACAACACGATTGTTCGTGTATTTTTTCACATTCTTTTATTTTTAAGAGGTTTAAATATGGCTTTTACAAACAACAAGAAAGTTAAGCTTATCGCAAAGACTGTAGCCGACAACATGGACTATGTTAAGAAGGCTCATTCCTATATGTCCCAGGACCAGCTCAAGGGTAAAAAATACGGAATGACATTTGATGTCTATATTCCTGATCCTGGTAAAGTTCAAGATGGTTTGGTAACTGATCCTGATTCCGTCAATGAAATTCCTGTATCTGTCACTCTCCAGAACAAGAACAGCTCTGTTTCCATAGATTCCTGGGACGAGTTGACAAACATTGAAGATTTCCAAAAGGAAATCGCAAAGCCCAAGGCAGTAAAATTGGCAAAAGAAGTACAGAAGGATGCTATTGAAAAGACTATCTTCCGTGCCGCACAGGCCGTAGTTAGTGATGCTCCTTCTTTTGAAACTCTTTCCGAAGGTGCTGCTGCTCTAGAAGAAGCTAGTGTTGCTGGTAATCTAGTATCTTTCCTTGCTCCAACAATGCATTCAAAGATTGCTGCTACAGGTTTGGCTCGTTACATTCCTGATGAAATCCAGAAGAAAATTTACACCAAAAACTATCTTGGTGAATATGCTGGTGCTTCACAGATTGCTCTCGCCAACATGCCTGTAATCACCACTCCTACTGCTGCTTCTACATTCTCTGTAACCCTCAACGCTATTACCGCTACTGAAGGAGACGTTGGTTTTGAACCTGTTGTTTCTGGTACTGGTACAAACCTTGTTGATGGTACTCCATTCAAGGCTGAAGGTTTGAAGCTCGTTGATGTTAATGGTGTAGAAACCGACCAGGACTACATTGTTATCGCTGACAAGAATGGTAACATTCCTGAATTGAGAATCACCACAGAAGGTTTTGCTACAAACAATCCTAATGCTTGGGTTGCTAGCGGTGTATCTTCTTTGACCTTCACACCATTGCTTTCTGCTTCTACAACCTATGCTATCGGCCAGGTTCGTACTGAAGATGCTCTCGGCTTTGATACTTACAAGTTCAGTAAACTTGCTGGAACAGAGGACCTTGGCGCCGAAGAAGTGGACGGTGTTCGTGTTGAAGTAGTTAAGGGCTCTAATGTTTACCCGTGAATCCTGCGTAAGAATTGACTGTCCTTATTGCGTCACGCTCCCCGAACCCAGAAATGCGGTAGCCATTTACATCAAGAAATAATACATAGTTCCTACTAATAAAATCGTGGCAAGTTGTGGAAGTTCCCAACCTCTACCACGATTTTTTATTTTATACAAAAAGTATAAATAGAGATGTATTATAATACGAGGTAAATATGATAACGGTAAACGGCTTAATCTTAAACGCAATGAAAGCAATTGGACTTGAAAGTGAATATGACCCACAGGATGGACAGTTATCTAATGCTGCTTTGGCAGATTTGAATTCAGTCATTATTGAATGTAATCTACAAGATCTTTTAATTGAGTGCCGAAAAGAGTATTTTATTAGTGGCACAGATAAAATTACGATTGGTGAAGATCCAAGTTATACAATAAACAGTGTTGCTCCAACAACCCTCAAGAATGTTGCTAGAAAAATTGGCAATCGTTATATGAAATTGATTAATACAGATAAAGCCACAATTTATAGCAAAAACAGAATGAGCTTGGCAACAATGTATACTTATGGAACAGAATATGATGAAGAAACACAAAAAATGTGCGGCACAATTTTGTTAGATACAAATAGACAAAACCAATACCTCGTTATATTTAATAAGCCAATAAACTTAGTAAAAATGAGCGATGAAATTCCATTATCTGATACAAGCACTAATTTGTTAGAAGAAGGATTAAAATTCAAATTAGCCCGTAGATTCAAAATGCCTGATGTTCAAGATTTTGAAAACGATTATTATGAATACCAAAATTTAGTTAGACAGAATATAGCAAACAATAGAAGTTTAATAATGACTCCGGTTGATGGTTCATATTTAGACCCATATTATAATATGATTGGTGGAGTGGGTTTTTAAGGGGTAAATATGCCAGCACAGTGTAAAACAAGCATTTTATCGTCATTTGTTGGAGGCAGTGATAAGGCTACTTTTCCAAATATACAAGGCTGTGCCATATCTCAAAATATGATGACTGAAGTCAATGGCGAAATAAAATATCAACGCAGTTTATATGGAAAGAAATTTTATAAGTCTATTTCATCTGAATATGGTAATTGCTATTTTAGTTTCTTTCCTTCTGTTGGAATGACTGCTGACAGTGGTAGAATAAGTTCTTACTGGGTATTTGGTTCTACATTATATCGTTTAAGACCATCTGGTGTTGTAGAAAGTGTAATACAAAATTTGAGTTCAAACCTAACATATGGTTATACTGGTGTAGAGAGTGGCGGTGAAGTTCCATATCTACTATTCTGTACTGGTGAGAAATTATATGCTATTAATTTGTTGACTGGTTTATCAAGACTAATCGCAATGCCAGCAGATATAAAGGGCAATACAATAATTCCAACAAGTGTTGCGTGTATAGCTGGTTCTATTATTGTTAGTAATTTGAATACAGGTTATGCTTATTACTCACAACCATATGTTCTTTCTCACGATACAATGGATATACTACAAACAGATGGACAAGGAAATATAATCTATGGTCCTGATGGTGTTACTCCTTTGTTCAACACAGTTAGTGTTTGGGATGGCAACATTTTCTATGACATGTATGGTGCTTTACAATATAAAAATGCTGAAAGTTCTTCTGACAACATAGTTAGATTGACAAGCATTGGTGATGTATTGACTGTATTTGGATCTTCAACAATAGAGTTTTGGATTCGTGGTGAAGTTAGTGGTATGACTTGGCAACGAACAAACTATACTGCCAATGGCTCTTTGGGCATAAAGACTACAAGGAGCGTAGGTATTACAAACAACATAATATGTTTCTTGGGCAACGGAAACAGGACAGGGTTTGGTGTATTTGCTATAAACAGAACAGAAATACAGAAGATTAGTCCTGTATGGCTTGATGAAATTATATTTAAGTCTAACAATGTGGTTGATTCATTTGGCTATGGATATAGTTATGGAAACCACAATTTTTACTGTTTACATATAATAGATGAATCTGGACGAAATAGATGCTTTACTTATGATTTTGCTAGTGGTGATTGGCATGAGCGTGTTTCTCAAAATGTAGCGAATGATAAGTTAGATACAACACATTATGTTTATCCAATCTTCACGAATGAAGGAAAGCTTCTTTATGGAAATTATATGACACAAAATATAGCTGCCATATATGAAGCAAGGGATGATTACTGGTATGAAGATATTACTGATAGTTTGAAGAAAGTCTTTATCCGTATGCGACAAACACCTTTGATTATAGACAGTTATAAAAGATTCATATTAAATGCTTTGAGTATTGAAGGGAATTTTGGAGCGTGCTATGATAGAACTATACAACCACAATGTATGTTAGAGATTAGCCGTGATGGTGGTCGCACATTTGGAAACCTAATAGTAAGAAATTTACCCAAAACAGGCGAATATAAGCGCCGCGTGGATTGGAACGGACTAGGTATGGTACGTGATTGTGTGATTAAATGGTCAACAAATGCACCAATGGATGTAGTATTATCAAATGCTTCAATGACAATATGTCCACTAAATTATAGGTATTAGTATGAAAGAAAGTGATATTCATAATGGCGAGATTACTGTTGGTTCTACATTGAAGGACATTATAGCTGTTCTCAATGGAGAATGGAGTGTTACTGAAATAAATGGTTGGAAAATGATTAAGTTATCCAACAAATTTGAGGTAGCCACAAGGAATGTTAGTGCTAATGAAGGATACATGGTGCCTATAATTCCTACTGATAGTGTTAAGGCTATTTTGTATGTAAATAACTATGGGTGTACTGGTAGACTGTTAAAGTTAAACGAAAACAACATCAAAGCTCCTGTTAGCGGAGTTGCGATTATATTTTATATGTAATGAGGTAAACATATGAGTGTGTGGGGAAACATAAAAGATTTTGCTAAAGGCTATGCGACTGGTAGTCTACTAGACCCAACAGGAATGTTTGGTGGATATGCTGGTGGTGTATTAGAACTTGGTGGAAATAGTGTAACAGATTATCTTAATCCAAGCAACTATTTTGGTAATGAAAACCAAGTAGAAGAAGCACAAGATAATTTGAATGATGTTCAAAATGCGTATAAAGAAAACTATGACTATACAATGGGAAAGACTGATGAATATAAAAACGCAATGGAAGGTTTGTATGGTAATGCTCCTGAGCAATATCAACAAGCTCTAGCGAAGTACGTCAATAGTCCTGAATTCCAATATAATAAGAGTTTGGAAGATTTTGCTTCACCCGCACAACAGATGCGAGTGAAAGAAGCAATGAACGCAATCACAAAGTCTAATGCAAATGCTGGTAACATGTTCTCAAGTGATTATCTCAATCAACTCAATGCTAAAGCGCAGGCTATGGCTAGTGAAGAATATGATAAAGCTTACGATAGAATGATGAAAGATAGACAGATGGGTCTTCAAGAATACTCAACGAACCAAAACAAGCTCGGAAATATAGCTTCTTTGATGGGTCAAGATACTGGTAAATACGCAGATGCTTTAGGCAACTATTACTCTACACAGATTGATGCTTCTAATGCTTTGACAAATGGTATCGCTGATTTGAATACTCAAGGTGCACAGTTGAATATGCAGAAGAAATCTTGGCTCCAGGATCTTCTTTCTCCTTTTGGCTAGAGGTATAAATGGCAAAGTTTAAATAAAGTAACGAGGTAGTTTATGTTTAATCCACGAATACAGTATCATAGAGTAAACGATTTAGTTCTTCCACAGAGAAGTTTTGGAAATTCATTCTTAAACAATGCTTTGAAGATTGGTGGTGGCATTATGTCTTGGCGTGATGCTAAAAAGCAGCAAGAAGCATTAGAAGAAGGATTAAAGAAACAAGAAGAATGGAGAGAACAGGCTTATCAAGATTGGCAAAGAAAGAATGGCATTATACCAGAAGAAATTGATGCCAACGAACAAATTAGCAACTATGAAAACGCAAAAGAGTTAGAAGATCTTAATGAAGAAGTTGTTAGAGAAGTTCTTCAAGAAGAAGCTAATAATCCTTATAGATGGATGTGGCGACCATACGAAACAGGTTTGAGAGGTTAATATGGAAGATTTTCAATGGAATTGGGGAGCTGGTCCTGTAAAAGACGATGAATTTCGTTGGAATTGGGCTAAGGCTAATGTTGACCCAAGTTATAAAATTCAAGGACCTGGTATTGGTTCATTGTTAAGAGCAATTCACCCTGACACACAGGCAGATGCTATACAACAGATGAATAATAATTTGGCTACTGATAGAGCAAATATAGAAACTATTGCTAAACAGGGTGCTGCGGAAAATGATTTTGTGAATAAACTATACGAAGAACAAGCTGCGGCAGAAAGAACTGCTAATGCTGCACAGGGTCATAAGAATGCTGCTATGGATCTTGCTATGAAAGCATTGGCTACTGGTGATGAAGGACAAATAAATGCAGCTCGTTATAATTTGGAACAACAATACGGTAAAGAATACGCTGATCAAATTATGAATGAAGCTTCAAATAATGTTTCTTTATCTAAAACACAGTTTGAAAACTATGTAAAACTAAATGGAAAAATAAAAGATATAATGAATACTAATGATAAAGAACAGTTATTACAAACTATTATGTCTGAATTAGATAATAAAAAGATTACTGCAAAACAAGCAGAAACTCTAATGGCAAATCTAGCTGGAAAATATAATCCTGATACTGAATCTAGTAAAGCTAATATACAAAATAAAACTAATCGTGGCATACAAAAGAAGAACACTAAAGAAGATGTTGCTGATGCTACTGCTAAATTAGGTAAAGCAAGAAGAATAACGAGGTAATATATGGCTGTTGGTACAAACAAATTAACAGATTCCGAAAATGATTTCCTTGATAGTATTGAGTTAGTCATAGAAAATGTTAGAGAAAGTGACCCGGAAAAAGCAGATAAAATGACTGCTGAATTACAGACTATGGTTGATAACTCTAAATTCTTTAACAATGCTAATTTGAGAAGAATTTTCTTTCAAAAACAAATGGCAAAGAGTGATTTTTTCTCTGATAAACAAGGAATGCAGGACATATTAAAGGCTAGTGGTAGTGATAGAACATTACCCAATGACTACTGGACACCAAGTTCCGATGCAGATATAAAAGCAACAAATGTTTCTCAAATTGATGCTAAAGGATTTAATAAAGACTTCTTCAATTGGGGTAGTGATAGACATTGGACTAAATTAAGCCCAACAGAAATAAAAGAGACTGCTGACTACATGAAAATGTCACCACAGGATCTTCTCAAAGAAGTTCGTGATGAACAAACTAAAAGAGATAGAGAAGGTTTATTTTCTTTTTCAAATGACCCATTGGCTTTTGGTGCTTCTATAATGATGCCCAGAACTGCTGAAGCAATAATGCGTGGCGAAGATCCAGACAAACTTAAAGATGTTGCTATGGACTTTGGAGAGAATTTAGTTTATTCGTTAAATCCAGGTGGTAAAGTAGCGAATCTGGGAACAAAGGTCATTAAACCAACAAACAAATTCTCTAAAACAGCCATTGAATTACTTGGTGCTGGTATTGAACCTGCTTTAATGGAAGGTGCTGATGCATTAGTTTATGGTGAAGGTGATAATACTGATAGAAAGAATTTTAGTGTTGGAGATGTACTTATTGGAACTGGTGTAAACAAACTATTTGGCAGTATGACACCAGATATTAAACCAAAAGCAAAACCAAAGAAAACTATTTACGAACCAAAGCAAGTTAAAGAATTTAACGAAGCTATGGATAAAGTATATAATGATGACATGCTTAAAGAACTTAAAAACAAAGCTGACATTGCTGAAATAGCAAACAATCCTGAACAATGGCAAAACTATTCTCAAATGTGGCAGGAAAGATTATCTAAACTCACAAAAGAAGCAAGATCAAAAGAACCAAAACCAAGAGCAAGAACTACAAAGGATTTGGTTGAATATGCTGCTACACAAAACGCACCAGGTGCTATGAATGTTGTTACTAATAGAACTGGCGATGTGTTGAGTGAAGATCCACGATTCCAAAATAGAGCATTAAGATTACTTGGTGGTAGAATGGTAGCACCATATTTGATAGATTTTGTTAAACCACAGCGTGATGCTGATGATGAAGAAAAAGAAAAGTTATATGATTTGTTAGGGAGGTAAAACGATGATTCCTATTATGTTAATTGCAAGTTTAGCACAACAACAAGCACAAAAGAAAAAACAGGACGAACAGAATTTACTTAATACATTACATACTCCTGAACAACAGAATACGGCACAGTCTCTTTTGGGGAATGGCTCTTTCTCTACGCCCACAACGGGTCTTCAACCATTGAACCCAATGGATGAGGAAGAAAAGCGCCGTAGACAAATGTTTGGATTATAAACAAAGTACATAAATAGTGATGTAGAACGATAAATGGTCTGTGACCTGTGTTCTCTTTAAGAGGTAAAATATGGACAGTATAGAATTAGATGAACTACTCAAAAAGATTAAAAAATTTGAGAAAAGAAGCCACGATAGATTCATTAAGCAAAAAGATTCTATTCGTGATGATAAAGAATTTTTATTTGAAAAATACTATGATGCTGCTGATGATAAGTTGCTTGGAAAGAAGCGTTATCGTGGTCATTTAGACATTATCTCAAATTCTATTCGTAGCGTAGTAAACTCTTATACAAACTACCCATATAAACCACAAACACAAGATCCAAATTTGGATATGGCTTTTAAGAAGCTTGAAGAAAACATTAGTGATAGTGTTGAATCTGCTTTGAAGAATGCTGTTAGTTTTGGATTGGGCTATATTGTGGTCTTGCCTGAAGAGAACAACGGTGTTATATATCCTTCGTCATACTCTATTGAGAACATAGAAGGTGTATATTTTGACCCCGATTCCATAAAATTAGATGGTAGTGATGCCACAGAAATTTTGATTGCTGACATTAAGTCTAAAAATTTCATTAAAAATACTTATGGTGAAGAAGTCATCAAAAATGTAGAACGAGGTTTAACATTAGACCTTTCAACACCTGTTCCTGATGATTGTATGGTAATTTTCACATACTTCAAGAAGGAAAACGATTTAGTTTATGTGTATAAAATCGTTGGTGATACATTGGTTGAAGATCCACTAACCTTGCGACTTTCACAGATTCCTGTTATACCTGTTTATGGTGAGGACATTAGTTTAGAGAATAAAAGATACTGGCGTGGAATTATCGCACAGTCCAAACCCATTCAAAAAATGAGTGACTATACATTCTCACAATTGATGGAACGCTTGGCAAAGTCCCCAAAAAACATTTGGTTGACAACACCACAAACAGTTGAGAACTGGGATGACTATTATAAGAATAGTGATAAGAGCATTAACCAGTTGCTTTTCTACAATCCAAAGACTGGTAAAGAAGTTAATGAGAAACCAGAACTAATACAACAAACAGTTCAATACAATGATTTGACTGACATTATGGGTAATACATTGGGATTGATGAAATCTGTTATTGGTGTAGATAGTGTTGGATTACCAGATGAAAAGAATGAAATTACTGCAACAGAAGCATTACTCAATGCGAAAACTTACAATAACAACATTCGTCATTACATACAACATTTGAAGTTCTCATTCAAAGCATTATGTAAATTGATAGTAGAATACTTCAATAGGGATTCCAGTGCCATTAGTATTTTCAATGGTCCTGATGAGAACATGCAGCGTCAAACCGCAAGAGTGACATTGACACAATTAGCTGGTCTATTACAAGATCCTGGTGATAAAAAGAGAGCCATTCTTGCTATTGCTTCAACGATGAATGATAACCAGTTCGTATTGCCATTCATACAAGCTATCTCTACTCCTGACCCAATGGTTGTTCAACTACAGCAACAAATGCAGCAAATGCAGCAACAGAATGCTGTTCAAACTAAACAACTACAAGATCAAATTCAATTGCTCAAAACACAGGCTATTGCTTTGGAAAATCGTAATAAAGATACTATGAATAAAGCCATTCTTGATAATCAAACTAAGGTTCTCATTGAACAAATGAAACAAGAAGGACTTGACAATAGACAGGCAGAAGAACAGATGAATGAAAATGCCCGTGACTATGAGAACAAAGTAATGGAAGTCCAAAAAGAGAAGATCAAAACGGCTGGAGAGATTGCTAAAGCAGCTGCTCAACCAAAAATGATAGAAGTTAGAGGTGAATAATGTTTGTAATTGGTAATGAATACAAATTAAAGATAAAAAATGGTAGAATGTTCGTTTACCAACAGGACACTACTAATTTGGCAAACATTTATACTTATGAGGGCAGTGAGTTAGTTGCTGCTCCCAATCCCTTCTATGTTGTGAATGGTGACTGTGATAATTCGTATGTATTGGATAACAACATATACGATTATGTAATTCAAGAATACGAAGGCGATAGTTCTGATCCTAGTGGTGATCTTCGTCCTCAGATGTGGAACGAAACATATACTGGAAAATTAGGTTTCAAAGATTCTCCAACAGCTGCTGATGAAGTTGTGACTGTTAAAATGATTAGTGGTTTGAAAAATGCTCAACCAGTCAACTATGCTCAAGTATTGGGCTACTGGACACCGACAGACTGTGAACCTCGTCTTTATATGTGGGATGCTAATTGTAGTGATACAGAAGATGGTGGTCTAGTAATAAAATCAAATTTGAGCGAGAGTGGCCGTTGGATTCTTCTTGTATCTGGACAAATGAAATCACAGTATTATGGTGTGACTTCTTTAGCACATCAAGAGAATTTAAGAAATCTCCTTGAATACCCAAGAACAATTGGTTCTTTTGGTTTGGTTACACCAAGTGACATTATAATGGCTCCTTGTGGTGAAGTAGCTGGAACAAATCCTGGTTATGGGTTTGGTACTGACACATACAATGCTTATGGTAAAAACATTTATTGTCAATACAACGCTTTCTTTAGAAAACAGTGTATGATTAGATGCTGCTCAATGCATGGGACAGGAGTACTTGGAAATTATAAAGTTGGTTATTCTTTCAACGGTACTCAAGAATCTAATTTGTGTTTCCAACCTGTGAGAATGAGTAACTTCCACGAAATGCAGCATTGGTTACAATGTGGTGCTAACACATTGGTTCAAGATGTGAAACAATATGACTGGCAATTTGACCAATACAGCAATCAGTTGAGTGGTGATGTTATAGTTAATAATGTTGGTATAGTATGCGAACAGCCATTTAATTTCACTAGACACCCTGATGTCTATACAAGTTTAACATTTAATGCTTGTAATATAGTTGGCGACCCAAAGTTAAATGGTTCTGTTATATTCAAAAACATGAAGGTTAGTGATAGATGGTACACTAATCCTGGATATTTCTACGGAGAAGGTTCCGCACAAAGTGCAAACAATTGGCAAGGTTGTTCTGCCAAAGATGAAGATTTTACTGACTTATATAATTTGTTTGTATATGGTGATGCAGTCGGAAAGAGTGCTTATGATTGTTCTAACAAAACCATTACGGCTAATGCTGTTGTTTATCTAACGGCTAATAATAACATTACAATTAACAACCTTAACAACACTATTGGTGATAAGAGCTTAATTGTGTCTTCTAGACGAATGGAATTTAACAATTGTGTGCTTGATAATAATTTTAGAATTTATACTCCAAATGTAACATTCAACAACTGTTATTTGAAAGATGGCTACTGGGCACCACAGTTTAATGGTTATGCCCAAATGGATAGCAATATGTATGGTTGGTTTAACAACAGCTATTTGAATAACTCTTGGCAAAATAGAGTTTCAACAGCTACTCGCTACATAAGTGTTTATTTCAACAACAGTGATATAAGTAACTGTAGTGCTGCATTAACTGGTGTTGGTGGTGGTTGGTCTGGTGATTTTGATAATAATGCTCATGTTTATATAAATGGCGGTAATGATGGTATTGCTATGAATCGCAAAGTTGTTAGTGCTAACATTCCTATTACTTCTCTAGGTTCATATTCATTGGGAACATTTACGGCTAACAAATGTGACGATAATTTGAAAGAAAAATATATTTGGAAACTTGAACCTTGGTCTGAGAACTGGGGTTCTCCACAACCAATGTGGAATGGTGGCGGTACATTCCAAACTACATATAACAATACTATTTCTACATCATTTGTATATAATGGTAATGGTAAGATTGAGAACTTTATGAATAGAACATATCAATTATCATGGCCTCAAGGTGGTCCTGGACATGCTGGTGCTTCTACAGCTCAAAAAGTTAATTTAGTGAGGTATTAATATATGAATCAATTTTTGTTCTCACCCACAAAGCAGTTCATTTATCCAAGTGGTAAGATACTGGTTGGTGGTAAAATATATGTGTTTATCAAGCACACTAATACTCTCGCTACCCTTTATAATGATGAAGGTGTAGAAATTGCTAATCCTGTTGTGCTAGATTCTAATGGTAGAGCAACTGTTTTAGCAGATGAAAATTATGACTACAAATTGGATGTGTATACTTCCGATGATGAGCTGTTGTTTACGGCAGCTTCTTATATGACGGACCAATATGAAAGAGATATTGCTATTATTAGTACTGATGGAAGCGTTTATATTACTCCTTCTGTTTCGGGCTATACTGATGTATGGGATTTGAGTGTTTCAAGTGAAATACAAAACCAAATTAACGAATTTAGAACAAACGAATTTGAGCCCGCTATCACAGGGCTTAGTGGTGCTGTTGATTATTTAAGTGCTACAGTTTCTAGTATATCATTTACTGCTGATAAATTAGACACCACAGCATTTACCGATTTTACTGCGAACAATTATGAACCAACTATTACTTCTATAAAAGGTGGCATTAACGAAATTAGTTCGTTTGTTAGTGATTGTTGTTCAAGTCTACCAAATACTTATGTTCCATATAGTGCTACAACCATTACAACAGCTAGCACAGCACAATTAGTGGATGCTGATACTGTTCAAATAATGATTGACCAAAGTACAAGTGCTATTGACACATTCTCTGGTGTTAGTGCTGATTCAACATTGACTGGAAATGGTAAAACCAGTGCTCTTGGTGTCAATATGTTGATGCTAACGGGAATGTTAGATAATGCAAAGAATGAAGCCGTAGCATCTGCACAGAGTGGTTTGATTCGTGATATAGATTTCATGCTTCAAAATGTAGTAATTTATCCTGATACAATGAGTGGCTATAATAGTGATGGAACTGTTTGGTTAAAGTATCATTGGGGTTGCGAGGGTAGTACAGAAGCATCTGGTAATGAATTAGATAACTATTATGAAGGTTCTATTAGAACAAACTATATTTCTATGGCTCCAAGTGCTTTGGAAGTATTTGATGCTGTTAGAACAAATAGTGGTGCATGGAATGAAGCTAGTGCTGGTGATGTTGAGGTCAACAATGTTGTACAAACTAATTCTGCTAATTGGAACAATAGTTACACAGCTTTAACTTCAAATAGTGGTGATTGGAATAGTGTGTACGATACAGTAGAATCTAATTCTGCTTCATGGGTCACAGAAGCATTTACTGGAGTTGATACTGATTCAACATTAACTGGTAATGGTAAAGATACACCATTGGGTGTTGCTGAAGTTCAATCACTAACAAGTGATAATAGCATTAGTATTACTAGCGGTGAAAATGAAGTTATTTTGGGTGTAAATAGTTC